>Ga0114930_10000773_pt1 | contig 32980 bp, 31 predicted proteins | sample AnhtaG_FD_87300 | JGI IMG/M metagenome (GOLD analysis project Ga0114930, IMG submission 87300) | Deep subsurface microbial communities from Anholt, Denmark to uncover new lineages of life (NeLLi) - Anholt_01485 metaG | ecosystem: Environmental > Aquatic > Marine > Oceanic > Sediment | place... | reverse complement strand
TGGATTAAACTATCAAAAGATTCAGTCACTCGCGGAAGAGTACTCACAGATGTTTTGGGAACCTCGTACCAAGAGTCTCCGAAAACTACAGGAAAAAGCCAGCAACCCAGAAGAAGCACCTGATCGATTGGTTTTCTTGCTTCAGCAGACGGCGAAATATGAATTGACGATGCTTGGCGTTGACTATATCTTCAGCCAAAATGGGAGAGGGCTGCTTGGTAGGCTTTTAGCCATGGTCACGCGTACTTTTGGGCGGAAACCCACAGAACGAACGCCTGGTGGGGAGTTTGTCCCGCTGATGCGTGGGATTCCCATCAGGTTCGATAAAGAAACTGTTCAGATTCATCCAGGAGCCAATCTGGGACTGAGTGAGGTTACTACACCTGACTTCATTATCCTTAGACCTACAGATGTAGTAATGGGAGAGGTTAAAACAGGCGATCATCTCAAGCCATTTCACCTAGAAACGATCGCAGGGTATGCCCTCGCGTACGAGAACCAACACAAGAAAGATGTTAATTTCGGGATCTTGTACTTTTTCGAAACGCATGCCAGGCAGATGAGCTTCGCTCAGAGTTATATGTTCATTATTGACGATATTCTACGCCGCCGTTTTTTGCTTACACGCAATAAGGCATATAGTATTCTCCAACAGAGTGCCCCGCCCCCACTAGTTGACGAACGTTATTATGAAGAATACTGCGAGTACTGCAAACACCATACGAACTGTTATCCGGATTCAGATGACTAAGAAAACCCTGCCTGTCTTAAAAGCCTGGAAGCGCATCTTTGAACTTCTAGAATGTGTCAACGACTACCCCTACGATCGGGATGGATTTCAAGAGGCTGTCTTGAAACTGTATGAGGGCAAGTCACCCAAGAGTGTCTTTCGAGGAATGGCTGTTCCAACGTTGCGTAGGTTGGGATTTATCGTCGGTTATGCGGATGTTATTCGCATCAGTGCAAATGGCGCTTTGGTCCACACGGCGCGTCAAGAGTCCAAGCCGGAAGGACTACGCGCACTGCGGGCGATACTGCTAGAAATGGATGATCAAATAGGGCTACTGTCGTATCTTGAAGACAAATCAACCGTTCCTATCCAGGATCTGATCGATGATTGGACGCCAAGGGTTGGCATCTCCGATTCGCGTGTAGCGCACAAGCCCGAAGCGCGTAACAGAGCTGCCCGCGAGCGAATTCATGATTGGGTAAGCTTCTTGACCTTCGCTGAATTACTCTACAGTAGTGGGCAGAATGTTAGAGTTGATGCCCTGCGTTTGACCCAAACTCGAAACGACATAGACGTAGATACATTGGAAAAGCGTGAAAGTTTTAGCCAAAATTTCTTCAAGGCATATAGGAAGATTGTTGTAGAACAAAGCGGTATCAAGACAGTTGAGATAGAACGCTTACGCAAAGAACTGGCAATCAGGATTTACGGGCAATCTCATCTGCTCATAACCGAGAAGCTGTTTGATGCTTTATTGAAGGAACATCCAAAGGTATCGGATGAATATACCATCGCGTTTGGGCGCTCGATGGGAGCAGACGAGAAACTCCTTTTCTTTCAGGGCAAATACTATCAAACTGTGTCTATTCGCTTCTACAACTAACGATTTCATAACGGGGTGAAAAATGAGCACAAGACCTTATCTTGAGCAGCTTTACGACCTAAGTGAGAATCCGTTCGCCTCTTGGACGGATCCGACCGTTGATATGGCGGGACGGCAAGAGGAGGAAACTAAGTGGACACAGGCTATTGAGACACGTAAAGGTGGCCGCGCAAATGCCATTCACTTTATCGTGGGTGACTACGGATTAGGCAAGACGCTCTCCCTGTATCAGATAACGCAGCAATATGCCGATGATCCCGAGGTCTTGGCGATTTTCATGAAGATGCTACCGGAAGACAAGGTCCGTAATTTTGGTGTGGACTTCATTCAGCGGATTTTTCGGCGTATACCCGATAACGTATTTGAGTGTTTCGATGTTAAGGATATTGACGCCTTGCGTCAGGTTTATCCTGAACCAGCGACCATCTTTGAGAAGATATTGTTCGGCGTTCGTGATGCAAGGCTTTTCCTCCGTGGCGAAGTATCATTTACGACCACCCAATTGCCGAAGTTGGGAGTGCGTCGCAGAATCGATAGGACAGATATTGCACAAGAATACCTGTTAGGTTTTCTATTTCTCATAGAGAGGTTAGGGTTCGGTACACTACTTGTGGCGGTCGACGAAGTTGAGTATGTCTTCAGTCAAATGCGCGGCGCAAATATCTCGCTAGTGTTTAACACTTTGCGTGCTTTTTATGATCTTCTGGATTCTCCAGCCGCGCGCGAATTGCCTTCTCCACCCGCAAATATGATCTTCTTTCTAGCAATATCCGCCGCAGGGTGGAGTAGGCTGAATGATCTGAGTCGTAGGGAGCAAACTGAGGGAGGTCCATTCCAAGCATTAATGAGAAGGTTTGGCCAAATCATTGAATTGAGCTCCCTCGACGAGGCTAAAACCAGAGAGCTTATTGAGCTTAGACTACGAAGGAATCGGGTAACCGGGAAATACGAGGACCGGCCATTGATTCCATACGATGAGAGCTTTGTTAAATACGTCTTTGAGCTATCACTTGGAAACCCTGGGGAAATCGTTAAGTATTGCGATTACGCACTCGAAGAAGGGTTGAGAGAAAAGGCCAAACTTCTCGATAGGAGTTTTGCGGAGAGAGCTTTCGTTGCTCACGGTCTGATCATCGAACCAGACTAGAGAATTGGCTGATCTATTGACATAGCGCATCCTGGCAAATACGATAACACTCACTAGATCACCGCTCTGCCGCTGACCATGGCAGGGCGGCTTTTTCCATCTGGTATCCCGTCCTACTCGGAGTGCAGCAAATTGACGCGCTGGTGTATGAGTTGTATGGGTTGAGGGAGGAGGAGATTGGGGTGGTGGAGGGACGTTTGGATCACGAATGACGCGAAAGGAAGCGAAAGGCGCGAAAGGGGTTCGTGCTTTTCGTGGGTTTTCGCTTGTTTCGTGATCCAAAGCACCGACGCGGAGATTGACGCGCTGGTGTATGACTTGTATGGGTTGACGGAGGAGGAAGTGGCGATTGTGGAAGAAACCATAGCAAAGTGAGAAAAGTGATGCTAGGAGGAGTACTATGGCGGAACAAGTGATTTGGGGAATCCATCCTGGAAAACACGGTGCGGCTGAAGACCTCTTCGTCCGCCGCAAGGTGATAGCCATCGGTTGGAGCAACATAGGCGATCTGAGCCAGTGGGCGGACCGCGATGCGTACAAGGCTGCTTTTGCAGAGACGTATCCTGACGAAAAGCCTGGAGCAATTCCCACCAAGGCGGGCCAGCTGTATCGTTTCGTACAGGAAATGCAGGTCGGGGACTTGGTCGTATGCCCACTAAAGCTGACCAGGGAGGTTCGCATCGGCAGGGTCGTGGGTGAGTACCAGTATGCACCCGATGTCGACGCACGGTATCCTAACATGAGGAAGGTAGAGTGGCTCAAGAGTGTGCCTCGAACCAGCTTCTCCCAGGGCGCTCTCTACGAGATGGGCTCTGCCTTGACCTTGTTCCAAATTAGATCCTATGCCGATGAGGTGATGGCAATCTTAGAAGGCATACCACGTGAACCCATTGATGAGGATGAGGAGATTGCGGACATAACCTCCGACATTGAGGACCAGACCAGAGATTTTGTACTCAAGCAATTAGGACGGAAGTTGAAGGGCCATCCGTTCTCCGCTTTTGTCGCCCACTTGTTGGAGAAGATGGGCTATAAGACCCGAGTCAGTGCCCCAGGTCCTGATCGTGGTATAGACATCATCGCTCACCGGGACGAGTTGGGATTCGAACCGCCTTTGGTGAAGGTGCAGGTGAAAAGCTCCGAAGGCTCAGTGGGTGAGCCGGCTGTGTCGGCCCTCTACGGCAAGGTGGGCGATAAGGAATTCGGCCTCTTGGTTACTCTGGGCACCTTCACCCGTCAGGCTGTGGACTTTGCCTTCAGTAAGGGCAATTTGCGTCTGATCGATGGAGACGAGCTCGTGGACCTGATATTCGACTACTATGACGGGCTCGCCCCCCGCTACAAGGGAATGATTCCGCTCAAGCGAGTCTACGTCCCGCAGGCTCTAGGCGAGGAGTAAAGACGGTCGTCGCGTACGCTGCGCAGATTGAGGCGCTGGTGTATGAGTTGTATGGGTTGACGGAGGAGGAGATGGAGATCGTCGAGGATGCAACAGGGTGACAGGCGGGTGAAAAATCCCTCGATTCACCTGGCAACACGAGGGGGAGACATTGTTCATTTGGGGTTTTATGGGAGAAAAAGTCCGCAGAGGAGGACCAAGAAATGAGAGAGTTGCGTGAGAAGGTGAAGGAAGTGCAGGACCTCCTATTCGGTCAAATAACACAGGGGTTGGTTTACTTCTACTGTGCAGGGTCGCTTCATAAAGCATTTCAAGAAAGTCAACTCATGAAGATGAGCTATTTCTTCTTTGGAGTCTACCGAGCAGCTGTGCGTGAGGCAATTCTGGCTCTTTCCAGGATCATGAAAGAACACAAGGATTCAATCACAATTCACTATCTTTTCAATCTTGTGGAGAACAACCCGCGTCTGTTCTCGCCAGATAGCCCTGAAAGTGTGAGACGGTCAGTTACCGGCCACAGGGTGCGACTGGAAAAGTATGGACCATTGATTGAGAGTGTCTGCGAGCAACGTGATCGTGTGGGAGCACACCTTGACAGAAAGCATGTAAACAATCCGTCGGATCTATTTGCACATCCCCAAGGAGTGAATCTCACTGAGCTCGGAGAATGCCTGCGGGAGGTCTTGGATATTCTTAATTTCTATGCGGGCTACTATGGAAATGAATTTGACGCCAGCAGCTTAGAGAGAGCGATAGCAGGAGATGTTGACATTCTACTTAAGTGGATGAGTGAGGACGGCAGGCCAGAGGAGTGGATAAGACCGCTTGTGTTTTGAGTGCTTTTGTAGGAAGCAGGGTGTTGTTTTTGACAGAGGGTGGCCTAACAACTCATTCTGTGATCCGTTCGCTCGAAACCACGCAGTGCGATTCATTCGCTTGAAGCGTGGGGGAAGAGTGGGAGAGTTCGAAGGAACAAGCTACTCTCCAGCACCCAATTGAGGCCACCGACCGGCAGATTGATGCGCTGGTGTATGAGTTGTATGGGTTGACGGAGGAGGAGATTGGGGTGGTTGAGAGGAAGGGTTGAAGGAGATACGACGGTGGTTGGGGAGTCATTCCCTCCACCCGTCAGGGCCAACACACGCATTGCATGTAAGGCGGGGGAACCCTGTCATGGACGAGGCAATTATGTCGTCAAATAAGGAGTTAGATGCTATCCGGCGCTGAGGCGGATAGACTTGAAGATGACTAAGATACTGATCGGACGACTTGTCTTCATAGCGGCTTCCAGTGTGATTGTCGTCGTCGCCGGTGGGGGAGTGGCCTTCATGCGCCGGCCAGTGGGAACGCTCTACCTGGCTTTGTGGGTAATTTGGTGGATGGTGACAACCCTGGGGCGACAAATCGGCGCACCGTCGGCCTACGATAAGACGCAACGCGTGATGGTGATAGCCTCCGGGCTTGTGTCCGTGCCCCTACTCATTGTTGCGCCCCCATGGGAATATGCCCACTTTGCCGGGCCGATTCCCCGTGACGGGCCGCTGGCCTGGACTGGGCTGGCTCTCTTTGCAGCGGGCATCACTCTGCAAGCAGCAGCCATGTGGGCGCTACGCGGTTTTTACACGGTGCGGCTGGGTATGCAGCTGGGGCATCACCTGGTAACGAGCGGACCATACCGGTTAGTGCGCCACCCCGGCTATCTGAGCTACATCCTGAGTATGACGGGTATTGGTCTAGCGTTAAGCAGTCTCGTTGGCCTGGGGCTGGCAATTCTGGTCGTGCCATTTATCCTGTGGCGCATTCAACATGAAGAAGAAATGCTGGTGGTCGAGTTCGGCGAGGAGTACCGGACCTACATGCAGCAAACGAAGCGGTTGATTCCACTGGTTCATTAGTTGAGTGATGCGGTGCATTGAAGGGTATATGACAGGGCGTCAGGTGATCGTGGTCGGAGGAGGCGCAGCCGGTCTGATGGCCGCTGGGCAGGCCGCCGAACTGGGGGCCGAAACGCTGCTTCTCGAAAAGATGAATCGCCCGGGACGCAAGCTGCGCATCGCCGGCAAGGGACGTTGCAACCTGACCAACGTAGTCCCGTTGTCCGAGTTTATCACGCATTTCGGACCCAATGGACGTTTCCTTCGCCAGGCTTTTTCCCGGTTTTTCACCTCTGAACTGGTGGCTTTCTTTGAAGAACTGGGGGTCCGTACTGTGGCCGAGCGAGGGGGACGGGTCTTTCCAGTCAGCGGTCAGGCCCAGGACGTGGTGGATGCGCTGGTGCGGTGGGTTGGCGAACGTGGCGTGACCCTGCGGACCCGATCGCCGGTGGAGCGGTTGCTTGTGGAGGGAGGACGGGTGGTCGGGGTGCAGGTGTCCCGTGGGCGGGTTTATCGCGCGGATGCGGTGATCGTCGCTACTGGCGGTGCGTCTTACCCGGCCACCGGGTCAACGGGGGATGGGTATCGGCTGGCCGAATCGGTGGGACATACCATCGTGCCGATTCGACCGGCGCTGGTTCCCCTGGAAACAGCCGGCGACATTGCCCCCAGGTTGCAGGGCCTGAGCCTGCGCAATGTGACCGTCCGGGTGTGGGTCGATGGGAAGAAGCAGGCCGAGGCATTCGGCGAAATGCTCTTTACCCATTTTGGCCTTTCTGGGCCGATCATCCTCTCCCTGAGCAGGCAGGTTGTGGACGCGCTGCGCCTGGCCCAGAGAGTGATCCTTTCCATTGATCTCAAGCCCGCTCTCGACGAGCGCAAGCTGGATGCGCGTCTTCTCCGCGACCTAGATGCGCATGGCAAGCAACAGTTTCGCACGTTCCTCAAAGGGTTGCTCCCCAGAAAACTGATCCCGGTTTGCATAGATTTGACAGGCATCCGCCCGGACAAGGCTGGGCACCAGATCACGGCTCAGGAGCGTAAGCGGCTGCGGATGTGGTTGAAGGATTTTCGCCTGGAGGTGACTGGATACCGCCCTTTTACGGAGGCGATCATCACCGCCGGCGGGGTGGATACGCGAGAAGTTAACCCGCGCACGATGGCTTCGCGCCTGGTGGAGGGCCTTTATTTCGCCGGCGAGGTCCTGGACGTAGACGCCGACACCGGCGGCTATAACCTGCAAGCCGCGTTTTCTACCGGTTGGGTTGCTGGCCGGTCTGCAGCGCGATAAGGAGATGGCTATTCTGGAGAGTCAAAATAAGGGTCTTTGAAAGCGAAGGCCATAGCCGAGTGAAATTCTAGCACATTGACGCCACCCATCGCCAGCCTTCGCCGTTAGGCGAAATCGCGCTATGAGCCTGCCGCCACCATCCCCGCTGATACGGAGTCCTATCAGCGGCAGACTTGGCGTGAGCTTGTCGAACGCTCGAGGCCACGAATCGGCAGATTGACACGCTGGTGTATGAGCTGCATGGGTTGTCCGAGGAGGACATTGGGGTGGTAGAGAGATATGGCTTCGCGCCTATCCGCCTTTCATCCAAAGAAAAAGGCACCTGGCGACGGTGCTAGATGCCTTGTATGCTGAGAAATAGTGGTTAATCACGCTCGGGTGTAACCGCTGCCGATTTCCATCTCTCTCGGGCTGGCGGATACAGGATTCTGGGCGCAGGGTCTAAAGGACGCAACATCTCTTGAGTTCTGCGCAGTCTGGCCAAAGCACTTTCAAACGTCTTCTTTTGGGTCAGTTGTTGCTCAAGATACGTGAGCGCCTGAACGTCATTACTTTCTCTTGCCATGCCTATGCCTCCTTCTGGAAATCCCTTTCGGGAGAGACGACTTTCATGCTACTAACTTTGTACTTCAGGAAAGCGAGGTATGGGTGTGTGAAAAGCATGCTCAGAAGATTCTACGATTTTCCCGGCTCGATTCGAAACATACCAGTCCGATCTAACATACAACTCCCACACCAATTGCCAGATGGGGCTATCATTTTCGACGTGCTCCACGTTTAATCCCATTTCCTTGGCTGCTTCCCAGTAGATAGGGCGTCCATGTGCTTTTAACTTGATTGGATGTAAGAGGATTCCTATCCTTTGCCTAATCTCATCTTCGGAAAGCTCTTTCATCATTCCGCTCTTTAACAACTTCATTACAACATCTTCAGCCAAGTCTAGATCGAGTCTCCACTGCTTGATTTGCCGCGCATCATATCTCTGCAATTGTTGTAGATAAGGTTCAATGTTTCCCGGTGTGGCCACCGCCTCTTTCAGCAATTCCTCATAACTCTCAACGATGTTCCAAATTGAAAGGGACACCTGTTCCTCAGGTGAATCTGGGCTAATCTGGAGCCTAGCTTGGGGGTCAATGGGTCCCAATTCCGAAGTGTCACTCATCCAAATTTTGTTGGCCCCTAGACATACAGCCGTTGCCGCTGACTTTGCCATTTTGGGAATAATGGTCTCAAAGTCGCCTTTGGAATAAGTGCGACATACCCGGACAATGCGTTCTGCAGCAAGTCCCATACCACCGGGTGAGTTAATGATAAGCGTTAAGCCCTTGCTGAGATCAAGCTTTTGCAATATGCCTTCGAGGATATCCGCGTCTTGATCTACCATCATTACAGGATATCTAAAGGAAGTGAAACACGATACAAGCCTTCGACCCTCGCACAACTCTTCAAGTTCCCGCAAAAGCTCCCGTCGAATACCGGGAGATTGATCAATTTCATCCAAAAGTTTGACCACAGTAGGTTCTTCAGTGACTGCGTTCGGGGAATTCATGAACTTTTGTCTCTCCAAGAGAAAAAAAGAAGTGGCTGCGGCTTTATATAGGCATACGTATTATACAGGCCTCTGATGCTTTTGTCAAGAGATTTCACCGCAAAAAGCACAACTGACCGAAGCCAGTTGCACCGAGAGTGGCCTGCTGTCAAGCGGCTTTATCGTAGAGCAAAGCCAGCCGCCTGCCTCGAAGGGCGCGAAGAAGCGATAGAACGGCAGGGAGAGCGGTCAGGTCCGCCTGGGCCGAGGCGCACAAGGCTTACATTCGTACGCTCAAGGTGGCGCGCGTGGCCCCCAAAGGCAACCAGAAGGCCCGCGCCGCGCTGATGCTGGACGGTCCAGGCCACCGACTGGCAGATTGACGCGCCGGTGTATGAAGTTGCGACCAATGGCAGTCCCCGAAGCAAAGGCAGAGGGGACATGGGTTGACAGAGGCGGAGATTGGGGTGCTGGAAAAGACGACAGCGGATTGAGAAATGGAGCGGATTCTGGGGCAAAGGATATGCGCACAGTGGCTTGAAAGAAGGAGGGAGTGAAAGATGTCCACAGTGTTGGGCAAGGTCAAAAGGCTGGAGGAATACATGGCCTCGACCAACGCTTCGTCTCTGGATAGAGTGTTGGAGTTGACCATTGATAAGCTGCTCGACAGGGAGACCTCTCGCTTGATCTCGCAAAAACCCAGGTTGGAGCGACAACTGGCTGACTTTGAGCGGAGGTATTCCCTCAGCTCCCAAGAGTTCTACGAGAAGTTTGAGCGAGGCGAGCTGGGCGACGCCATGCACTTCGTTGAGTGGTCGGCAACGTATGAGATGACCGCAAACTTGCGACGCCAACTGTCCATCCTGGGAGGGGAAGAAGCGAGCCCCTCATGAGCGAGACGACATTGACACCACAGACTGGCAATCCGAAATCTGAAATCCGAAATCTGAAATCGACGGCCCGCCTCTTCCCCGACACCCGCCCCGACGCCGAAGCGGTGCTGATCGGGCTGCTGCGCCAGGCCCCGCCGTGGCGCAAGTTGCAAATGGTGGGCCAACTGAATCACACGGTGCGCACGCTGGCCCTCAGCGGGCTACGCCAACGCCATCCCCAGGCCACACCCCAGGAGTTGCGCCGCCGCCTGGCCGACCTGCTGCTCGGCCCCGATCTGGCTGCCCGTGCCTACGGCCCGTTGAGAGCACAGGAGTGATCAGATGCTCTCTGAACCGCTGGCCGTAACGTTGTCGGTGATTGAAGCGTTGGAGGCACTGGATGTACCGTACCTGATCGGTGGCTCGCTGGCCAGTGCAGTGCACGGTGTGGCACGGGCGACCCTGGACGCTGACCTGGTGGCCGATTTGCGTTCCGAACACGCGGAGCGCCTGGCCCAGGCATTTGGCGATGCTTTCTACGTGGACGTGGAGGCGATCCAGGATGCCATCCGCCACCGAAGCAGTTTCAACGTCATCCACCTGGAGACCATGTTCAAGGTGGACGTTTTTGTCTCCAAGGAGCGGCCTTTTGACCAGGCGCAATTTCAACGCCGAAGGGCACAGGTGATCGCCACCGATCCGGAACGCACGGCCTATGTGGCCAGCGCCGAGGACACGGTGCTGGCCAAGCTGGAGTGGTATTGCCAGGGCGGCGAGGTCTCGGAGCGACAGTGGCGAGACGTGTTGGGGGTGCTTAAAGTGCAAGGGCAGCGGCTTGATCTGGTTTATCTCCACCGGTGGGCGGCTGCGCTAGGGGTAGCCGACCTGTTAGAGAGGGCCTTGACCGAGGTAGGAGAGGAAGAGGAATAAAGGGATGAAGAGACGGCTGTTAATCATCAACGCAGCAGCACGACGGTATCGGCTGGAGACGTTAGACACGGAGGCGCTGGAGAAAGATCCCCGGGAGGAGTACTTCACCCTGAGCGGTGAATCACTGTGCCAGTATATCCTGCGGCGGTACCGAGATGCACTGGTGCTCGCCCGAGGGCCGATGCCCTTCCTGGCGGGCAACAAGACCGCCCTGGGCTACATGTCCCCCCTCACCGGCCTGCCCCACTACAGCTTCGTCGGCGGGCGGGGGTTTGCCCAACTGCTGAACCTGGGCCTGGACGGGATCGTATTCACCCATCCGGCATCCGACGGCCCCCGGCCCTACGTCGTCCTCTCGGGCAGGGCACCCGATATCGAGGTCCACTTCAGGTCCGCAGATGATCTCCCCCATGGGCAACGCAGTGGTTTCTACTACCTCGTGGCAGCAGAGCTCGACGGCCGCCAGAACGAGGGCAGTGTCTTCACCCTGGGCGAGGGAGCCCACCACGGCTACCGGACGGCCAACCTGGCCGCGGAGGGCATCTACCACGCCGGTCGTGGAGGGGCGGGGCTGGTCTTCTCGCGCTTCGCCTCGGCGCTTGTGCTGCGAGGAGAGGATACTCCCTTGGAGCTTTTCTTCGCCGACGATGATTCAGACTTCGCCCGGGATCCCAACGGGGCTATTGCGTCTCTCCTGGCCCTCCATTGCTACCGGTTCTCCGAGCCGGATGGCGGCACCATCGCCAAGCTCTTCGAGACAGGTGCAAATCCGCCGGGGCAGAACACCCTCCCGGCGTGGAACGCCCGGCAGTTGGGGTATCCAGCCGCCGACCTGGGGGCCACGAAGGTGCTGCTGGCCACCCGGAAGGGGCGCACTGGCTGCCACTGGTGTCCTGTAGATTGCCGCCACTACCACTGGGTGGAGGCTGACTATGCGCCCCATGGCCGAGACATGTTCCTGGACGACTTCGAGCCCACTTACAGCGTCTTCGCCATGCTGGGCCTGCTGCCGGAGGAAGATTCCTTACAAGGCAGGGTGCACCTGCGGGAGGAGGTGGACCGGCGGGTGATCCTTCCCATAGAGCAGATGGGCTGTGACATCATGGACATCGGCCTTGCTTTGGCTGCCCTGTACGAGGGACTGGAACAGAGGATGATCGCAGCCGAGGATGTGCCTGAATTCCTCCGCAAAGGTGAGAACTTCGGGAGAATTGACAGAGCATCGCAGGCGGTGACGCTTCTCAGGGAGGGGACGGAGTATCCGGCGTTGAGGGCTGTGGCCGATGGGCCGCAGGCGCTGGCGGAGCGATACCCGGCCCTGCAGGACCTGCTCTTCACCTGTGGACGGGGTACCCTGGGCAACGCTGGCCACTGCAACAAGCTGTGGACCTTCCTCGTGCCCTTCTGCCGCTTCTTCGGCCACTATTCGGGGCAGATCTACAAGATCGCCGGCGAGCTCCCACCCGGGGCCAGCGACGATGAGGTGCGGGACCTGTTTCGTCAGGTCATCCCCGACATGCTCCAGCGGGAGTACTTCAGCGTGCTGTGTAACTCCCTCTCCTGCTGTGCCTTCGTGTTCGCCATTTACACCGAGGATGGGCAGGGAGTGCGAATTGATCCCTCCGGCCCACTGCTGCCCATCCTTCGTCACTACGGGATCAAATCCTCCTACGAGGACCTGATGTGGTCCGCCCAGGCCTTCTGGGCTCAGTCCATGGCTTTCAAGCTGCAGTGCGGTTGGCGGCCACCCTCGCCGGAGGATTACCCCCGCCGGGTCTACGAGGCCCTCTCCCTGGCTCTTCGTCAGCCCCCCGAACAGTTGCAAGGGCTGATGGGGCTGCTCATCGAGGAGTGGAAACATCAGGCGGAGAGGGTGATGGGAAAGTTTGGGTATGAGCCAGCCTGGTAGAACCCATTGTGGGACACTTTCCCTCTGGCTGGCCCGCCTGACCCTGAGCCTCGTCTTCCTGGTGAACCTGCAATGTGCCCTGGCCTTTCTCTTCAGCCCTGGCCGGTACGTGTGCAGCTTTGAGGTCAGTGGCGTGGGGGGGCGAATGGTCGTTCAGGGGTTTGGCATCTTCATTCTGTTGTGGATCATGCCCTACCCCGCTGCCATCTACCATCCCCGTCGTCACATCCTCTCCTTCGCCTACACCCTCGTCGCCCAGGCCATTGGCACCTTCGCCGAGACCATTCTTCTTCTCACCCTCCCGCCTGGCCATCCAACCCTGCACGGTACAGGGCTGCGCTTCATTCTCGTTGACGGGATCGGACTGATGCTGCTCTTGGCCACCTTTCTCCTGGTGTGGCGCACGGTTGCCCCGCGTCCCATTCAGCACTACAATAGACAGCCAGACTATCCTTGATCACATTGCCGTCGAAGGAGGGTTATCTGGTATGGAATTGGCTTACAAAGAGGACTGGCCTCGGGCCCGGGAGCGGTACGAGGCCTGGTGGCAGGGGGAGATTGTGGACCGGGCAGTGATCCAGGTCATCGCGCCCCGGGAGCCTCTGAGGGCCGGCGAGGTCTTCGACTACTTTCCGGAGCCGGGCGAGCCTTCCGCAGAGGAGCTCTTCAACTGGTTCACCGATCCTCAGCGGGTCATCCCTCGCCTGGAGCGGCGTATGCAGGCCATGTATTGGGGCGGGGAGGCGTTCCCGGTGGCCTTTCCGGTGAGCATCCGCCTGGTGGCAATACTGGGCGCCTACCTGGGCTGTCCGTACGCGGTGTTCCCTGGCGGAAACACCGGGTGGGCCGATCCCATTATTGAGGACTGGGAGGAGCACCGTCCCGGTACGGGGCAGCCCGATCTGGCCTTCGATCCGGACAACGAGTGGTGGCAAATCTCCAAAAGGCTGTTGGAGGCGGCTGCCAAGCGGGCCGCGGGGCGCTATTATGTGGGCATCCCCGACCTCAACGGCCCGGGCGAGATCGTGGCCCGGCTGCGGGGGACGGAGGAACTGGCGATGGACCTGATCGACCATCCCCAGGCGGTGAAGGCGGCGGTGGCCAAAGTCAACGCTGCCTGGCTTCGGTACTGGGAGGCCTGCCACGGTGTTGTCCACCAATGGATAGGAGGCTACACATACTGGATGGGCATCTGGTCGGAGTCTCCCTCCACCGATCTGCAGTGCGACTTCTCCTGCATGATCTCGCCGGAGATGTTCGAGGAGTTCTTCCTGTCCGCTATCGAGCAGCAGACGGAATGGGTGGGGCGCACCATCTACCACCTGGATGGGCCGGGCGCGGTCCGGCACCTCGATGCATTGCTGGGCCTCCCTAAGCTGGACGGCATCCAGTGGATACCTGGCGCCGGTGCGCCACCGGTGAGTGAATGGATCCCCCTGCTGAAGCGGATCCAGGCCGCGGGCAAACTCCTGGTCCTATACTGCGAGAAATGGGAGGTGGAGAAGCTGCTGACCGAGTTGAAGCCCGAGGGAGTTCTGCTCAGCACCACCTGTGATTCGCTGGAGGAAGCTGAAGCCCTGCTGAGAAACGTCGAGCACTGGTCGGCGCGAGGGGGATAGTGAGTCTGAAGTCCAATCTCAGTACTGGTGCAAGGCCTCCACATTCAGCACGAACACCGTGGCTGCGCCAATCTCCTGGGTGCCCAGGCCGGCGGAGAGGGGAAGCCTTCCCCGATGGGGACTGGTGTTGGCCTTGATCAACCCCAGAGCCTCATCAACCTTGCCCTCTTCCGTGCCGATGAGCAGCGTCGTGTACTGGCGGCGCAGAAAGCCACCTACGGTAGCCATGGTCGTCACTCCAAAGTCAGCTTTCAGCAACGCCTCTGTCAACTTCTCGGCGTCCTCAGAGCTCACAATGGCTAATACCATTTTCATCTAGTCACCTCCCTCACGCTTCAATCCTGGGTGGCGATCACCGGCTGCCATCAGGAGTCGCCACAAAGAGTATAGCAAGTTTTGCTCCTTTGAGCAAGTGCCCCAACGAGGTGCAAGCTCCCCTACTCCACAGCCCGGAAGCGGGGCTGTCCCAGACTAATGGCCGCAAAGATCAGAGCCAAAAGTCCTCCTTGAAGCGCGACGGTGAATGGTGCTCCCCGTCGGTCGGTCAGTGCGCCAGAGGGCACGGTGCTCACCGGGGAGAAACCCCACAGCCACATATTCACGCTCAGTACCCGACCCCGCACCTGATCTGAGACGTTGGTCTGCAGAAGCGTGAAATTGGCAACCATGCACACGTTGCCTGCCGCACCCACCAGTGCCAGGGTCACCAGAGCCAGGTAGAAGGAAGGTGCGTAGGCAAAGAGAAGCAGGCCCCCGCCCAATGCCAACCCCGCCGCCAGCAGCAACCCTCCCTTGCGCTGGAAATCCCCCAGCGAGGCAACCCCGAGGGAGCCCACCATGGCTCCCACTCCTACCGCTGCCTGGAGCAGCCCTAACCCCGAAGCACCCACACCAAAAACATCCTGAGCGAAAACCGGCAGAAAGGTCTGATAGGGCATAGCCAGCAGCACCCGGGAGAGGGTGATGACCAGCAGGATCGGCACGACCATCTGCGCTCGGATGTAGCGCAGCCCATCCACCAGCTCCCGGAGCACAGAGGTCCTTTTCCCGCCCGAAGGCGGGGTCAGTGGCAAGTGCAGCAGGGAGAAGACGATAAAGGCATAGAGGGGGATTTGCAGGAAGTAGACCCCTGCTACGCCGATCCTTTCCAACAGCACTCCCGCCGCTGGCGCTCCTACAATCGCCATCAGGCTCATGGCTACCGAGCTGAGCGACGAGGCGTTCAGGAGTGTCTCCTGGTCCACGATCTCGGCGATGAAGGAGTCGTTGGAGGGCATCTGAAAGGCGAAGATAACCCCTGCGGCCAGCGAGCCCACGAAGAGATGCCACACCTGGATCAGATCGGTGGCGATGAGGATGCCCATGGCCAATGTGAGCAGGCCCATAGCCACTTGCGATGTGATCAGCACATTCCGCTTGCGCACCCTGTCGGCGACGACGCCACCCAAGAGGGACAGGGCAAGGATGCTGATCCCCCAGCCGGAGCTGACCCATCCCAGGGCCAGTGCCGAGCCGGTCATGTCGTAGATTAGCCAACCACGAGCTATCATCCCCATCTGGAAGGTGGCCGAGGATGCCAGCCCCGCCAGCCACATCCAGCGGAAGTTCCTGTTCTCCAGCGCCATAAAGGTCCGGCGCCAGCCTGGTTTCGACTTTTCCAATCTCTCTCACCTCTCATTCCACTGCGGAGCTGCGCCCTTGGTCCGCCGCTGCCCTTCAGTCCCTGGGAGGCCAGGAGCGCGGCCAGGATGAAGGCCAGGGCCAGGGCGAAGACCACCTCGTATCCCAGGAGGTCAATGAGCGTTCCGCCGATGATGGGGACGAAGCTGACCACCCCCAGAATCGTGTTTACGGAGCCGATGTAACTGGGCCTTTCGGCGGGGGGCGCGATGTCCAGCAGAAAAGCGTGAAACCCCACGCTTGCCCCGCTGTGGCTGAAGCCCTGGCAGACGAAGAGCAGCCCGAAGAGATAGACCAATGGTGTCGCCGGCAAACCCAATCCTCGGCCCAGGAGAGGGGTTACCAGCGCCAGCAGGGGAACCATGAGAGTGAACAGTGTGCCGGCTCTCATGAGGAAGACGTTCCCCCTCCTCTGCCCCATCCGGCGCCACACCGGGTTGGAAAGGATGCGGGCAAAGGTGGCGAAGGAGATGTAAAGTCCCACGATGGCCGTCGGCGCGCCCAACACCTCCGTAGCGTAGATGGCGTAGAAGGGGGTGGCGATGCTTCCCAGGCGCAAGAACGCTCGCAGTAATACGTAGCGGCGAAATCGGGGGTTCTCTCGCAGAAATGCGGGGGCGCGACGGAACTGCTCCCCGAGGGGCATACTGCGGCCCGCGGGCTTGCCCTCTGGCTCCCGCAGTTGGGAGAAGCAGGCCAGGCCCAACCCAAAGGCCAGGGCTGAAAGGAGGAAGAGCGAAGCGTAGTTGGTGGGGAAAGGGAGGCCATACTGCTCGTCCAGGACGAAGCGCACCAACAGACCGGCCAGGAAGCCCATCACCCCCCCGCCCAGATTGCGGTAGGCGAAGAAAGCTGTCCACCGCCGACTGGATACCAGCCGCCCTATGAGGTCCAGCCGGATCACGGCCCCCATTCCGGCTGCGAACCGGGTGAGGGTGAAAAGGGCGAGGAAGGCCCCGATGACCCATCGTGGGTGGGAGGCAGCCCACAGTCCGGTCAGAAAGGCCAGGAGGGCATATGTGCCACCCCGGATGCCCTCCATAGCCAGAGCTGCGGGAACCTTTCGCCGCCGGGATTCGACCCAGCCTGCGACCAGCAGTTGGGGGAGGTACCAGCCGGCGAAGCGCAGGGATGGCAGCGCCCCCACCAGCGTGTTGGAGGCCCCCAGTTGGCGGAGGAAGACGGTGAGCACCATGCCCGGTGCCGTGACATTCATGCCCAGTTGCACAGCCACGCCGTTGAGTAGGGCGAACCAGTAGTTTCGACGGGCGATGCCATCCAGGGGCGCTGTGGCAGGATTCTCTTCGGGCAATGGGATATCTCCTGTTTGATACGATGCTTCAGCTCGGTGGGCTGTCAAAGCACGGGAGCATTCTATCACGAAAGGATGAAAGTGCAACCACTGGTCGAGGTCTCGCATTTGGCTAGCGGAAGCCCAAAAGCCTTGTGGCCGACAGGAGATCTTCCCATAGAGTTCATTATTGTGCATGACCTATGCCAGCGCCGTGGCCAGGTCCGGCGCCGGCTGACAAGAAAAGACAGGCCATCTTATCACCCCCAATGGCCTGCCCATCGCTTCTCACCGGTGTCAGCGCTGACACCGGTGAGAAGCCGGTGCCCACACTGCGGTGCACACCCGCCCAACTCGCGGTCTCGCGCATGCGGGAGACAGCCGCTGCCCAAGGATTGACCTGGATGACCGTGGAAGAAATTGACGAGGAGATTCAAGGGACCCAGCGATGCAGATGATGGACTTTCTCCTCGATACTAATGTCCCCGCCTAACGCCCGCTCAACCCCTTTGGCCCCATCAGCCTGTGTTAAGGCAGCTATTTCATCGAGCGAGCTACCTCCAACGCCTCCTCCTCGGAGATGGTGCCTGTGAGGAGAATGACCAGCCCTCCCTCCTGCCAGCGCAGGGACAGGAAGCGATCCCCTTGGCGCCGTAGGCGGGCACTCGTCCCGCGCAAGCTGATCTCCTCGCCGATGTCCGCGAGCTCAACATCCGCGGCTTGAGCCTCGGTGATGCTGAGACTTCCCTCGTCACCGGCGTAGATCAAGGTGACAGATCCTCCTCCCTCCACCACCTGTGCCTCCGCGAAACTCATCCCCGCTGGCAGATAGGCAGGCAGGAGAAGCGGGAATCCGGCTGCCTTCTGTGCTTCCGCGAGCTCCATCCGCTTCACGGCCGGTGCTTTGACCATCGCTTCCTCAGCAACCACCTCCGCCCCCAGTGGGGGAGTGAACTGGAACAGGCTGTCCGGCAGGCCGACGTTGTACTCGATGGTGCGGTACTGCATGGTGTAGTACCCCCCGGCTAGCAGGGGAACCTCCATCTTGAGCCGACGAGCGTGCTCCTGATCAATCCACACTGTAATAGGCTCCCCCCCCAGCGCGGCGAAGAGGTCCGTGTCTGGCCGAGGGATGAGTTGGACCTTGTGCGCCTTTCGTCCCCCCACCACCTCTTCCGCCAGATAGTTGGCCGTGCTCTCCCTCAGTAGCTCCTCCGCAGTGGCCCACATTGCCGCTGCCATCTCCCGCTCGGGGAGCTGGAAAGGGGCTTCCACGGGGAATATCTGTACCCGGTTGAGGTGAGGATCGTAGAACCACACTTGCACCCCATTGAACACCGTCACCTGGCCCACCATCTCCTCCGGCCCCTCCTTGACCTCGGCGCGGAGCAGGTCCGGGTCCTTCCTCCAGATCTCCTGCACGAAGACTCTCGCTGCGCCATCGGGCCCGGCGAGGACAGTCTCCACCACCGCGTGATAGTCCTTCACCTGCGCCTCCGCCTGTTGCATCTGCGTCACCATCTCGCCAGCGGTGGGCTGCCGGGCCGGGACACAGGCCACCAACGTCCCTCCGATCATCACCAATCCCAGCCATAGCCAAGCTCTGGCTCGCATTTCCTTCCTCCTTACAATCCCACCTAGTAGTGAAGCACCACTGGCGTGCCCATAGGCGTCCACTCGTAGAGCCAGCCCGCGTCCGGGATGGGCAGGTTGATGCATCCATGACTCATGGGGTGGCCGAAGTTGCTGTGCCAGTAGGTGCCGTGGATAGCATAGCCGTCGTAGAAATACATCACGTAAGGCACATCGGGCAGATAGTAGCCCGGGCCGGACATGTCCTGAGAGATGAGCTTCAGGTAGATATGGAAGGTCCCCACCGGACTGGGATGCTGTGCCGTGCCCGTGGAGATGAGGGTCTGAAGCACCGGCGTGCTGCCCTGGTAGGCGATAAGCGTCTGGGTGCTCAAATTGACGTCAATCCATTTTCCTCTGCCCGGCGACGGCGTGGGCGTCGGCACGGGCGTGCCGCACACCGGGATAATCAACCGCTGGCCCACCCAGATGAAGTCTGGGTTGACGATGCCGTTGGCCGCGACGATAGCCGCCACAGTGGTGCCGAACCGCCGGGCAATACTGCTCAGCGTGTCTCCCGGCTGCACGATGTAGGTCACCTCGCAGGGCGAGGTGGGCGATGGAGTAGGAGTAGGTGTAGCTGGAGTGGGCGAGGTGGTCGGTGTGGGCGTGGGTGTAGCCGGGGTGGGTGAGGTGGTCGGTGTGAGCGTGGGTCCAGATGGGGTGGGTGAGGTGGTCGGCGTGGGCGTGCCACACACCGGCATAATTAACCGCTGGCCGACCCAAATGAAGTCCGGGTTGGTGAGGCCATTGGCCGCGACGATAGCCGATATGGTTGTGCCATACCGTAGGGCGATGCCAGTCAGGGTCTCACCTCTCTGGACTACGTGGATCACCTGGCATTCAGGAGGGGGGGTGACGGGCAGGGGGATAATCAACCGCTGGCCAACCCAGATGAAGTCCGGGTCGGCGATGCCATTGGCCTCCACGATGGCCGCCACCGTGGTGCCGAACCGCCGCGCAATGGAGCTCAGCGTATCGCCCGGCTGCACGATGTACACTGTCGTGCCTTGGGCCACCGGCCGGGCGGGGGGAGAAGAGGTGATTGTGGTGAGGCCCAGGGCTCGGGGAGCGGCGAGCAGGCTCAGCAGCAGCACCGAGACAAGAGCCAGTCGAGGATGCGGGACAAACTTCATGGGCCTGGCCTCCCGGCAGGTTTGAGCCCTGTCCGTCTGGACAGGACGGGTTGCTTCCTCAAAGGCTGGGGCCCTATTGTACCTCTCGCTCTTTGAACTGTCAACTTGAATGGAACGCCAAGACCTCCCAAGTCTCTTGAGAGCCCGGAGGTCTGTTCAGGGCTTTGAGGTCGAATGGGCGGCGCAGCGGGGGGAAAAGCGATGTGATTTCTGGTCGGTATCAGGCAGGTTGTTGGAGAAGTACATAACGCAGTGGGGATCGGAGCAGTGACGAAGGCCATAGGTGTGGGGGTCAGCTCGTGCACCGCCTCTTTGAGCGCACGGTGGCGGAAGAGAGCTGGATCCTCGGGCAGGCTGTAGAAGGACTGGCGCAGGCGCGGCAGGGCGATGATCGCTTCGCGTCCCCCCATGGTCGCCAGGCCAAAGACGAAGTTGAGCCTGGGGGTGTAGAGGTCCACATCCACCACGCCCAGCAGCCGCTCGGCCAGCACGGACCTCAGGCCTGTAATGGCATCCAAAACCATCTGCGCCCGATACTGATCACGCCCTGAATCATAGGCTGGCCAGGGATGGGGAAGCGCCTGCCCCACCTGGCAGGGGCGGTTAAAGACATCCTCCAACGGCTTCGCCAGCTCAGCCAACAAGCTCTGTTCCACCTCCCCGACCGGCAGCAGATAGATCCCTCGCATGGGCCCCTTCATCCTGGCAGCTCAATGAAGCGCAGCGCGTCGTCGAACATGGAGGTGTTGCGGAGTCCTGAGCCTGTCGAAGGGTTGAAAAGGCAGTAGGCAAAAGGGTGACCCCCACACCACTCTGTCAGTTGCGCCAACTCCTGGTCGGTGTACTGATACTGATAACCACCGCGCCCATGCAGCCGAAAGTAGGCTACCTCCCCCGTGACTGGTAGCCGCTGGAAGAGATCCACGGCGTGGATGAGATCCAGCTCGTGGCAAAGCTCGGCGATCTCCCCGTCAGCCCACTCGCCTCGCGGTTCCCAGGCCAGCACCAGTCCCCGCCGGTCAATTCCGCGCATGAAGCTCCGCAGGTTGGCCTTGTGCTCACCGCTGGGAGTGAAGCTGGCAGGGCACCGGAAGAGAAGGATGGGGGCCTGGAGGGTCAGAGCCAGGTCGCGGCTGCGTTCCCAGGCTTCATATACTTCGCGCGTAGGACGAAAGGACCCGTAGTGATCGAAGGAGACAGACAGCTCCATTCGCAGACGACGATAGGTAGGCGAGGAGGGTTCGTGGCTTATGAGCTGCCAGGCTTTTGGAGTGAAGGTGAAGTCGGCCGGTGCCTGGTGCCGCCAGCGTTCTACAGTGCTTAAACGCGGGGGATGATAGAACACCTGCTGCACCTCCACCACATCCAGGTACTCGTAGCAGAGCCTGTGGGCTCTGGGGAACCCACAGCAGCCGGTCTGGATCATCTACTCGGCTTCTAGGAAATGCTCCCACTCCCCATGAAAGCCCTCCTCCGTCACTCCGTAGTATACGCGGAGCGATCCATCGGGCGCGCGCTGCACCAGATCGTAGCGTGTCTTGCCCGCCCGCTCATACCTCTTCCACAGGCCAATGTCATTGTGCCAGGTCACCTCGGAGGGTTGCAGGCGATGATCCTCTTTCTGGGTTATCGCATAGTGCCACAGCCGGCGCGCCGAGGAGCGGGTGACATTCTGTACCTCATGACCGTTGCGCAGGTCCTTCATGGTATGATAGAGAGTGCCCTTGCGCTTCACCGTCTTGGCAATCTCCACCCCCGTCCGGGGTGGGGGGATCGGCTCTCCGGGAGCAGTTGTTTCTTCACGCTCCTTGATCTCAGGCGCGACGGTGCGGCGGATAAGCTGAATGATCTCGTCCCGCACCGCCAGGCTGGTCTCGGTTTCCTGTCGGATGTAGATCCGGCTTTCATCCAGGACGTAAGGTGGATCTTCCCCCTTAGGCACCGAGATACGGATCACATTCTTCCCCCAGCTCTGCTGGATGTCAATCTTGACCTCCAGAGGAGGGGTAATCTTTCGCTCGAACTCAGCCTGCAGGATGCTGATGGCTCGCCTGGGCCGGTCCACCCCTACCGGTGCCTCTTTGGGGCCCTCACCCACCCCCACGTAGATTGTGCCGCCATTGGTGTTGGCGAAGGCCACGAGATCGGCAAGGATGGCGTACAACCGTCCCCCACGACTGGTCATTGCCTCGTGAAAGGAGCGATTGATGCTGGGCCCCTGTTCGCGTGCTGCTTGCAAGTGATCGAAAGGGGCCTGCGTCTGTGGGCGCGCCGGTCGGGTGCGGGACAGATCATCCCCCAGGAACACCTCCCGCAGCGCCTCGAAGCTCACCTCTGGCAGCAGCACTTCCGTTACCCGGTCGCCGACGCCCAACGATTTCTTATTCTTGGGATTGACGGTCACCCAGTGGGCGTCGGAGCCCTGGATGCAGCGCATCGGCCGGGAGTACTCTGGCTTGGCACCGCTGAAGAAGACCGCTGTGGTATTTCGCCCCGTCCTGTCCAGGTCTGTCACCTCCAGGGCGTGCAGGTGCTCATTCTGCGTGTAGGCGATCTTGGTCTGGCCGCCGAACCCGAAGCGGCGCATGGCCACGCCATGGGTGGAATTGGCGTGGGCGGCGATGACCATGCCCCCCATCTCATCAATAAGCCGATAGGCGGTGAGGACATCGGTGGTTGGCCCCACCTCGGTGGAGCCCGCATCCAGCTTTTCGGCGGGGACATTGAGGTCCAACAGGAGGTGTTCCAACTGGCGGATGGAGGTCTGGGGAGAGAAAATGCCCAGGATATGGAATCCAAAGGTAGCGGTGAACTCGAATCCGGGCAGGAGGAGTATTCGGTCGAGGAGCTGCCTATACTCACTGAGGCGCTCCTTCTCCTCGGGTCGAAGCCTCTCGAATCGCTCCAGGATCTCCAGTTCCTCGATCTCGGACAGCATGGCCCGATAGCCAGCTACTGAATTGTGGTCGGCAAAGGCGATGATGTCCAGGGCGCGCTTCTCGGCTTGGCGTAGGATGTCAAGAAAGCTCACCCCCGGTTGTTCATAGCAGGCAGAGGCAGGGGTGTGGATGTGTAGATCCATCCTCCGCCACTGCATGCCACCACTGTTATTGTGTTTGTTCGATGGAGTCACGTCAAACCCTCGCGATCGAGGGCCTTACGTCACCTCCACTCAACGCGCCAATGGAACTCGCAGACAGCCTCTAACTCTGGCTCATGCCAGAGGGGATGACAACGCAGTCCAGGCCCCTTCGCCGGCCGTGGGTTGTAATCCATCAGCCTGATGAGTGATGTCCTCTTGAAATTCCCAATCGGAGGCTGTCGCGAAAATGCCCCCTGGCCACCTGTGGCGGAGCCACAGGCGCAGGCAGGAGAAGCTCCCACCCATCCTCGGGTGTGAGAATCGGCCCCTGCCTAGGCCTCAGAACCAATTGTCCGATATACTGAGAAATTCCTCATGATTATGGAGTGTGGCTAAAATCTAGGGGAAACTGTTCGTGATGCCCTGTTGGAGCACTGAAGCGCCTACTACGAACTATCGTACAAACTCTAGCCAAGCTCATAATGATAGAGGACATCATCCACGGCACCATTGTTCGTCAAGTGGCGGGATAACGATCAGGCCCTCACTGGGGGCACACCGCCCGGCTTAATCCAATGCGCCAGCAATGCACCCGAACCAAATAACCATGGAGAATTGGTGAAACATGAAGCGCGAGCCGTCCCTGAGGCGGGTCTTCACGTTTCACTATTCATGCCTCTGTCCGTCCTGCTCCGATGGAGGATGCCCATCGCCCAGGGCTGCCTCCAGTACCTGGTCCACCCTGTCGGCCAGGATGAAGGTCATCTCCTGGCGGATCTCCTCGGGGATCTCGCCCAGGTCCTTCTCATTTCGCTTGGGGAGTATCACAGTGCGCAATCCGGAACGGTGGGCAGCCAACACCTTCTCCTTGATGCCTCCCACGGGAAGCACCTGACCCCTAAGCGTGATCTCACCCGTCATCCCCACTTCGGCCTTCACAGGACGTTCGGTAAGCAGGGAGACGAGCGCCGCGGCCATGGTCACCCCCGCTGAGGGACCATCCTTAGGCACCGCGCCGGCTGGCAGGTGGAGATGTACGTCTATCTTCTCGAAGAAATCCTCGGCGATGCCCAGTTCTGTCGCTTTGGAGCGGACATAACTGAGCGCTGCCTGGGCCGATTCCTTCATGGTGTCGCCCAGTTGGCCGGTGAGGGTGAACCCCTTGGAGCCAGGCATCTTGGTGGCCTCTACGAAGGTGATGTCGCCTCCGGCGGAGGTCCAGGCCAGGCCGGTGGCCACGCCGGGTATCTCCGTCCGCTCGGCGGCCTCAAAGAAGTACTTGGGCTTGCCCAGGTACTCACTTGCCTTCTCCGGGGTGAGGGTCACCGACTCCACCTTCCCCTCGGCGATCTGAGTCACCACCTTACGGCAGATGCTACCCAGCTCCCGCTCCATGTTCCGCACACCGGCCTCTCGCGTGTAATCCCGGATCACCTGGCGAATGCTCTCTGCAGTGAAGTTGATCTCCTCCGCACGCAGGCCATTCTCCCGGATCTGACGGGGGATGAGGTATTGCTGGGCAATCTTGATTTTCTCCTCCTCGGTGTAGCCCGACAGTTCCAGGATCTCCATCCGGTCGCGCAGCGGCTCGGGGATGGTGTGCAGCACGTTGGCGGTGGTGATGAACATCACCTCTGAGAGGTCGAAGGGCACATCCAGGTAGTGATCCCGGAACTCGCGGTTCTGTTCGGGGTCCAGCACCTCCAGCAAGGCCGAAGATGGATCACCTCGCCAATCCGCACCCAGCTTATCCACCTCATCCAGCATGAACACCGGGTTCTTGGATTCTACGCGACGGATGGCCTGGATGATGCGCCCTGGCATGGCTCCGATGTAGGTGCGCCGATGGCCCCGGATCTCCGCCTCATCGCGGACCCCGCCTAGAGAGTGGCGGATGAACTTCCGGCCCAGTGCCCGCGCAATGGACCTTCCGAGGGAGGTCTTGCCCGTGCCTGGCGGGCCGACTAAGCACAGGATCACCCCCTCCCGCTCCCGCCGGATCTCGTCCACTGGCCTCTCCTGCAGTTCCTTCTTTCTCTCCTGGCGGAGCTTCCGCACTGCCAGGTACTCGAGGATCCGCTCCTTGATCTCCTCCAGGTCGTAGTGATCCTCGTCCAGAACCTGGCGGGCGTGAGCGATGTCCAGATTGTCCTCCGTCTTCACCTGCCAGGGCAGGCTGGTGAGCCAATCCAGGTAGGTGCGGATGACGCTGTATTCCGCCGCTGCGGTGGGAATTTTGCTGAGCCTGCCCAGCTCCCTTCGTGCCTCCTTCTCCGGCTCTTCGGGCATGCCGGCGGCCTCGATTTTCTGTCGGAACTCCTCCACCTCCAGGGTCTGTTCATCCCCCTCCCCCAACTCTTTCTGGATGGCCTTGAGCTGCTCGCGCAGGAAGTACTCCCGCTGCATCTTCTCCATCTCCGACTGAGCCTCGGTCTGGATCCTCTTCCCCAGTTCCAGCACCTCCAGTTCCCGGTTGAGAATGGCGGTCAGCTTCAGCAGCTTGCCCTTGACCTCGTCAATCTCCAGTACTTCCTGCGCGTCGGGGATGTCCAGCCGCATGCTGGTGGTGATGAGGTACACCAACTGCCTCGGCTCCTCCACATTGGTGGCTGCCAGAAGCAGTTCCTCGGGGATGTAGGGTACCAGGTCCACCAGCCGTCGGAACAGCTCAGTGACGTTGCGCAGCAGCGCCTCCATCTCAATGGATTCCTCCTCGATCTCCGGCGCTGGGCTGATCCGAGCCTTGAGGTAGGGGGTCAAGGCGGTGAACTCGTGGATGCGCACCCGCTCCAGTCCTTGCACGATGAGGCGCATGGTGCCATCGGGGGCGCGGAGGAGGCGGTGCACCATGGCCATGGTGCCCACACGGTAGATCTCATCGGGGCCTGGGTCTGGGTTCTCCTCATTCTTGGAGGTCACCAGGCAGATGAGCCGCTTGTCTAACACCGCGTCGTCAATAAGCCGGATGGAACGTGGCTGGCCCACGCTGAGGGGGATGACCGTCAGCGGATAGACCACCACGCCCCGCAGGGGCAAGATGGGGGCCTCACCGGGGATCTGAGGCCAGTCTTTGTCCGATTCCCGCTCATCCCGCACGGTTAGGGCGGCCTCGCTTTTGGCCTCCTCGGCTGCCTCGGGCTGGCTCTGCTCCTCCGGAGCTGGCACGATTTTATCGGGCATACATTCCCTCCCCAACGTTGATCCTCGCCATTGGCTCTGCCCAGACCGCCTCATTCTCTTTCGCTTTGACCTTTATTGAAATCACTCATACGTCCTTTGCCGATTGTCATGCCCACACCGTCTTGTCAGGCAGTATGATTGTACTCTGTGACAGGCACTCGGCGAGCCTGAGCCTTTGGTAGGAGGATAGTTAAGAACCCCTGCTCATAGGTGGCTTCGATCTCAGCGCTGTCATTGATGGGCCAGGGCAGGTGGACCTCGGTCTGAAACTGTCCGTAGTTGATCTCCAATCGCTGATAGGCGAGTTTAGAAGCGGGATCTCGTCGCACGCCACGTACGGTCAGCACCCGGTGGGCCAGTGAGATGGTGAAGTCCTCCGGGCTCAGGCCGGCGATCTCGATCTTGACCACAATGGATGAATCTGTCTCATATACGTCTGTCGGGGGCGACCATATCTGGCTTCGCCGTACTTGGCTCCATTGTACCATTGAAGAGGTCAACACACTGCCAAACATTGGGCTACCCTCCCTGGCCAGGACAGGCTCTACCCACCGGTCCCAGGCAAGCTTACGACTGCACACGTAAGGCCCCTATGGGACAGTTCCCTATATCCATGGCCTTGATTCCCATAGTTGACCAGTCTTATTATATCACACCCGCTCAAAATATTCAAGTCTGATCAGGCAATGTTCCAGTACAGTAGTGCATAAGTACATTCCGGCCGTCGCAAAGCCGATCTTCGTCAACTGAGTCCACGACGAGGCGGCCCTTAATTACTGATCGCTTTCCATATCCGCGCCACCACCCGCTCACTACCCTCCTGTGTCTGGGACGATAGCTCTGTCCCGAAGTCGAAGTCATAGCCCCGGATAGAGAGCAGCCGCGCCTGCGGCGCTCTCCCCCAGAGGGCCTCGGCCAGGGCCAGAAGTGCCTCCGGATGGAGGTGGTGGGAGACGATGGCTGGCCGCGCGGCGGGCTCCAGAGTCACCTCACGCAGGAGCTCAGGGTACTCTCCCATGTGGGCGTCCACAAAGATTACCTCTTCGTACTGGACGATGATTTCGGCCAGCTCGGGGGTCAGTTGTTGCAGGAAAATGGCGTCCAGTTCCTCTTCCAGCTCCTCCAGGCCATCCATCCCCTCCTCCAATGGGGGTCGGCCCTGGCACGTCCGCAGTCTATTGACCACCACCAGGGCGACGCCGTCGTCGCGCCGATAGGGATTGCCGTAGCCAATGACGAGCATGCGCTTCATTACTCGCCTCTCTTTCCCCCTTATCCCGGAGGAATAAGGGCCTGAGGGACTTCAAAGGCAGACAGGTAGCCCCCCGGCTACCTGTCTGCCCATCCCCAAGCCCTGATGGGCTAGCGGACAATTCGGTCCAGCAGTTGGCCCTGGGCGTCGTACAGAGTAAGCTTCAGAGGCCTCTGGCCCACGGCGTGGGTGGCGCAGGCATGGCACGGATCGTAGGCCCGAAAGGCCATCTCGATCATGTTCAGGAGGCCGTCCGAGACCTTGCCCCCCTTGATCAGCGCCTTGGCTGCCTTCTCCACGCTCGTGGCGATGGGGGCGGCGTTCTGGTTCGTGGCCACGATGAGGTTCACCCCGGTGAGGATCCCCTTCTCGTCGGTCTGGTAGTGGTGGAAGAGGGTACCGCGAGGCGCCTCCACTACACCCACCCCCTCCTCCGGGGTCTCGGTGGGGACATTCCGAATATGATCGCTGGTGATCTCTGGATCCTCAAGGAGCTCGACCATGCGCTCCGCTGAGTAGAGGGGCTCAATGACCCGTGCCCAGTGGAAGGCCAGCGTGGAGTGGACGGGCTTCCCTCCCAGGAGCTCATACATCCGCTCATATGCCTGCTGGGCCAGGGGGGTGGCCATGCCATCCGCCACGTTGAGCCTTGCGAGAGCCGCCGCCCGGTAGACCCCGCTGCCGGCCCCGTCCACGAAGCCCCTCCAGCCGACGCTCTTCAGGTAGGGAAAGGAGATGTACGACCAAGGCTCGATGTGCTCCCGAATGTAGTCGACATACTCTCGAGGGGCAAACTTCGCAACCTCCTTGCCCTCCGGGTCCACCACCCGGACCTTCGCATCGTAGAAGTTGACCTTATCGTTATCGTCAACGAGGCCCATGTAGTAAGTCCGGAGGCTATATGTATCGGACAAGACGAGATCGACATATTCCTTGTTTTTCAGTATCACGTCGCCGAAGAGCTGCAAGGCGAACTGAGCGAACTCCACCGCGAACTTCGCTATCTCCATGAACTTCTCCCGCTCCTCTTCGCTCATCCCCCTGGAGACGCCCCCTGGCAGCCCGAAGACGGGGTGGACCACCTTGCCGGCGAGGGTCTGCATGATCTCGCGGCACTCCTTGCGGACCCTGATGGCCTGACCGGCGATCTTCAGCCCCACCTTAGCAATCACGCCCAGGATGTTCCGCTCAGCTGCCGGGGCCTGGGGCCCGACGGCGAAGTCCGGGCCACGGAGGAAGAAGAAGTGGATGTAGTGATCCTCGACCATGAAGGCACTGTAGAGGAGCTCCGGGAGCAGCTTTGCCGCCCTGGGCGGCTCGACCCTCCACAGGTCGTCGAGCGCCTTAGTCGAGGCCATGTGGTCGGCGGTGGGGCAGACGCCGCATGTCCGTGGGGTAGTTCTGCGCATCTCCTCGGCTGGCCGACCCTCGCAGGACCTCTCGAAGCCCCGCAGATCGGGGACCTGGAAGAAGACTCGTTCCACGTCCCCGGCTTCGTTCAGGAATATCTCGATCTTACCATGGCCTTCCAGCCTGGTAATGGGGTCAATAGTTATCCTCCGGGCCATTGATTAACCTCCTATTCTCAGCACGCGAGAATTTGGCTCCGGAGTGCAGGCGCAAGCCTGCCTTGCGGACTTGTGGGGTCCCCAAGCGGCCTCTTGAGCCGCTTGGGGTGCCCTTGCGTCCGCACTCCAGTTTCTCATCTACCGATTCTCTTTCGTCTCAGAAGGGAGCTGGGCAGAGTGAATCTGTAGAAGGTCCCGAGTGGATCTGCGATGCTATTGATGATCCTCTCGATCTCCTCCTCATTGGTGGAATCAATGATGGACGCGATAGCCGAAAGGATCTTCACGCCCTGGTCAACTACCCCGTCCGGGGGGCCGAAGGAACCCCGGCAAGGCATGTTCCCGTTGATGGAGCGCTCGCCGCAGCCCGAGCGGGTCGCCGGCCCCAAACAGATGTAGCCCTGGTAAAGGAAGCACTCCTCCCGGTCAGGCGTGCTGGTGGCCACGCGCTTGAACTCCTTGATGGCGAGATCCTCCGGCTTGGTCTCGTTGCGTGGGCAGGTGTCGCACAGCGCTTTGTTCGGAGCCAACACGGCCCCCTTCTCGGGGAGCTTCCCCTCCAGGATGGCCATAACAGCGTCCCAGACCAGGTTCGGCGGCGGTGGACAACCGGGTAGATAGTAATCAACATCTATAGTCTGATCAAGAGTCTTGACGGTGTCGTAGAAGCTCGGCAGCTCGAGCTCGTAACCGTCCATGGTGATGGCCGTACTGGGGAAAGTCTCATCAGGGTTATCTACTGTGGGAACGACCGTGTACTTCCGCTGGAAGATCAGCTCTCTATTGGCCACATTGCCCAGGCCGGGGATGCCTCCAAGATGGGCGCAGGAGCCGAAGGCGACGACGAGCCCCGACTTGCGCCGCAGGAGCTCGACCCATTCCTCCTGCTCGGAGAGCCTCACGGCACCGTTGATGAAACTAACTGCGATCTCCCCATCCGCCATGGCCTCTATGTCCTTGCGCTTGAAGTCCAGGGCAACGGGCCAGAGCACGATGTCTACCGCATCAACGACCTTGAGGATATCCTCATTCAGGTCAACCACCGTCTCCTCGCCCCCCCCGCAACTGGCACAGCAGTAGAAGGCTACCTTCGGTTTAGGCATTGGATACCCCCTCGCTTCCCCCATTCCAGCTCAACGGGCCCAATTGCCTTATCGTCTCCGTCATCTCCTTCATCACCTGGGCGAATTTCCCGCTCTCCGAAGCGGAGATCCATTCCAGGCGGACCCCCTCTGTCTCGATGCCGAACTGCTCCAGGGTCCTCAGCAACAAAGGATAACGTCGCATGGCTTTGATGTTCCCATTCTGGTAGTGGCAGTCCGTTGGGGGGTGGCAGCCGGCGATGAGCACCTCATCGGCCCCATCGCGGAAGGCCTTGAGGAGAAAGGTGGGGTCAATCCGGCACGAGCACATCACCCGGATGATGTCGACATTCGGCGCGTGATGCATCCTCTTCGCGCCTGGCAGGTCGGCGGCGCTGTAGGCACACCAGTTGCGGAGAAAGCCTATGATCCTGGGCTCGAACGCTATCCTGATACCTCGCACCTTGTGCTTCACCGTCGGAGGGCAATCGCAGGGCTACGCCCCTGCGGATGGACATGACCGCTGGTAGGGGCAACCGCAGGGGTTGTTCCTGCTGAACCAGCAATGCCTCAATGTGGGCGAATATCTGCTGCTCAGTGAAATGCCTGGCCGTGCCCGGATCCGATGGACAGGTGGCCACGCAGGTGCCACAGCCCCTGCAGAGCGCGCTGTTGACCTCCACGACATCCTTCTCAGCATCGAAGGTCAGGGCCAAATAGGGACACAGGCCCAGGCAGATCTTGCAGCCTGTGCAGAGACAGGGGTTAATCTCGGCCACGATTGGCTCGATCGTGACCCTGCCCCGACCCAGCAGGGCCAGGGCCTCCGCCGCCGCGGCATTGGCGTGGGCGATGGAATCGGCGATATCCTTGGGGCCGTGACAGGTGCCGGCCAGGAAGATGTCCTCGGTGTTGATGCTGAAGGGCCGAAGCTTGGGGTGGGCTTCCAGGAAGAAGCCATCTTTGTCATGCGTGATGTGAAAAGTTTGGGCCACCTGACTGGCATCGGAACGGGGGACCAGGCCCGTGACCAGGGCCACCATATCCACGGCCAGATTGCTACTCTTGGGATGGGTCCCTGGCGGGGCGCTGTCAATGTTACTCTCCTGCTCAACGGCCACCATCTTAAGCGTCAGGATGCAGGGCGAGCATTCGAGGGTGGGGAAGATCATGCCCAGTTGTGCCAGGCGTCTCCTTTTTGTAGCCCGCCCGGGCGACGCTCAGAGCGGCCTGTATACCGGCGATCCCTCCACCCACCACAAGGCAGGCGGGATGCACCTCTGCCTCGCGCTCCTCCAGGGGCTCGTGCCAAGCCACGCGAGCCACGGCGGCCCTGATCAGCCGCTTCGCTTTCTCCCTGCCGACGAAGGGGTCAGCGACGACCCAGGAGCAATGCTCGCGGATGTTGGCGCTAGCCAGCAGATAGGGGTTCAGCCCCGCCTCCGAAAAGACCTTCCGGAGGGTGAGTTCGTGCATGTGGGGCGAACAAGCGGCCACCACCACCCGATCCAGCCCCAATCCCAGGATGTCCTGCTTTATCACCTCCTGTCCTGTACTGGAGCACAGGTGCTCGTGGTGGCGGGCGATGACGATGCCCTCCAGGGTCGCAGTAAGTCGGCAAGGGTGACCACACCAACGGTGCCAGCGATGTTGACACGACAGTGACAGACATAGACTCCCGTCTTTAGCCGCCCCATGCTCACAATCCTCGGTGTTGATAATTGAGTCGCGAGTTTTGAGTTTCGGGTTTCGAGTTGTCTAGGTCAAGGGCGCGGCGGTGGGCTTGGAGGTGGGTGATGGTGATGGTTGATAGCCAATATCTGATAGCTGAGGGCTGCCATATGCTATCCGCCATATACCATCTGCTATACTACATATCCCTTTTCCTGGGCCGCCACATCCATAGCGACCGTCACTATGCGCTCCACAGGCAGAAGCACCTCTTTCCACACCTTGCGCAGGTCTATGGTTTTGAGGTAGTGCTTGCAGAGCTCACACACATACAGCCGATAGACTTCGTCATCGCTGAGGTAGTATTGCAGCTTGGTGTGGTCAGTGGTCCCGCAGAAGGGGCACTTCAGCCGCACATAGCGCCACTGGCTGTTGCAGCGAGAACACATGAGGCGACGCGCTCCGTTCTCCTCATCCAAGATGGCGAAATCGGGAGGAGCGCCGCAGAGGGGACAGTAACCTCGCTGCCAAAGGCTCTGGTCCAGGCGCGGCATGAGAGCCTCGGCCGCCCGCTCCAGATAGGGGACCAGGGCAAACTCCACGGCCAAGGCCATCAAACCCGAAGCTGAAAGCTCAGCCTGCGCCAACTGAGCCTTTCTCTCGAAGGCCTCTTTTGCCAGTTTCACTAGCTCCTCAGCCATTGGCTCCTCTTTCGCCTCAGGACTCCCGGCCCAGTCGGGATTATGTTTCACTAAGACGCCCATGATGTCCTTCACCGGATAGGCGAAAGTGCTTGACTCTATCTTGAGTTGATCGAACGTCAGTTGGGGTATGCCGTCTTCCAAGCGCTGGCGCATGGCCGTCTCATCATGCACCTGTACATCAGTAGGGATTTGAGCCTTGGCCTCGAACTGTATTGCAGCCAGAACTCGATAGAAATCAAGCAATCCGGCCAGTTGCTCACGCTCCTCCCTGGCTCGGGCCAGGGCCGCCAGAACTTGCTGATCCTTCTCTCGCATGGTCACCTCTCTCCGCAGGCAACTGTGTGAATCCTCAGCCACCCTTTTGGCCTCCCCACCACACGGTTACTTTAGAAGGAATGTAACTACTCAGGCTACCCCTCAGAAGTACAAGGGATGAAGGGGTTGCCAGTCAAGGCATCATAGATGGCGTGTATGACGTTCCGACCATGTTTGCGGGTTGTGGAGATGTAGCTGCGAATGG
>Ga0114930_10000772_pt1 | contig 33028 bp, 34 predicted proteins | sample AnhtaG_FD_87300 | JGI IMG/M metagenome (GOLD analysis project Ga0114930, IMG submission 87300) | Deep subsurface microbial communities from Anholt, Denmark to uncover new lineages of life (NeLLi) - Anholt_01485 metaG | ecosystem: Environmental > Aquatic > Marine > Oceanic > Sediment | place... | reverse complement strand
CTGTCCCCCACCCTGATGGAGGCTATCGGCTTAGGACCGCTGTCGGTCTTGATAAGCGTAGAGCCCTCCAGGCATAGATCGCACGCAAGATCCAGGCCCGAATTGATCGAAGCAGAAGGCAGCACTGTCGGGTCCGTGCTCCCCCCGTAGGCATCCAAGACTTCTTCCCTGCCTGGCTTAGAACCTAGCCAGCCCCACGTGGCCTCCTCATCCCTTGCTCGAATGGAAATGCGATCTAGATCAGCCATATCAGCTCCTCAACCCCCTAAACCTCATCCTTGCTATTTTCAGACTAGTATGGAAGGTCAACCTTCTTAGCTGCAAACACGCTCATGGCTCTCGCCACATTGCTCTGCTTAAAGAACCCGTCATCCATCTCATTCAGGATCTTTGCATACTTTTCCAACAGATCCAGTAAGTCATTCCAAGCCTCTTCTTGGATATAGAGGCCCACGCTCTCGTTTACGTCAGCCATCGCATCTACGGTGCGCTTAAGAGCGAGATGCCTCTCGGCCTCCAGTTGTAATGTGTCAAGCTTTGACAGAAAAGGCGTCAGCTTTCCAATATCAAACCCCTTTACTTTGAGATAGATTGTTAACCCTTTAGCCACTTTGAACACCGCATCTTTAAAGAAGTCTGATTTGGTCCTGTACGGTATCGCGGGGTGCAACACCAGCTCTTCAATAAGCCTATCTAGCGATGGCGGTATCCTGGCACTGATAGGCACCGAGGGCTTTTCACCCTTGGCTATGAAGATCTCCTGGAATACCGTCGTGCTTCCGAGAGATTGCTCGATTTCCCTTTGAGCCCCAGGAGCTACAGCCTTTTCATCTTCGATGGGACCAGTGAGCTGTTTTGTCATAAGAAGGCCCCTTCGCTATTCTGGTTGTTCAGGCTGTTGCTTGGGCTCTACCTTAAGACCTAATTCCTCTAGCCTCCCTCTCTTTGCTGCGCCCTTAAAAGTGACTATATCTAAGTCCTTAAGCCAATTATTCAAGGTCCCAGATGTGATCCCTAGGAACTCCCAGGTGCCCCTGAAGCCATATTTGTTGTAGGCTTCTATGATTAGGTCATCTATCGGTTTGCCATGTTTCTGTTCCAGCTTGAGCATTTTCTCAGTTTTGAATACGCGGTACTCATGGCCAAAGACTTTCTCGTCATTCATATTTATTCCTCCAATCCTAATCCTTTCCGTTGCACTCGAGCATTATGCTCCAACACTGCCTTGTATCGCTCAGGCCCTAACCACTGCCCGATTCGCTCGTCCTCTTCGCAATCACCCTCAATGATCAAGCCGCCCTCCTCGGAAGCGCATGTCATTTCAACTTGCTTAAAACCGTAGTCTTCACACATGATGTCAGCAACCGAGGAATCCAACACATAAGAATAGTATGCATCTTCTAAGCCAATCCAGAAATCTTGATATTCAGAGGCGATAAGCAGCTTGTCAATAGCCTTGCAGAGTGCTGTTCGCAACATCTCTCCAAGCTGTTTTTCAGAAAAAGCTTGCTCATGCTCCAGGATATCATGCATCTCACCTTCCTCCCAAGCCCAGGAAATTTCATAAATCATTTCTCCCCCTGTTCTACCCACCTTTCATAAATAAACGATTCTGGTTCCTGGCCACACACCGTTTCAGGCAAATCATTGCCCTGCAATACAAAATATGCCCACTCCATAAATGGATCATAGCGGATAGCTATGATCTCGCCAGGTAACCCTAAACGCTCTTTGAGCGTTTCTACGTCTATTCTGAATCTGGCGCCTCGTTTCATCGTTCTTCCAGTAATCGCTTTGCTACAAGGTCATCATAAGCATTGAGAACTTGAACGAGCTTTACTAATGCGCAGAATAGGACTGATTCAATGCTATGCGTCCCCGAGATCCGAATGCCTGCGTTAATTAGGTGAGAAATGATGGCTAAGAGCCCAGGGTTCTCCCTCGTGAAGAACTCCTCTAGTTCTTCATGGGACAGAAGTGTTTGATCAATGAGAAATTTCAGGTCGTCAGGGCTTTCTAATTCTATTCTGGGAATCGCCATTTGCGCCCTCTAGCCCCTATCTCAATTAGGCCCTTCCTAATAAGATAGGGCTCTACGTATTTAGCCACGGAGCGGCTATCAAAACCCATGCCCTTAGAAATGGTTTCTAGCCCCACTGGCCCGCCATTAAAACGGTCAATCAGGAGGCTTAGATATTCCGAATCCGTCTCGTCCAGGCCCGCTTCATTGACGCCTAAAAGGTCAAATGCCTCTTCCATGGCGCCAGCATCTTCCGTGGCCTCAAGGTCTCTAAGGCGCAAGAGATAGCGATTAGCAAGCCTTGGGGTGTTCCTGGCTCTCTTGGCGATACCTTCCGCTATTGGCTCGATTAAAGTTACCTTGAGCCGTTTAGCACTCCTCAGGGCTATCTCGGCTAATTCATCTTCTTTATAGAATTTCACGGCCTCTACAAAGCCAAAGCGGTCTTTAAGGGGCTCGGGGAGGCTGAAGAGGTCTGTGGTTGTGGCGATGATGTCAAGGAGACGATGCCAGAGTGGTCCCCTGTGGGCCTCAGAATACGCCCAGGAACCCTTGCTCGCAGACATCGCTCGCAAGGGTTCCTGGGCTATCACCTGTAATCGAAGTGGAACTACAGCTCAATCAGGAGCTTTCGGCCTGTCGTGATAGGAGGAGTTACGGTTTCAGATGAGCCGATCTTGCTCAACTCTTGACATCGCTTGAGAGCCAGGCTACAATGGTTGCGAAAGAAGAATAGAAAAAAGCCTCGTGGTTTGCGGCCAACCATCGAGGCCAAAGCCGAGGGTGTGCAACGGACACCCTGGCACACACACTATCACAGCGGCTCGGCTGTTGCAACCGGCAGGTGAGCCTGTTGCACTAGAATTGAAGTACACCCGGATCATTGGCGTGGTGGTGGCAATCGAGGAGGGAGCACAGGCGTCAATAGGCAGTAAGTGGTTTGGTGAGAGGCGGATGGTAGGATAAGGGGAGCGATGCGGAGGGGACCGTCTTGCGCAATGCCCAGGGCCGCACAAAACACGGGATAGAAAATGGTCAAGGATTCGGCACCGGAAAGATGGATATATAGGGAGCATACAAGGGTAAAGCACATTCTCTTGGAGAAGTATCTACGAGCTTGGATACCCATCCTTGGAAAATGGAATAGAAGGATCTGCTATTTCGATGGATTTGCAGGAAGAGGAGAGTATATTGACGGACCTTTGGGTTCGCCTATCATTGCTTTGAGGGTATCGGATAGCTTGGCAAAGTATTACGACAGGATGCTGTTTGTTTTTGTTGAAAAGAATGACAATAACTTTAGGAATCTTGAAAGAGTTTTGGCGCGGGAGAAACCCACCATCCAACATCTAGACAAGATGAAAATCAACGTGGAAAATGACGAATTTGCGCGAGTGCTTCAAGACATATCAAGCCATTTGGAGGAAAAACGAAGAGTCCTGGCACCGTCATTTTTCTTTGTTGACCCTTTTGGCTTCAGCGGCATTCCTTTTGAACTCCTGATAGGGATCTTGCGCAATCCGAAGACAGAACTATTCTTGACTTTCATGGTAAGGGATATCGCGCGCTTTGTGGGACACCCTCAACTCGTAGCAACTTTTGCGAGTCTTTTTGGCACTGATGAATGGAAAGAGCTCATATGGTTACCCGACCGAGAGAAGGCTTTGATCGAATTATATAGAAAGCAGCTCCATGAAGCAGGAGATGTGAAATACAGCCTTCATTTTAGGGTTTGTGAGAGCGAAAGATTAAAGACTCTATACTATTTGATTCATGCCACGAACAACTTCAAGGGTCACTCCATAATGAAGCAAATCATGCATAAGCAGAGCGCTCATGGTTCTTTCGCGTATCTTGGTCCAAGAGATATGGCAGAACGCCATCAGACAAGACTCTTTGATATCGACGATATCGGGCAGCTAAAGGCATTGCTACTGGAGCGATTCAAAGGCGAAACCCTTGGCTACGATGAGATTCAAGAAAGAATCTGCTTCCCATGGTACTCTGAACCGCCCTTCATTGATAAACACTATAGACAGGCATTGAAGGAACTTGAAAGAGCGCACAAGATACGTGTGGAAAGAGTCACTTCAAAGACGCTCAGAGGATTGCGAGGTAAGGACAGAATAATGATTCCTATGAATAACCCTATTCAAAAAAGCTTCTCAATAGTAGCACGGGAAGCTGTTCCAAAGCGTGTCCGAAAGGTCAAGATACACTATGAAGAATACCAGTTGCTTGACGGGACGAAGAGAACTCTAGTCTCGAAAGTGAACGATGGTTCGATCATAACGCGATTTGATAAGACGCCGGTACCCAGAAAAAGAACAGATGTGGTGTGCCCACATTTTCTTGAACTTAAGTGGGCCTATGGTTGTCCCTTCGATTGTGCCTGGTGTTACCTCAAGGGAACTTTTAGATTTAGACCAGAGGGGCCTTCTCCAGTAGTTAAGCCATACGATAAGACGCAGCGCCACGTTGAGGAATTCTTAGAAGAGGTCAAGGAACCCGAGATCTTGAACACGGGCGAAATCGCTGATTCGTTGATGAATGAGAAGGGGAAAGCTCCCTTTTCGAAGTTGATCATCCCACTTTTTCAAAAGCAATCGCATCACAAGGTCCTGTTTTTGACGAAGTCCCAGAATGTAAAGAACCTTCTGGAAATGGAACCGCACAGTCAGGCAATAATCAGTTTCAGTCTCAACGCCATACCTGTCGCTGAGAGGTGGGAGAGAGCGCCCCATGTATTGAAAAGGATAGATGCGGCAAGGAAAGTCTTTGATGCTGGATATGAAGTTAGACTCAGAATAGACCCCATGGTTCCGGTGGAAAACTGGCAAGAACACTATCTACGACTGCTTGCAATCATTTTTGAGAACTTTACGCCAGAGAGAATAACGCTGGGCTCATTAAGGGGATTGCAGAGTACCATAAATGGATGCACAGATAAGACTTGGGTCAGATACTTGAACAAGTCTTCCAATTGGGGCAAGAAGATCGATTTTGGAACAAGGTATGCCATGTATTCAACATTGATTCAAGAGTTGCGTACTACCTATGACTTTGACAAGGTGTCTTTGTGTAAGGAGACCATCCAGATCTGGGACGCTTTGAAGATGGACTATAGAGAGATAGGGTGTAACTGCGTACGGTAAGGGGCGAAGCGTATGACGCCGGCTTTGCGCTTCACTTCGTTGGCAGTATGTGGCGGTGTCTAGCAAGCCAAGATCTTCTGGCAGGGTAAGAGGAAAATCTACTTGGCCTGGTGGTGATGAAGAGGCTGTAGGAATGGTCAGGAAAGGACTAAGACATGGACGAGCAAACCAGCCGTGAGGATTTCAGAGTAATACGTGGTCGGCTGCCTCCCGACGCGTTTCTATTGGGACCGAAGGAACCAGATCCGCCCCCTCAAGATCTCATCCAACCGAGAATATGGAGATCCATAACTTCTTTCCCTGATCACGTTAGCCTTCGGACTTCTGATGACCATGGAACTGAGTTGAAGGCAATGTGGGAGCTTTGGTCATCGTGGATTGAGTCCTTAGGAGAAGAACAAGATGCAATGTGGTACACGATGCTTGACACGGCTGATGAGCTTCAAGCGTGTGTCCATAACTCGCTCTGTGGATTCTACCGGGTTGCTGCTTCCTGCTTGAGGGCCGCATTGGAGCTGACAACGATAGGTGCCTACTTCCAGCTTGGGTTAGGATCAAATGAGGAGTTCTCAAAATGGAGGGAGGGCCAGCTTAAGGTTAAGTTCGGCACGGCGTGCGACCAGCTGCTTGGACATTCCCGTATACAGCCACTGCGAGACTACATCAAGTCGAAGATGGACTATTCGATATTTGGCCAGAAGGCGCGTAGTAAGCCCGGGGGCTGGGCACGCAAACTGTATTCTGAATTGAGCGACTTTGCGCATTCGCGGCCTACCCACTCATCAGCAATCATGTGGGAAGGTAGCAACGGACCTATCTATGTGCCAGCGTCTTTTGGGAAGGTCTACGCGCTCTATCTTGACACTGTGGCGTTGGGATATGTACTGGTGAAACTGGCGAGACCGTCCTTTGGACTACTGGAAGCGACAAGATACCTCTTTCGCTCGCCTCATGTGCTTCCCTCAAAGGTAGCAGTCTATGCCTACGAATGCCTGTGGCAGCGCTCATAGTACGGTGAGAGCAAGAGATGGCAGGACTGGCTATCGGCTGGCGTATCAGGCCAGCTCTTCTGGACCAGAGTGAGAGGGGATCAGGACCTTAATATGATTCTCACTGCCTGGAACAACGGAGACTATCACGAGTCTGGTGCGGGCTACGGCCTCAAGATGAGTCCTGGAGATAGAGACCTCTACCTTAGCAGAGACTGGGATTCTGTCATCCTAGAACTAGAAGGCGCCCCCAACCTGATCATCGTCAATATTAGGAAGCAATCGTTCTGGGAAGGAGATTGTCCAGAGCTCATCAAGAAAGAAATCGGGCAATGGCTCCGAAGCAATGGGAAGGCCCCCTGGCCCAAGTGGCATCCTCCCAAGTTTTCCATCGAGCCTATTTCGGACAACCGGTTTTTCGTCCATCTCAGCAACAGTTGACAGCGTTCGAAAGCCCGGCTACAATGGTTCGAAAGAGAATAGAAAAAGCCTCGTGGTTTACATCTAACCATCGAGGCTAAGGCCAAGGGTGTGGCGGACTCTGGCAATCACAGCGGATACAAGGGTTCCTCTGCGCACCTGGCAGGCGAGCCCTTGTGTAGACATCGAACAACGGACAGAATCTGGCCGTCATGGTACGGCGCCGTGAGGGGAAGCCCTGAGCGAATGATCATCGCACATCCCAAAGCCGTCTGGCTCATGTGGAGTTGGCCACCGTACTAGTCAGGGAATAGGAAAGGAGTCGCATGGGTGCTCAATACAGCCATACATGCAATAAGTGCGGATACTCCGTTACCACATCAGGGCCATGGGAGCTCTACCGTGATCGGCAGGGGGAGCGAAGGTGGTACGGGCATCCGGTTCCACTCTCTGACGAGGCAAAGAAACGGGGAATCCATGGCCTTTCTGGAACAGTGTACTGCCCCAGCTGCGACGAGAGATGTGACCTTATCCTGGTTGAATTCAAGAAGCCTTCTCATGATAGCCTTTCAGTATGGTCTGGCAAGTGTGAGCCACTGGACGAATTCAAGGAGAAAGGTGCGGTGAAATGTCCAAGGTGTGGTCACTCAGATCTGATACTGGGGCCAGTAGAAGACAGGGAAATAACTTGCCCTCGTTGCAAAGAAGGGAGATTGGTGGGAAAGATGGACTGGATCTCTTAGCCGCCTACGCCATACACCGCCAAAAGAATGCTTTGGGCTCGGTTCCCTCACCCAAGTCCTCTACACTTCGACCCCAGACGATACGTTCCCTTGGTTGGCCCTAGACCGGAGGGATTACAGATGACAAGGATCTACATGACGCACTGCTGTGCAAAGAAAGATGATTCGCTACGACATACCGGCAGGAGAGTAACGCCAGATGGGCTGTATACGGCCACTCCAACTCAACGCTTCATGAACAGGTCTAAGGAGAAACAAGTCAACTGGGCGATCTTCTCGGACTTGTATGGTGTCTGGGTACCAAACGTAACACATGAGTGGTATGACAAGGATCCTGATACAGTCAGAGAGGAGGAATTCGAGAATCTACTACATGATTTTGACGAGAAGCTCCGGAACTATGATGAGATATGGTTTTACTACAACCCTGGCCGCTTTCATAGCCTCTATGAGCGCTTGTTGCAAGAAACGAGACTAAGAGACAGGGTGAGAAGATTCACGCACATGAGAGAGATCCTATAGGGATTGCGGAGAACTGGGCTGAGATGCAGTTTGGCCCGACTCGACCCGGGGTGACTACTCACATTTGCGCTTATGGTGTGGCAAATGCACCCAAGAACATTCCTGTGGCATACAACTGCCTGTCGAGGGTGGACAGGGTCGCTATCGTCTCTTTGATCCGCGGCCTGACCATCCTCACCTGGGTTGGAAAGGCGGTCGGACTACTCCCGATCCCGGTGGCGTTCCTTCTGAGCACAAACACCTCCTGAGCTGACACATTCATCGATTCCTAGCTTGCCCAGATGACTGACCCAACGACCGTCTACCTCGAAATGAAGGGAGAACTGCAAGAGATTCTCGGACTGCCTTTGGTGGGAAAGAAACAGCAGTTCCGAGAGTTCTTGGTCGGTTATCTGATGGTGGAGTGTGACTATTCTGAGACCAAGGCTCGTCGCCTTGTGACCGGCAACGAAGAGGCTATTCTGGCGATGATCGTTGAAGGCGACGAACCTGGCTGTATGTAGGGACCTCACAGACGAAGGCCTGGGGGAGTCATCCACTTGAATCAGACAGGGTGCATGCACCTGCGATCCAAAGGGGGCAACCAGAATGGATGAAGACAGAACTATTGCGAGAGCCATGGTGGCGGGACGGGCGATTCTTCTCGAGCGCGACGCTGGGGAGTACATCGTCTGGCGCTATGGCACAGGGCTACAGGGGGGCGGAGCATTCCAGGAAGTCAGTCTTGACAGAGCCTGGACGCGGTTCATAGGTGTTGTACAGAACGCACTGAAGCAGCAGCCTTTGCACCTCACTCCAGATGAGCACCGCTTGGTCAGGGGCGTAAAGGACATTCCACCGCCGAAAGCGCACTAAACGCTAGGAAAGATCGGTCGAGCGGCGCCAGGAAATAGCGCTGGATTCGATAGGACCACGTTGGTCCAGCTGAGTGGAGGTTTCCAAGTCATGACTGTGTCCATTACCTGCTACGGTGGTGTCGGCTGTATCGGCGGAAACAAGATCCTGCTTGAGGACAGAGAACGGAACACCTCGGTCTTGTTGGACTTTGGCATCCCCTTCTCGCTCTGTTCGCAGTTCTTCGGCGAGTTCATGGGGGAGCGTGCTCCCGCGGGTCTCAAAGATCCTCTGCGACTTCAACTCTTGCCTCCCCTTGTTGGAGCGTACCGCAGCGATCTGGTCTCATCCCTCTCTCCACGAGATCGGCGTCTTCTCCAAGAAGCGCCCCAGCGCAAGAAAGTCGAGCCGGACGGCGTATTCCTCTCGCACGCCCATCTGGACCACAGCGGGTACATCTCGTATCTCCGCGAGGACATCCCCATATACACCAGTGCAATGACCGCCTTCATAACAAAGGCCATTCAAGACACAGGAGGTGCATCAAACGTCTGCTACTTCTCCGAGCGCGAACTAGTAGATGGTGTCGTCCGTCAATCGCGGAGGGGTAACAAGGAGTTCGACGGCCGCCCCTTTGTCCTTCTGGACCAACCTACACTTACTGACCGCGAATTCTGGCATCGGTCGCCAGCAGTGACAAAGACACTCAATGTCGCCTCGATAGAAGGCTTGCACACGGATCGCATGGGCAACCTTCCCCTTATTCATTTCCCGGTGGATCACTCTATCTTTGGAGCCAACGCATGCGCCTTGGAGACTTCCGCCGGTTGGGTCGCGTACACCGGTGACTTTCGCATGCATGGAGGTCGTGGCGATACCACGGAGGAATTCATAGAAGCGGTCGCCCGACTGCAGCCAGTCGCCCTGATCGTCGAAGGGACCCATGTCGGGGATGTCGAGCAAGGTCCCACCGAAGCTGATGTGTATGACGCCGCTCTGGCCGCTGTGCAAGGAGCGAGAGGGCAGGTCATAGCAGACTTTGGCTCGCGCCACATCGAGCGCCTCCTCATCTTTCTCCGAGTTGCTAAGGAAGCGGATAGAAAACTTGCCATTACCGCCAAGGATGTCTATCTTCTGGAAGCTATGGCCATAGTGTGGCCCGATCTTGCGTCTGCGATAGGCGATCCAGCGTTGATTGTCTACCGAACCCTCAAGTCGGCCCCTGGCAAATGGGAGCAGAAGATCTTTGACAGATACGGTAGCGAGGGGAGATTGATTGACGGGCGGGAGGCGGGGCAACACCCTGGAGACTACATCTTGTGCTTCTCCCTGTGGAATCTTTCCGCTCTCATTGACATAGATCCAGAGGAGGGCACCTATATCTACTCCTCTAGCGAAGTCTATGACGAGGCGGCTCACCTGGACATGGAGAGGATTCGCAACTGGCTTGATTTCTTTGGGCTCGATTTCATCGGGGATCCCGAGAACGCCGAAAGTGGCAAGGGCCTTCATGCGTCAGGTCACGCAAGCGGGTCTCAGCTGATGGATATGATCAAACGAATCCAGCCACAGAAGGTGATCCCAGTACATACTGAGAATCCCGAGGCTTTTGTGGAGGGCCTGCAGAATACGGCGGTCGAAGTGCGCGTGCCGATCCTTGGTGGGGAAATCTGCCTGTGATAGTAGTTGCCACTTGCATCCACCGATCATGGAGTGATCAAATACACGATATCAAGAGCAAACGTGCTCGACAGGATGGACAACAGGGGCCGCTGCTGGCGGCCTCGAAGTGACTCAGCACGTTTCGCCCATAGGCGTATTGTCTCCTCCGAAAACCCCCGAGAACTGGTCACTATGCCTCGTCTCATCTACGTTCTTTTGTTGCCTTTTCCTGTGTTTTGTGCTATGATGACAATGACGAGATACCCCGTCGGTGGTCAGCGGAGACAAGGCAATGCCGGTGGCCAACGAGAAGATATTGAATGACGTCCTCTCCTTCAATGTGGACCATTGATACGCTAGGACACGACTGGGGCGATTGGTCTCGAAAGCTTTACCATCCGTGTAGTTCGGTTGACCTCAAGAACAATTCCATACGACTCCACATCTACCTCTTTCAGATCCGGCAGAGGAATCATAGCAATGAATGAGAATGCGTTGATGAACGTGAAGCAGCTGGCGGAGTACCTGCAACTCAAGCCAGGGACGGTCTATGCCTGGGCGCAGAAGGGTAAGCTACCCGCCATCAAGGTGGGACGTAACTGGCGTTTCCGAAAAGAGGAGATAGATGCCTGGCTGGACGCCAACAGCAGGGGCCCCACCACTCACCAACTTCCTAGCCAAGCGATGGCTCGTGACAAGCGATAGACTGAGCTGGAGCGCTATCAAGGGAACACAGGAGTCATGACCGTATGACGATACGCAACCAGTATCTGTTCACACAGGCGTATCTCGATCAGGTGATGGCCGATCCCACTCACGATGAGGCGGCAGCGACGCTGGCGCAGGGCCTGAGCGACTGGGCTGCCTTCCGCGATGATACGAGCCTATCCACTCTCATTGACTCGTGGGTGGGGCCAGTGCTAGACATACTTGGCTTCCACCACCAAGGGGTAGAGGGCCAGCCCGGACTGGAGCGGCTGTATGCCGATTTCACGGCTCAGAGGCTCCTCGGCATTTGCTTAACCGTGCCTCCTGGAGCCGATATCGATAGCACGATCAAGGGCGCTCACTACGCCTTTCAGATCATAGCTGCCTTACAGGAGGAAGGTTGCACCTGGGGCGTCCTTACTGATGGCAGCCGTTGGCGCGTGGTCAAGGCGGACGTGTTGAGGCCCTATGAGACCTATCTGGAGGTGGACCTCGGCCAGATGGGGCCTCGTCCACCTGCTGAGACGGTGCGGTCCCTTCATGCCTTCTTCCAGCGTGATGCCTTCCTCGCCGATGAGGAGGGTAAGACGGGACTCGATGCGCATCTGTCACGCTCAGAGGAGGTGGCCGAGGCCATCCAGAAGCACCTAAAGAACAAGATGGAGTCAGTGCTTGGCGCGCTGTGCCGGGGCTTCGTATTGGCCGACGGCCGCGAAAGCTACACCGAGGAGCAGCGAGCTGAGATTTTCGACAACGCCACGTACCTCCTGTATCGCATCCTCTTCATACTGTATGCCGAAGCGCGCGGTTTACTGCCGGTGGGCAACCCGGCTTACGACGAGATCGGCATGCAGAGATTGGTCGCGCAGGCGATTCGTTATCACAAGGAAGGTGTCCCAGACCCGGCTTCCACGACCTTGTGGGACGGGTTGCGCCGCCTTTCCCAGGCCATCTACGAGAGCGATGAAGCGCGAGGCGTGCCCGCCTACAACGGCGGCCTCTTCAGCGATGAGGATACCGACGATTTCAGCAAGGGCTATCTGCGCGACTGTTTCATCAACGATCCCCATCTGGCCCGCGCTCTCTTCGATCTGACCCGTATGCGCAATACCAACACCCTTGATGGACATAAGGCCATAGACTACCGTGATCTGTCCGTCCGCGCCCTGGGTGGGCTGTACGAAGGGATGTTGGAATACAAGCTGTTCCTGGCCGAAGAGAAGATGTACGGCATACCCGACCGCAAGGGCGGTTGCCAGTACAAGCCAGCCACCCAGGTGGAGAGGCCCAAGCGCACCTATCGTGAGATAGATGCCGGTGACGTCTATTTCGCCCACAGTCCCACCCAACGCAAGGCGACGGGCAGCTATTACACTCCTGAGTACATCGTGGACTACATCGTCAAGGAGACTGTCGAGCGAGGCCTGCGGGAGCGGCGAGAGCCCCTGGAGGCCAAGCTTACCGACTGGTTAGGTGAGGTGGCCGGCGCTTTGGATGACGCCGAGCGAATCCGCCTGCAAAAGGCCGTTGATCGTGAGCTGTTGCATTTTGTCGAAAAAGAGGTGCTTACCTTCCGAGTATGCGACCCGGCGATGGGCAGTGGCCATTGCCTGGTCAACGCTGCCCACACGATAGCCAACTTCATCGTCGAGACCTTGAATTTGACACCATGGGAGAATGCAGGGCTTGACAGCGATCCACTGCGCTGGCGGCGGCGCTTGGTGGAGAGTTGCATATACGGGGTGGACTTGAACCCGCTGGCCGTCGAACTGGCCAAACTGAGCCTGTGGCTGGCGACGGTGGGCGAGGGCAAGCCCCTCAACTTTCTCGATCACCACTTGAAACTTGGGAACAGCCTTATTGGGGCGTGGGTAGAGGCCCTGGGCAGCCCACCGGCGAGCAAGAAGAGAGTCAGGCTTACCGACATAGAAGAGGTCTCCGCACGACAAATGAACCTCCTTGAGCAAAGATTGAATGAAAAGTTGCCAGTCGTGTTGGGAAAGGTGCTAGAGATCAGCGGCCGTCCCACTGAGAAGCTGGAGGATATTAGGGGCAAGGAGGCCGCAGAGCGGGCCATAAAAGAGTTGAGAGCGCCTTTCAAGGCTGTGGCCGACCTGTGGGTGAGCACCTACTTTGGGAATGAGGTGAAACCTGCGGAATACGATGAGGCGCTGGAGCACATTGGTGAACCCAAGAAACTGCTGGCCCTGCCAGCCATTCAGCGGGCTGTGGAGATTGCGGAGGAGAAACGATTCTTTCACTGGGAGTTGGAGTTCCCCGAGGTATTCTACGAGGACTCAAGGAGGCGGCACGATCCAGGATTTGACGCAGCGGTCGGGAATCCGCCCTATCTCTCCTTTTCGGGTAGGCAGAAGGTTACAGGCCTTGAAGATGAGATCGCATATTGGAGAGCCAGTGTTGGGTCACCTGGCTGGGTGGCCAGTCATGGGCTGTTCATAGACATAGGCGTTCGGCTTCTTGGGACATTGGGTCGGTTCAGCATGATCGTCCCAGATCAAGTAGGCCACCTTGGAAGCTACCTGTACTTACGAGAGTGGATCATGAAGAAGACGACTATACAAAGTGTGTGGTATGTTGGCGAGGACGTGTTCGAAGAAGTCGTAACTCCCTCGCTGGTCTTTGTGACCGAGAAATCTGAATGGGGCAAGGCGGGACAGTTCACATTGATAGATCGGGACGGCTCAACGCATCAGGTCGCTATTCAGCGCATTCTGGACGATCCTAGATTATTGTGGCAGATGGAGCCATGTGCCGCCCTGTTCGATGAGCTGGAGAAGAGCTCCATACATCTAAGAGAGAATTTTAGGGACCCGGGGGTGCACACTGGTAACTGTAGCAAGAAGCTCATACTCGCCGAAGAGACTGATCCAATGAGCGTGCCCATCCGAGAAGGAAAGGACATTTCGAGGTACAGGCTTAGTCCGCCGTCTTTGTATATCAACCTTTCATATCAGCCACAAAGGGGTGAGTACTTTACGATTCGGTCGGCAAACATCTATACGAAAGCAAGCATTCTGATTCGTCAGACAGCAGCGGAGATAATTGCTGCTCCGCATCTCAGCCGGACGTACTTCAGGAATAGTGTTCTAGCCTACTATCGATTGGACACACCCGTCGATGATCGATTCATGCTGGCGCTACTGAACTCCAGATTGCTGAACTGGTACTACAAATCGCGATTCCGGGAGGCTTCTCAAAGAGCTTTTCCCCAAGTCAAGGTCTCATACCTCAGACAATTGCCTATTCGGTCCATATCGTTTTCCATGTCAGTATCTGACCGGGCAACGGCCCTGGAAGAAGCACGACTGCTTGTGGATGCATACTTGGATGTCCTGGTAAGCGCCTAGCCTAGCAAGGAAGAGTTTATGTTTACACATTCGCAGGGATGTATGCTTTGGACTCGACCACTGGACGTCAGTCATGGCCAAAACGGAGAATTGCTCTTGCCTCCAGAGCTACAGGATGTAGAAGGTTTGACTCTTGGTGTGCCGGACGGCTCGTTTGTGGAACGGGACCGCGTTGTCGGCCTGAAAGGGTGGATGAGGAAGAGAAATGTCCAGGCTGGAGATCGGATATTCCTCTACATCCCCAACCGCTCCACTAGTGTAGAGCTCCTGACTAAGGCGCGCATGTTTGTGGCTCTCACCAAGACCACCGGAACAATCCTCCGCTTTCGACCTTCGCAGATTCATGATCTACCTCCCGACGATCGCCCGGCAACAGTCGTTACTCCAGATGGGCATGTCCTCGCAGGAAAGTTCCACGGGAATCCTCAAAACCCTTATATTGCGGGTCCTCAGATCAGACGCTGGATCATCAAACGTTGCCCCGATACTAATCGCCGCGATACGCACATGTATGAGATAGTCCGTCACTCCGCATACTTCATTGAAACGAACGAAGATGTCGCAGGAGCAATAGACGCAGTTGAACGTACAGTGAAGGACCGAGCCTCACGAGTGACTTCTCCCGAAGATGCCTGGCAGCAGTTAGCAAGCGTCGCCAATACGTTTCGTGCAGCGATACCCAAGATTCGTGCCTCGATAGCGAAGCGCTATGAGACTGACCCTGGACTGTCTAGGCTCGTCAAAGACTGTTTCCGACACGCTTGTCAAGTCGACGGATGCCTCGGATTGCCCGGAGTGGAGGGCAAGAACTTCGTAGAGGCTCATCATCTTGAACACTTGTCCAAAGGCGGAGCACATGACCCGCACAATCTATGTGTCCTTTGCGCCAATCATCATCGCCTACTGCATCGGGATAGGAAAGCAAGAGTGGTAACTCGGCGAGGTGACGATGTTCTAGTACGCCACTCTACTGGTACATTCTGGATCCGGCGCGACTTGTCAAGACTGCGCAATATCTAGCTCTTAGTCTGTCAGCGCGACAGGATAGTTGAGATGGCGAGATCACTAGTTGAGAAGCAAGAGTACAGAACCTTTCTCAGATCTGACTTAGGCAAGTGGGTGTCAGCGCGGCTCCAGACAGAACCTGAGGAGAGCGACGCGATCCATGACCTCTTGGCCTACTTGGCAGACCAGATGATCACCATGCACAAGGAAAAGCAGGTAGAAGCCAAAGGGTTCTTGGACTGGCTGCAGGGCTACACAGGCCTGCCGATCGAAGAGTGGCGCCTGAAGACTCGCGTCAAGGCATACTGGCAGCATGGCTGGGATGAGGTTCGGCGGGCCTTGACTCAGAACCGCAAAGCGATCGAGAAGGCCAGCGGCCGGGACGTGGAGAGAGGAGGCGCTCTGGAGACCATCCAAAGTAAGTTCGACGAATCCGTGACTCAACTAAAGCCCCTCCTCGACCGCATCGCCAGCACTGACCGTCTCATAGACCTCATAGTCTACCGACTATACGGATTGACAGAAGAGGAGGTAGCGATTGTGGAGGAGCGAATGTCCCAAGGTTAGCTCGATTCTGACCCGTCGTCGCCGCGTTGGTGGCCGGCTGAGTGGGCAGAGTGGCCACAACGGGCCAGACTAGCAATCAACGTTGTCAAGGGAAAGGATCTAATATTGTATACCAACAGGGTCAATTATCCATTGCCAGCCGATGCCAAGCTCCAAGCCTCGAAGGGATATTTCCTCCGCTTCGACGAGATAAGCCGCCTGCTCCATTTCGTGGCCGAGAGGCGAGAACAGAGCCGCCACTCCCAAAAAGCAGTAATGATGGCCACCGGTCTGTCAAAGCACCATGTGGAGAGCCTGGTGAGTCTAGCCTCTGGAATGGAGCTGATCCGGCCCATCGTCTACCGCGCTACGGAATTGGGCTTAATCATTCACGACCACGACCTGTTCTTTGACGACGTGGGCACCCTGTGGCTATGTCACTACAACATCTCATCGAATCAACGCTACGTAGTCTGGAACCGAATGACGAATGTTATCCTGCCCCACGTCCGCGGACCTATTGGCAGCGAAGTAGCCAGCGAGTTCGCCGATCTGAGGGCCAAATTCTCGGAGAAGAGTGTGAAGGAGCATGTGCCAAAGGAGCTGCAAGCGCTGTTCAATGCCTATTGCGAGCAACAGTTCAGCAGAATTCACTACCTGAAGGAGATCAACGGGAGGCACCAACTGCGCAACTCGTCGGCCCGGGTGCCGCCTCTCATCTTCATGTGCGCCTTGATCACCTATCGAGACCGCTTCGCGCCAGGGGCCAGTGCCTTGGAGATCGGGACCGTCTCGACCGGCGACAATAGCCCAGGTCGCCTCCTCAACCTGCGCGAAGCCAAAGTGCGGGAACTGCTGGACGAGCTTCACCGCACGGATTTGCTTACGATTGAGTCCAAGGCCAACTTGGATCAGGTGCGGTTCGGTCCGGAACTGACAGTGGCTGGGGTGTTGATGAGATACTATCGGGAGCGCCAGTGAAGCGTGGAATCTTCGATTGATCTGCTGGAATTCCTGGCTCGGCAACGCACCGAGCGGTATAGGGCCTTCATAGTCCACGGGCCGCCCATGTCTGGCAAGACAAAGCTGGCACGGGCACTGGCGAAGGTTGCAGATGTGTGCTACCTGGACCTGCAGGCCCGGTTTGCGGGTGACAGTACCCTGGCGAGCTCGATCGACCGCTTCGGCGTGCCGGACCTCAAAGAACTTCTGCTGAGCCTCGAGGTGTCACAGTCCGTTGTCGCGGTGGACAATCTGGACTTTCTGCTCAACACCTGGTCCGCTGGGCGAAAGGAAGAGTTTGCCATGTTGGTGGAGAAGCTTCTCGAATCGCCCGCCATCACCGACAAGACGTTTGTCTTCTTCTTGCAGACCGATCGGGACGTCGTTGGCAGACGGATCAGCAACACGCGTCGCGAGAGCCGTATCCTGAAGGTAAGCGAAATCAAGGCAGTACGGGGTTCCTGACTTGAGGAGGGTAGAGCGATGACCAAGATTAGGGAACTAGTTGACATCATGACCGGCTACGCCAAATACGTCAATCTGGTGGAGGAGTTCAGCCGGCCCGACGACAACCGCGCACGTATGACCCGGTACATGCCCATCGCCTCTCACCGGGAGGCCTTTGAGATGCTGACCCGGGCCCTGCGACCAGTGGATGGACGGGTCTATCTTCTCACCGGAAGCTACGGCACGGGCAAGTCTCATCTCTGCCTCATGCTGGCCAACTACCTATCTAAGAAGGTGGACACACCCGAGATGGTTCATTTCTTTGATAACTGGGCCACACGGGACAAAGATCAGAAAGAGCGGCTTTGGAATCTCCGCGGTGACGGACGGTTCCTGGTAGCCTTGTGCGAATATGGTGTAGGGGACGACTTTGAGGCCATGGTTCTAAAGGCAGTCCATAGCGCGTGCGAGCGGGAGGGCTTTGCCGGTATGCTGGACACCCACTACAACGAAGCAGTCCGTCAGATAGATAGTTGGAAGGCGAAGGCAGCCGTGGGTGGTCCGGGGGCCGCTGTGTTCAACGCCTTTCGGGATCAACTGGCCCAGCGCTATCCGCAGGTGACGCTGGATGCTCTGAGGCAAGACTTGAGCGCCTTTAACGAAGAGGCATTGAACATCTTCAGAGAAGTCTACCGCGCCGTGGTGGACCGCGAGTTCACCTACAGCAAGGACAATCTAGTACTGATCTTGCGCGATTTCCTGACCAATCCCCAGTTCAAGGAGCGTTACAGGGGCGTAGTTGTCATCGCCGACGAGTTTGGATACATCCTGGACAAGGGACAGATCAGTATAGATACCTTCCAGCGGTTCGCCGAGATGTGCGTACACGGCGTTGATGGTAGTTCTCTCATTTTCGTAGCCACAGGTCATAAGCCATTCCGCGCCTATTCTGCTGGTGGTCTCTCCAAGGCTGATTTCAGCGTGGTGAGTGACCGCGTCACTGAGGTCCCCCTGCGGTCAGAAGGTATCGAGGATATCATCGCCGCAGTGGTCATACCCAACAGGGACCATCCCGACTGGCTAGACCAGGTAGGGCAGTACAAGGGTATGTTCAACCAATTCGCCGTGAGCTGCAGTAAGGCGGGCATCTTCCCCCATCTCAAGGGACCTGAATTGCGGGGACGAATCATAGAGAACATCTACCCCATGCACCCCATGGCCACCCATGCCGTGATTCAGCTTTCGACGGAGGTTGGCTCCAACGCCCGCTCGGTGTTTACCTTCTTCTCCGGTGAGTTTCATCCGGGCGATGGATCGTATCCGTGGTACGTGGACAGCCACGACCTCCTGGAGGGCGACGCCCTCAATCTGTACACCGCAGATCTGCTGACCACCTATTTCCAGAACGAACTCAAGCCGGACAACCCCGACGTCCGAGAGGAGGTGCGGCAGCATATCCGCAACTATAGGGCTTCCATGCGCGAGGTGCGGAGGATCACCGCCGAGACCATCACGCAAGAAGTGGACCAGCTGGTGGAGCGCCTTCTCAACCTGATGCTGGTGTACGAGATCGCTGGTGTGAACATCAGCCCTGACAATCTGGCCTTTGGACTGTATCTCGTAACTGACCGGCAGAAAGAGGCTTTGAACAACCGCTTGGAATCGCTACGCCGACAGCAGGTGATCTTCCGCCATCCCACCAGCGGCCATTATGAGTTCCGGCGCTCCGAGGCTCAGGACTTCGAGTCGATGATCGAGACATACATCTCCGATCCCGAGAACCAGCCCGAGGATCTGGCCAAGGAGATGGTGGAACTGGTTCCGCTGAAGAAAGGGGAGCAGTGGTTGGAGGCCAAGGACTACAACCTACCGTACGACGAAGACAAGCGCCTGCTTCGAGTGTTCCTGCGGCCGGGAGACCTCGAGGGTGTGGTTTCCACGCCCGAAGGCGAGATCTCCGTCTTTCGCCACATGGAACAGGAAATGGGAGGGGTGGAGAAGTGGGCCGACCGGTATGAAGGGATCGCCGTGTACGTCATTTGCGAAAATGAAGACGATATCCGCCGTGCCAAGTCTCTGGTGGATCGAAACGATAGCCACCAGGTTGTCGTGGGCATACCACGGCAGCCATTATCTGTCCGCGACCTCATCATGCATCTGAAGGCCGTGTATGCTATCAGAGATGACACGGAGCTCATGGAGAAATTGACGCTTCAGGATCGGGAACGGCTATTCGACGACCTGATCGGTGATGAAACCAAGGGCTACGAAGGCGATTTCATCAAGAGGCGCAGGCAGTACCTCGACGGTAAGGACCTCAGTTGGTACGGTGCGGGGGGTGCAGTGCTGGTGGCTGAACCGAAGGGCCTCTATGATGCGGCCAACGAATTGATGACCGAGCTGTGTGAAAAGGGCCGCAACAAGCTATCGCACCCCAAGTTGAACAACATCCATATTACTCGATTTGGCCCGGGTAAGAACGCCGACCTGTCCGACGCGATCAGCGCCCTGCTGCGTACGCATAGGCCCGTAGAGGTCGACATGCAGTATGGAGTGGACAAGGGCGAGCGCCGCTATCTGGAGCTCTGTCTGGCTCAGACCGGAGCATTGCGCCAGGCTGGCCCGGCCCGAGGGAGCATCGTTGAGTATCAAGTGGAGTCTGATCTAGGCAAATTCCGTGAGAAGCTCCCAGCGCTGGCCGCCATGCTGCAGACGATCCGCAGCCTTGGGCCAGGCGAGACAGTTGGTGTCAAGGAGTTGGCCAGAGAGTACAGTGGTGCGCCCTATGGGCAGGGGCCGCTCGCCTTGTCCCTCTTCCTTGGCGTCCTGGTGCGGGGCTTCAGCGACAGTCTGCTGCTGCAACTCGACCCCACGGCATGGGGCGCGGTGACGGTTCAGAAGGCTGATCTAGTCTACGAACTTGTTGACGGCCACCATCCAAATGCGGTCTTTGAGTTCCGCGAGATCACGGCTGAGGAACGGGAGTTGATCAACGGCATCTACAACCTCTTCACCAGTGAGGAAGCGCTTGCCGGTCAGCAACATACCATAGACGAGGCGTACCGCGCGATCAAGGCCTGGTGGGACGACCTGCCCAACTTGGCTAAGGTGTCAACTATCTACGAAGATGGGAAGCAAGGAACAACCCGAGCCTTGCTCGATCTATTAGCACGGATAGAGGATCTCAACCCCTATAGTCTTGTCCGAGATGAGCTTCAGACAGCCTATGGGTTCGACCGCGAGGAAATGATCACAGCCGCCAGCAGAAAGGTCATCCTGGGTGGCCTGAAGAGGGACAAGACGGTCGTCGAAGGAGGTCCCAAGCAGGTCAAGGACGCGGTCCTTGAACGATTGATGGGTTTCTTCGCCCTGGAGGGCAAGACCTATGGGGATTACCAGCGCGCCATCGAAGCCTGGTATGGAGGTCTCGACGGACAGCAGCTTGATCAATACTCGTACCCTCGCGAAGCTCATCAGGCGATACCGTTGATCCTGCACCTAAAGGCGATCACGGACATCGAGACCGCTTTCTTTGAGCGCATCCCCGCGGATGCGGGGTTTGGGCTCGGCCGGGTCGATGACTGGCGCAGCGATCGTTCGGACGAGTACGTCACCAAGTTCGAGAATGGCCTGGATCAGATTCGGGAGAACCGGATCAAGCTCGAAGAACCGACGTGGGATGTGGAAGCCGATCAGATCGTGGAGAAGACCAAGACCAAGACAGGTTACCTGGTACGTTATCGGGGGCAAGCGGCCCTCATCGTGGAGCCGCCCAAGAAGGACATCACCGTATATCTAACCAACAACGAACAGGACCCTACCAGCCCTAATGCGCAACGAGAGACGATAACCGAGAAACGCGAGTGGACCATCGAGCGGGAATCGCCCTTGATCATGGTGGTCAGCCAGTCCCCCGAGGGAGCTCAAAGCAGAGTAGTGCGCGTGCAGTTCATCAATGAGGACACGAAGTACGAGATTCACATCGCCCAACGCGGGCTCCATGAGACGAGAGCCAGCTTCACCTTGCCCCCCGATGCCAAGGCTCTCAAGGTAGCTTTGGACAGCCTGATACGGGAGACATTGAGCGAGATAAATCGGGAGGCGATAGTAGAGGTCTTGCGCGAGATTCTAGCGCAGCTGGAGAGCGACTAACATGAGCGTTCGCCTGCTCTTCGACTACGCCGGCATCACTGAGCCGGAGAAAGGACAGAAGGTGGTCGCAGAGATTGGCGACTACGCTGCTGCCTACGATCGCATGGCTCGGGCCTTGCACGCCGGCGAGAAACAGCAGCTAGTAGTACGAGACCGGACCTGCGCAGCCTGGTTCCGGGTCGCGCAAGGCAAGTATGGTGCGGAGCGTATCGAGGTCGTGGAGATAACCCATGTCTCGAAACTTGCAGAGGGCTGGGGAGTCACGGTACCAGAGTGGGTTTCGGACGCTGAGATTGAAGCTTCACATCTGTTGGACGTGGACCTCCGGGCTGCACCGGGCCAGAGCTTCGAGAACGTATTGCTGGAACGGTTCTGTAGCCCCTTTCTGGTCTACGACCGTTTGCCGCTCAACTATCTGGTGGACATTCTGATGAACTACCAGCCATCTCGATGGTTGAGCGATGGCCAGCGCCCCTTGGTCAAGAAGGTATTGCGAAGGAGGCTTGATGCCTGGGAAGAGGTGGCCAGAAGCGACGGCGAGCGATACCTGATTGGAGAGCTCCGTCGAGACCCGGCTCGACTGATGCGTACCTTAGCTCACCTCAAGGTCTTGCAGGGCTATCCTGCCGAGGTTGGGCAGCGAGTTCTGGGCGATACTTCTGAGCAATTGTGTGCCCTTGAACTCGATCTCTCCGCCTTACCAGTCAAGGAATCGGAAGTTAGGGACACCGTTGATCAGGTGAGAGTCTATCTCAATCAGATGATCAAGAAAACGCCATCCAGGGAACTTGCGGTCAAGCTGCTGCAACAGGTCAGTGGCTATCTGGTGGCGGAGTACGAGGCCGTAGAAAGCTTGCTTCGCCATGACGATGTTGCCATCGATGCTGAACTGCTGAACGATGTCCGGCGAGCTTTTGCGCCGATTCGGGAGCGTCTGGCATCACAACTCGCCACCCTGGACCTCCTGGTCGAGCCTCCCCGACCCCGGAAGCCGAATAGCTCCTGGGAAGTTGAAGATTGGCTGAATTGGGCCGTCAGTGAGTATCTGCCGTATCGGTTCTGGTTGGAGGAGGTGGGTCGCCATGACGACGAGCTGGCCGAGTTCGCCTCTCAGTATGGTGACTGGCTCTACGATAACTTCCGCAAGCTTGGCGGGAGCTATGAGAATCTTGTCTATCGCGCCATTAGCAACTGCGCCGATCAACTTCGAGGCGACGATCCCGTTCTGTTCATCGTCATAGACAACTTCAACTACAAGTTCTTCCCTGACTTCAAAGAATTGATGCAAACCCGAGGGTACTTCTGCGAAACACCTGTGCCATACCTATCCATGCTCCCATCGGCGACTGAGGTGAGCAAGAAATGCCTGTTCGTGGGTCAACCAAGGCCGTTTGATGAGCCCGGCTACCGAAAGGCTGTCGAAGACACTTGGTCGCGGTTCTTCAGGGGACGTCGGGTTCGCTATCTGGGCCGCCCAGGAGAGCTTCAGGGAGTGATGAATCTGGAGCATGATCTCTACTTTCTCAACTACCTGCCGGTAGACCGTGCGCTTCACAGTGATGAAGAGGACGAGGGCGTCCCCCACGCGGAAGCAGTACGTCAACGCTTGCGCAATCTGGCGAAGCAGATTCAGGATTTCGGCCAGCGGTTGCAGATCGAGGACCGGCTTAGAGTCATCATCTGCTCGGATCATGGCTCAACCCGGATACCGGCCGAGGTGCCCAACATCATCAACAAGGCTTTCTATTCCAGCCGCGTCACGGATAAGCATCACCGTTATGTTTCTATATCCGACGAAGAACTGGCAGATCTGCCGGACAACGCCAGGTTTCAGTGCTACTTCATCGAACGAGTGAGCTTCAATTTGCCACAGAACTATCTTGCCGCTCGTGGCTACTATCGTTTCCTCAAGACCGAGGAGAGCTTCTACGTACATGGCGGCTTGACACCGGAAGAGACGATAATCCCGTTGGCCATGTTTGCACACGTTGTGGTGACTTCCAAGGACCTCTCCATTCGGCTCCTTCAGGACGAGTTTCGATATGGGGTTAAGGCTACGATACAACTGGAACTCATGAACGCGAACGAGTATCCGTGCACGGAGCTCGAGCTCTCGGTCCTCTCCCCGAAGGTGCACTGTGAAGGAGCCCGTCTAGAGGAGTTACCAGCCCTGGAAACGGAATTGGTGACCATCGATGCACGGTTTGCGCGTCGGAAACCTGATCCGCGGAAGTTGGATCTTCGGATTTCGTATCGCTTCTTGGACCGACCATACGGGCAACAGGTGAGTTTACCTATCACCATGAAGTCCATGATGGAGATCACTGATCTGGATGAACTGTTGGAGGGATAGAGGTGAAACATGGAACCCTTTGAGCAGAAGGCCCTCGACTATTATGGTGAGGTCATCATCAACAAGCACTTGATTCACGAGGCGGGCTTCGGTGCGCGGGCGATCCCGACCTACGTGGGGGAATGGATCTTGTCAAACTTCGTCGAAGATGGAGCCTTGACCGAGTCAAGCCGCCAGAAGATCGCCACCTTCTTGGGTCGATTCCTGCCCGCCAAGGGACAGAAAGACGAGATCAAGAACTGCTTGCTGAAGATGGAGACCGTGCGCCTTCTGGACGATTTCAGCGTCTCCATCAGTCTGCGCACTGGAGAGCGGTTCCTGCGCGTACCCCTGCTGGACATAAACGACGCCAAGGTCAGCGGTCAGATCGTAGAGGAGAACGAATTGCTACTGACCAGTGGGGTTTGGGGCATCGGAGATCTATTCTATGTACCTCCCGAGGGTCCACGGGACAAGGGCCAGGTCTGGATGCGAGAGTTCAGACCCTTCCAAATCAGCAGCGTTGACCTGGACTACTTCAGGGAATGCCGGCAGCACTTCACCTTCGACGAGTGGCTGGACCTTATGGTCTCGAGCATAGGCTTCAACCCCCGTTCCCAGACACTGTCCCAGAAGATGATCCTCGTCACGCGCATCATCCCCTTGGCCGAGCCGCGGGTAAACGTGGTGGAATTGGCCCCTAAGGGGACGGGAAAGTCCTTTGTTTACGATAATCTCTCTCGCTACGCGCGAGTGTTGGCAGGCGGCAAGATCACCCCGGCTGCCCTCTTCCATAACTTGGCGACCCACTCACCGGGACTCATCACCCGCTATGATGCAATCGTACTGGACGAGGTGCAGAGCGTGCGCGGTGACAGCGCGGGAGAGCTAATGGCGGGCCTGAAAGTATACCTGGAGTCGGGACGCTACAGCCGAGGCAAGACCACGGGCACCGCGGAAGCGAGCTTCGTCATGCTGGGCAACACCAGCCTGGACGAGGACAGGCGCCTTGTCTATGAGGAAGTAGGGCTGTTTCGGGAGATCCCCAACTTCTTGCAAGAGACGGCCTTCATAGATCGCATCCATGGCATGATTCCAGGCTGGGGGATGGGTCGCGTGACAAAGGACACGCCATCCATGTCAATGGGATTCAAGGGGGACTTCTTCTCTGAGATCCTGCACGTTCTGCGGAGCGACCTGCATTACGGCGAGTACATTCAGCAGGAAATGCAGTTGGTGAATTGCAGAGACCTGCGCGACCGCAAGGCCATTGCCCGCCTGGCCTCAGGTTTCCTTAAGCTCCTCTTCCCTGACATGAAGCCGACGGAGGAGGACTTCACGGAGTATTGTGTCCGGCCAGCCGTCGCCCTTCGCCAACGAGTGCGCGATGAGTTGCACAAGATGGACCCTGAGTACGAGAAGGTCGAGATTGGGGTGGGCTGATAGACGCCATTTGCGCAAATCAGCCCTTTATCGGTTACACGCTACTGTCTTGACTAGCCTCACGGGACATATCCACATTGATCGAAGTGCTGGATGAGTAAAGGCCGGCAGAAGTGATTCTTCGCCGCGAAGCGCGACCGATGTCTCCGCGAGAGATTACAGACATTGCGCTGGCGGAGGGGCTCATAGTCACCAAGGGAAGGACACCCGCCGCCACCATGGGCGCCAACTTCCATTTGGAGGGTGTCCGGAAAGCTAAACAGGGGAAAAAGGGGCAGTTCGTACGTTTCGAGGAAGGGCAATGGGGCTTGAGGGAATGGTTGGAGGAGGGTCGCTACCAACTTGGCGAAGGGGGAAGAGCCGAGTGGTAAAGTGACCCACGCACGCAAAGTGCCGCCTAGCATATGAAGTTGATCTTTGCTGTGCTGATCACGGCGTGCGGGGGACTGTGATCATGGAAACAACAGAGAGGATTGTGGAGAGCTACGTCCGCTACATCAGGGGTTGGGCGACGATCCCCAACATCAAGTGCAAGGGTCAATATGAGATCGACCTTTTGGCAATTGACCCCGTCACCCTCCAGAGGTATCACATTGAAAGCGGCGTATCGATTTCCGGTAGCCATTCGAGACTAACCGCCAGGCCATTCGATCCAGAAGCCCTAAAGAGACGCGTAGAGGCAGCCACTCAGCGCCGTACCTTGGGTTACTTTGGCGAGCGGAAGTTCGGCGCTCCAGAGGTTGTGGCGCGACTTGCTGACTACGGCTTTCACGAAGGGAACTACAAGAAGGTGATCGTGTCTTGGGGCTGGACGGATGATGCAGCACAGGAGGCCGAGGAACTGAGAATTGTCTTGTGGGACTTTCGAGACATACTTCAGGCAATTGCACAAGAGGTGGGCAGAGGCAAAGCTTACTATACTGACGATACTCTACGCACCCTACAGTTATTCTACAAAGCTGGGCGATGGCAACAACCTGAATCACGGGAGTCACTTGAGCAGATCGGAGTAGAAGTCATGAGATCCGTGAAGCTTCTTCGGAAAAAGGTCACTAGACAAGATGTCCTTGATGCTCTCAATCAGTTCGATAGCGAATACCCCGACACCAACGACTACGATTCCTGGCTTGACAAGGGAAACTACAAGTACGCGCTTCAGCATAGTGGGAGACTTTACCCCTGCAAATACATACTCAGTCTGGCTAGCGGCTTCGATCGGCGCGAGTTTGGGGGTGGGGAACAGACCAACAGTGTTTTTCGAAGACTAGGATTTGAGGTCATCGACAAGCCGTGACGTAGAGAGGCAACCAGCCAAAGAAGACCTTCCGCTTCGGCCAACATTTGAGATCAGTTTCCAGCCCAGGGCACACAGGCCGAGGGCGCACGTGAAGAGCGTTTAGACATCAGGCCCGTTTGACACTCCTGCCGGATTCACGATCTCGGGGCAGAAGGAGAGAAGAAATGTGAGAGTGTGGCCGGGACGAGGCACGCAGGAAACTCGGTGCGTAGTCAGATGAGACAGGACTGAGACGGGCCTAGATTGCTCCGGAAATGTGTAAGTGCCAATAGTGCGCAGAAGGAGGCATGCAATGCGACAGATGGTACTTTGGCAGGTCACCGAAGACGGCCCAAAGAAGCTGAACAGGGGCGGCATCAATTTGGAGCAGTACCTCGAGGAGTGGATCGAGCGGGATCCCAGTCTCCTGCAGGGAGGACTCACGATTGTAGGTAGGCAAATCGGGGTGGAAGGGGGAACTTTGGATCTTCTGGCGCTGGACCCCCAAGGGCGCTGGGTGGTGATTGAGATCAAGCGGGGGGCGATTCGCCGGGACACCATTGCACAGGCCCTAGATTATGCCTCTTCCGTTGCGACGATGCCGTATGACGACCTCTCCGACAAGGTCAATACGTATCTCGGCACGCAAGGGACCTCGTTGGAGGCGTTGCTGGAAGAGCTGGGCGCCGAGGAGGAAACCGAGCACGAGGCCAAGGAAACCGTGATGTTCGTTGTCGGTACAGGCAGGAATCCTGAGATAGAACGTATGGTCGATTACCTGTCGGGGCGGTTTGATGTCCCGATCAATGCTGTGTCCTACGAAGTATTCGAGATCGAGGGCGGGGATCCAATCCTGGTCCGCGAGTTGACTGAGTCGGAGGCCAAGCCGCCGAGCAGACCCACGCTGACCGTTCCCGAGATATGTGCTCGTGCAGACCGGGCCGGGATCGGCGACGACTTCCGGCTGATCCTGGAGGCAGCCAAGAGACACGGCCTCTATGCGCGCCCCTGGAAGAATGCCGTGACGTACACGCCACCCTTCAATCGCAACCGAGCACTGCTTACGGCCAATGCCTGGACACAGGCCGACGGGCTACTGCGTCTCTATGTTGGCTCGGATGCGTTCGCAGAGTTTTACTCGGTGACGGAGGAGACGGCTGTCTCGATGCTTGGCCCCCAGGGGTGGCGGATAATGACGACATCGGACGTTGAAGAGTTTATCGCGAGTCTGGCCCGGTTGTTTGAGAGTATAGAGGAGGCAGAGCAGGATACCCAAAGCTAGAAGACGAGTACGGCTCGTGAAGCAGTCCGGGCGGGGACCAAAGATTGGCTAGGCAGGGCAGGAACGCTTCTTGAGGAGTTGATGAGCGCTTCCCAGCAACAACAGCCCCTTCCGGAGCGAGAATGGAAGGGGCCTCATCATGGCCTAGTCCAACTCGTGCCGCTACCACACCCCAATTCCCGCACAAAACCCCCGTTTTCACCATCATCATCCTCCCAGCCCCCCTGAGACCGGGATTTCCGGGGTGTTTTTAGGTATAAGATTATCCAAGTGACCTGTTTTAAGGTGGGTAAAACCACCCTCCCCCTATATTCATATCTACACCTGGAAAATCGCCTGTTAAAACGGGTGATAAAGGGTGTGATCATGGGCTGAGTTGGTTGTTGGGTATTCGAGTGGGGATGGAGGGGAAGCCGCCCCCCGAGAAGAGGGGTTGGACGGTTGCCCTCCCAGCCCATTTATTGCATACTTGTACTGATTATGATTGATCAACAAGAATTCGACCTCATTTTAGAGAGCTGTAGGGAGTTGCCCCCGGCCAAGGGCAACTACCTTGAGAACGACTATGTGACCAATCTTCTCCTGACGGTTCTAGACTATCAGCTGCACGGTCGCATTGTTGAGAAGGCAATTATGTTCTTCCAGGAAAACAGAAGAACTGGGATAAGAACTGCTGCTGATCTGAAAGGGCTTCTGGCAAGATACCCGGATGACCAGACTGGCAACACCCGCCTTGCTCAGTACCTCTGGGGATACAAATACTGGAATAGAGCCCATCAGCTAAGAGAACTTCTGGCATACTTCGAGTCCATTGGGGTCACGTCGCAGGAGGCCCTCAGACAATGGGCGGGGTCCAGTAGTTTTGAGGGGGACTTTAAGAGGCAAATTCGCGGCTTGGGTTTTGCCGTCTATCAGTGGTTGATCATGAGGCAGGGCGTGCCGACTATCAAGCCCGATGTTCACGTGAGGCGGTTCGTGGAATCCATTATCGATCGCAGTCCCACTGACGATGAGATTGTAGAGGCGTTGGAAGAAGTAGCAACGGGGCTTGGTCTGAAAGCATGTGAGCTTGACTGGAGAATCTGGGAATATCAGAAGAACACCAGGCGATAGAGTTTGGTAGAGTGGAAGAAGGAACGTGAAGGTGTGGAAGTTGATATGTGCTCGCCCAGAGAGTGGGGCTGTTACTCTTGCGAAGGCATTGAGTTGAAGCACGCAAATTGTACGACATATGTCTTGCAGAACTCACTGGGAGGCAACCGAACGCTGAGAAGGCGACTCTTGTGGAAGGCAACTGAGCAAGGTGAGCTCGCTATGTACGGGGATTTGAGGCATGTTTGAAGTTCACCCTAATCTATTCATTGGATCCGACCGAGACTGCCCTTTCGCCAGCCGTGGTAGACTTGTAGGAGACGACCTTGCGGTCGTCCATGCGTGCAAATCCCCATGCCATCAGAAGGCAGTAGGCTATAAGGGAAAGCTTCGGCCCGATCATCCGCACTATCTTGTCCTGGAAAGAGGGAAGGACCTGTTCCTGAACATGATCGACCCGCACAAACCACTATTCATGCCTCCGCTCTTCGAGCGTTCCTTGGAATTCATTGAAAAGCACATAAAGATCAGAAAGGTTCTAATTCACTGCAATTTGGGGAATTCAAGGTCTCCGTCCTTGGCACTTCTGTACATGGCCAAGGGGGCTAAAGTCATCTCGGATGAGAGTTATCCTGCTGCCGTGCAAGATTTCCGCTTCATATTCCCAGGGTACCAACCTGGCCTCGGCATTCGGATCTATCTGTCACGACATTGGAATCAACTTGGGTAACCTTGGTCCTTAGGCTAGTGCTTCCAGACCCCCAAATTCCGCTACAAAACCCCGTTCTAACCATCATTCTGCTCCCAGACCCCCCTGAGACCGGGATTTCGGGGGTGTTTTTAGGTATAACGTTTTCCAAGAGACCCGTTTTAACCCCGGTAAAATCACCCTGGCGGTATGTTGGATACCTATACCCGAAGAATCGTGGCTTAGAACGGGTGATAGACGGTCTGATCGTGGCCTGAGTTTGATGTTGTGGGTTCTAGTGGGGATCAAACGGGGTTTGCACCAAAGCAATAGGCTATGGAAAGCGTACGGTGAACCCCTTGAAGAGATCAGTCAAGCCCTTGCCTAAGTCCTCCAGGGGACCACATCCGCTGAGCAGAGAGAGGGTCACCACAGCCGAAAAGAGCCTTCGTTTGAGGGATTTCACACGAAAGTGAAGCCCTGACCTAGTAGCGTCTTCAGCAACTCTGCGTTGATCACAGCGTGATCCTCATAGTTGGAGTTCATCAGCACATGCACCTCACGGGCTCTCTCAGCCAGGTTCGCGATCTTGGGCACCCATTCCTTCATCTCCTCTTGACTATAGAGATATTTGGTTCGCTCCTGAACGGTGACCCCTCTCTTCTCCCATGTCTCTTGCCTGCGCCCGTGGAAACGAACATAGGACAGGTCTGGATTGGCCACGTCCGCGATAGGTGGAACGCTCGATTTGTGTCCCTGAGGCTCATCGACACACACGTAACTGACACCGTAGTTCTTCAAGAAGCTCAGCGTATCTTCCTTGTTCTCTTCGTTCATCCATAGGTTGTTGCGGAACTCCACCGCCATCCTATAGTCCCCAAGTCTTTCCTTGCACCACATGATGTGAGCCAGCGATTGTCTGCCAGGATAGAGCCACCTGGGGAACTGGAAGAGGATCGCCCCCAACTTCCCATTGTCATGCAGGAGCCTGAGCGCGCTAACATAGCGAGCCATGACCTCTTCGGCAGCCTCTCGGGACACGTGGTTGAGGTAGATTCGCTTGTTAGACCTAGCTTCCTCATCCAATTCTTGGTAGATGTCTTTGGGAAGACTGCGTGGCTTGGTGGGGTGGCGGGTGAGAAGGCTGTACATCTTGATGTCAAAGACGAAGTCATCGGGGGTGCGTTGGCTCCAGTAGAAGGCGTTGCGTTCCGAAGGTAGTGAGTAGTACGTGCTGTTCACCTCCACCAGATCAGGGAATCGAGAGGCATAGTATCTCAATCTCCCCTCGGCATCGTCAACTCCGGGAGGATAGAACTTCCCACTGTCCAGAAGGCTCTTATCAGTCCAGGAACTGAGTCCTACACGGATTCTTCCCATATCATTGCTCCGTATCTGGGAATAGGTCTCGCTTCTGAGGCCACGCGTCCAGCGGATTGACCACCTCCAGCCCTAGTAGCGTCTTGAACTGATTGACAGTAGTGGGCGCATGGCCAGTGTGGTGATCGTTGAAGTAGCCATAGATCCGCTTCACGCGCTTCCCCAGTTGCGTTACGGTCTCAGGCCACGACCGCAGGTCGGCGATTCGCTCATCTTGCACTTCTCCCAGGTAGATGAACTGGTCGTGGTAGCCTGTCCATCGAAGGTAGGCGAAGTTCGCAGTGACCTCTGGGATAGAGGGCATGTCCTGCCAGTCGTTGATGCACCAGGCCACGCCATGCTCTCTAACCACGTTCCTTCTCAAATCCCTTTCCCCCGCCACTGATCTTATCCCTCCACCTCCTCCAGCCACTGGTACACTGCGTAGTTGAGCATCACCCGGTTGACAAATTCCCGGCTCTGGGCCTTGGTAAGCCAGCGATAGAAGTCGTTACGGTCCCGCACCATCGGATAGTCCAGTGTATGCTGGACCGTAGTGGGGCCGCCGTTGTAGGCCGCCACCGCGTGCTCCACATCCCCTCCAAACCGCCGCAGCATGTCACCCAGGTAGTACGCCCCGAAGCGAATGCTGGTCTCCGGATCGAACATCGATTCGGGCCCTGCTGAGGTGCCGAGGGCCCTGGCGATCAGATCGCGGGTCGAGGGAATGACCTGCATCAGCCCCTGGGCGTAGGAGACGGAGACGGCCTCGGGATGGAAGCTGCTCTCCTGTCGCATCACGGACCAGATCAGGAGAGGATCCACGCCAAACTCCCTTGCTGCAGTATCGACCGCCTGCGGATAGGCTTTCGGGTAGGCCAGGCGCCAGGCCGCCAGCGTCCAGAGAGAGGAGTCCTTACGGGACGAAATGGCGACCCCTATCCGGCTGGCCTCGCGGTAGGCGCCCCTCTCATAAAGGGCCTGGCCAAAGGCCAACTCCATCGCCGGATCATCTGTGGCGCGCGCCTCGTAAACCAGCTCGCTTATCGCCCACTCAGGATACCCCAGCCGATCGAGGGCATGGGCTCTCTCCACCACGAGCCGCGCCCCGGCAGGGGTGGCCAGGCCGGGAGCAACATCGCCTCTGAACCCCGTGCCCCTGACCAAGAGTGTGTAGTAGTTGGGCCAAGAGCCATCGAGAATCTGCCGGGCAACGTCGGCGCGGGACGTGTCGCCGAGGCGCTTGGCCAGCACCCAAAGGCGGTAGGCGGCGTCGTCGCCCGGAACCGAGGAGGAGCGCGCCACTTGCTCATAAAGAGGAAGGGCTTCACTTCTCCTGCCGAGCTCCTCAAGGATGCCCGCCGCCCGCCACCAAGCCACGAGGTCGGAGAGGTGAAGGTACACTTCCAACGCTTCGGTTTTGCGGCCCAGGCCCTCGAGGATTTCGCCCCGCGCCAACTGGGCTCCCGTTGTGGGTATCGCAGCGTAGAGGGCAAGGGCTTCTTCGCTTCGGCCCAGCCGAGACAAGGCTCCTGCCTTGCCCAGCCAGGCATCCACACTATCCGGGGCGATAGCCAGCCACGCCTCGTACGTGGCCAAGGCTTCCTCTGTCCGACCCAGAGCCATGAGGGCCCCGGCGCGCAGGGCCAGGATCTTGGGCGAGTCCGTCGGGACCGGAAGAACCGCCAGGACATCCTCTGGGAAGCCGAAAGCCAAAAGGTCCGCGGCCAGGTTTAGAGGGTCGGCCGCCAGGCGGACAAGAGCGGGCCGCGCCTCGTCTGGGAAGCGGCGAAAGATCTCCCGGAAAGCCGTGTAGGCTTCTTCCCTTTGCCCTGCGACCTGGAGGTATCGGGCCCACTCCAATTTCAGGGTCGGGGGGCTGTCCAAAGCCAGGGCCGTGCCGTAGTGATCGTAGGCTCTCGAGTCGCCGATCGAAGCGAAATATCTGGCCAGGGACAGGTGAGCTTCGTGGGCCACGGGAGT
>Ga0114930_10000771_pt1 | contig 33034 bp, 23 predicted proteins | sample AnhtaG_FD_87300 | JGI IMG/M metagenome (GOLD analysis project Ga0114930, IMG submission 87300) | Deep subsurface microbial communities from Anholt, Denmark to uncover new lineages of life (NeLLi) - Anholt_01485 metaG | ecosystem: Environmental > Aquatic > Marine > Oceanic > Sediment | place... | reverse complement strand
CTCCTCGGCGGGCTTGGGTTCGGGTGCCTCGGGCGCCGGCTTGGGCTGCTCCTCGGCGGGCTTGGGCTCGGGCGCCTCGGGCGCCGGCTTGGGCTGCTCCTCGGCGGGCTTGGGTTCGGGTGCCTCGGGCGCCGGCTTGGGCTGCTCCTCGGCGGGCTTGGGCTCGGGCGCCTCGGGCTTGGGCTTGGCCTGCTCCTCGGCAGGCTTGGGTTCAGGCACCTCGGGCTTGGCCTGCTCCTCGGCAGGCTTGGGCTCGGGCGCTTCGCGCTTGGGCTTGGCTTCTTCCTCGGCGGGCTTGGGTTCAGACGTCTCGGGCTTGGGCTCTTGCTCCGGCGGCTTGGCCTCTTCCTCGGGCGGCTTCGCTTCGGGGGGCTGCGGCGCGGGCGGCGGGACCGGGGTTTCGGCAAGCCGTAGCCGCCACGCTTCGAGCCGCGTGGCCCTCACGGCCAACTGCCCCTGCCTCAGCTCTCCGTCATCAAGCGCCTTCTGAATGGCGTGGCACGCGGCCCGGATGCGCGCATGGTCCGGGTCCAGGAACAGCACGGCGTCGCACCCGGCCTCGAGGGCCTGGACTACGGCGCCCTCGTCGGGCACGGCCTGCGTCGCGGGGTTCAGCGCCACGTCGTCCGCCAACACCACGCCGCCATACTGCCAATGCTCGCGCAGCACCCGCTGCACCAGCACCGGCGACAGCGAGGCCGGCCGCGTCGGTATCCGCCCGTCCAGCGTCGGCACCGCCACCGCCCCGACCAGGATCCCCGGAATGCCCTGGCCCGCGGCCTCCGAGAACGGATACATCAGTTCCGCCAACCGCGGAAGCTCCGCATCCAACACCATCAGGCCCTGCCCGAGCCCCGGCCGCGGGGCCCCGATGCCGGGGTAGTACTTCCCCACGGGGATGGCCCCGCCGTCCATGACGCCATCGGCAAACGCCAGCCCCATCACGGCCACGAGCTCCTGGTCGCTCCCAAACAGGCGCGGCCCGAGGTCGGTCTCGGCCACGTCCGGGGCGTACACGTCCAGCACCGGGGCCAGGATCACGCCGATGCCCTGCGAGAGGGCCGCGCTGCCGCAGGCCCGCCCGGCCCGACGCGCCGCATCCGTGTCCTTGTCGAGTCCCAGCTCGGCCGCGCTCGGCGCATACGCCAGGCGCAGGCTGTTCATCGACCCGCCCTCGTGGTCGACGCCGATCAGCGGCAGGTCCGAGGTCGCCGTGCCCATGCCGGCCGCTTGCTTGATCTGCGCCACCAGGTGAAGCGTCTGCGCCGCATCCGCCAGGTTACCGTCCCCGAGCACCACGCCACCCGGCCGAACCTCCCCCAGCAGCGCCGCTGTCGGGTCATTTAGCTCCGTTCCGGTGACCGCAATCCACAGGAACCTGCCCGGCCACACCTCCGTCGGCGCAGGTTCCGGCGGCGCCAACGGCTCAGCAGCCGTGTCCGGCGCCGGGGCGGCTCCGGCATCGGGCTGCGCCTCCAACGGGGCGCTGTCCTCGTCGACCGCGGCCGCTTCCGCGGGTTCAGGCGCCTCGACCGTGGCCGCGTCGTCCACGGGCTCGGTCCCCGCCCACAAGGCGTAGCCGCAGGACAGCCCGATGGCGGCGCCGATGGCGGCCCCCAACACGAAGTTCACCACGAGCATGGCCGAGGGGTTGTGTATGCGCTTTCTCACGTAGATTGGCACCATGGCCTCCCGAAGGCCGCCCGCCTTGGCGGCGGACGCATTGATCTAGCCTCCCGTCAACGGACCCGCCGGGGGCGCGAACAGGCACGGCACGCCCACGCGAGCGACGCGGGGATTATAGCACGAAGCATCCGAAAGAGACGTAAGGCGGCGGGTTCCGGCGCCTACTCCGGACCCGCAGCGTCGGCCTCGGACTTGACGTCGACGATCTGCCCCTTGAACACGTCGACCACCTTGGCGATGTGCGGATCGGCCAAGGCCGCCCGGGCTTTGTCCGGATTGACGCGCCCCGAGTACGGCAGCTCTTCCTGCCCCTCGCCGTCTTCCGCTGCCGTCGGGGCGTCATCGGCCACCTCGCATCGGAACCCCTTGAGGTTCGACGTACACGCGGTCAGGGCCTCCTCGAGCGCGCCGCGGTTGCCCGCCTTCTCGAGCAGCGCCCGCGCCTCGTCCATCCCCGGGCCCAGGCGCAGGACCACCGCGTCCCCATCGACCCCCGCCGGCGCCGCCTGACCCAGGCCCACGCCCAGGCCCACGGACCGCTCCGTCGCCGTGGCCACGACCTGCGGCCACACCGACGCCAGGTTGTGCTCCGTCACTTCGACCCGGGCCGGCGTGGTCGAGGCTTGCACGGCGCGCGGCGCGTTTGCGGCCTTGTCGGCGGCCGGCGTCGCACCCGAATTCCCCGCCGGGACCGCGCCCGCCTCCTTCAACTGCATCAGCTTCTCGATGACGGTGTCCACGCTCATCTCGACCGCCCGCTTCGAGATGCGGATCAGCAGCGCCTCGAGCGCGATCCGCTGTGCCAACTGCGAGTCGAATCCCTTGGTCAGCTCCGCGAACTGCTCGACGAGCCGGATCAGGTTCGTCAGCGTGAACCGGTCCGCGTGCGCCCGCATCTGGGCGATCTCATCGTCCGGCAACGCCAGCAACTTGTTGCCGGCCCCGGTCTTGCACACCAGCAGGTTCCGGAAATACTGCAAGATGTCCTGCACGAACTGCGCCAGGTCCTTGCCCGCCGCGGCCACGTCCTCCACGATCCGCAATTGCTGCGCGATATTGCAGTCCAGGATGGCGTCGCACAGCTCGTGCATCACCCGCCAGTCCACCAGCCCCAGCACGTCGAACACGTCTTGGAACGTGATCTCCTCGACACAATACGATACCAACTGGTCCAGGATGCTCTCCGCGTCCCGGACGCCCCCCTCGGCCGCCCGCGCGATGGCCTGGAGCGCCTCATCGCTGCACCGCAGCGCCTCTTGGTCCAGGATTCGCCGCAGCAGTTCGCAGATGTGGTCCACCGACACCCGCCGGAAATCGAAGCGCTGGCACCGCGAGATGATCGTCGCCGGCACCTTGTGCGCTTCGGTCGTCGCCAGGATGAACACCGCGTGCGCCGGCGGCTCCTCGAGGGTCTTCAGCAACGCGTTGAATGCAGGCAGCGAAAGCTGGTGCACCTCGTCGATGATGTAGACCTTGTACCGCGACCGCGACGGCATCAGCCGCACGTGCTCCCGGATCTCTCGCACGTCGGCCACCGTGTTGTTCGACGCCCCGTCGATCTCGAGCACGTCCATGCTGTTGCCGTCGGCGATGGACGTGCAGTTGTCGCACGTCCCGCACGGCGCCGTCGTCGGCCCGTCCACCGACAGGCAGTTCAGCGCCTTCGCCAGGATCCGGGCCGTCGTCGTCTTCCCGATCCCCCGCGACCCCACGAACAGAAACGCATGGCCAATCCGCTCCGCCCTGATCGCGTTCTGCAGCGTCCGCGTGATGTGCTCCTGGCCGACGACTTCCTCGAAGGCCTGCGGCCGCCACTTGCGCGCAAACACCAGGTACTTCTCGTCGGCCATAGGCGCCCCTCACAGAATAAAGAAAACTGTAAGCGTTCAGCCGAAGGATAAAGGATGAAGGATGAAGGATGAAATTAAGAATCCGAAGTCACGGCCGGTACTATGCCCGGACGCCCTCGGGGTAGGTTCCCGTTCATCCTTCATCCTTCATCCTTGGCTGAACGCTTAGAAAAATTACCCGCGCACCCGCCCTCGAACGCTTACCCAGAACGGCCACGGAGCCGCCAGCTCGGACCAGGCGCTCCTACAGCACACGAGGATCACTACCTACGGCTGCTTCCGCCAGGACCTGACCGGGTTTGGCAGCGCCCCGTTGAGTAGGACCCAGCCGTCAACACCGCGTGCTCCGCACCTGACTAATGAATAAGACGCCCTCAAGCGGGAATTCGACCTCGCTAAAGCGGATTGCGAGTACAGGACACCGCTAGTTTCCCGTCTAGCGCGGGTAATACCGAGATCATCCCAATCCGGGCCAACCTTAACCTTAGCATACCCCCCCGAAACCTGTCAATTCGGGCTTGCCGATTCCGGTTGGGCCCACCTATCCCCGCTGTCAGAACGCCCTAATGACGCATGGCGAGGACGGGCCGCAATCCGCAGAAGTCCTGCCCTCAGGGCCGGCGAAAGAACGGGCGGTGGTCCCCGTACCGCTGGCTTCCAGCCGGCTCCGGAGGCACTCGCGCGGGCCTCGGGAGCCGGCTGGAAGCCAGCGGTACGGGGACCTGGCGCTTCTTGCGCTATCTCTTCACAAGCTCTCAGTCTTCGGACGGCGAGGCGGGGGCGCGCGAGCGTTTGAGTTCGGCGCGACGGCGCTTATCTTCGAGGCGTCGCTGGCGCGAAGCGGGACTGGGTGTGGTCTTGCGGCGGCGCTTGGGGGGCGTGGCGGCGCGGCGAATCAGCGCCACGAGGCGATCTAGGGCATCCTGGCGGTTACGCTCCTGCGTGCGGAAGCGGCGGGCGTCGATGACGATGACGCCCTTGTCGGTGAGGCGTCGTCCGGCCAGGCGCATGAGGCGCTGGCGCACGTCGTCGCCCAGGCAAGGGGATCGAGCGGCATCGAAGCGCAGTTGGGCGGCGGTTGCGACCTTGTTGACGTTCTGGCCGCCGGGGCCCGAGCCGCGGACGAAATGGAAGTGGATCTCGGCTTCGTCCAGGGCGATCTCGGGGGTCACCTGGATCATGGGGCCAGGGTACGCGCCGCCGGGGGCCGACGCAAGTCGGTCCGACGGGTGACAGCGATTCCGCTGTTCGACAGTCCCGTTGTCGCCGGCCAGCCACGGGGGCCTGCTCCGTCTCCCACGCCTCGAACGATCGGGTGCCAGACCGAACTCGACCTCGAGGACGCATGGGCTCGGCATGGCGGCCCTCAAACGCGGCAAGGTGCTTCCGTGTTCGGGCCGTTCGCATCCGCCCCAAACGGACGCGAGATCGAATCGGAAGCCGGAAATTGCCCCATGAATTCTGTTATCATTAGGTGCCATCCTGCCTAGGGAATTCCGGTCGGTCCTCCCCCAGGTCTTGCGAAAGGGATTCATGCATAGCAGTGAGAGCAGCGGGGCGCTGTCGACGCCGCAGTTAGTGAAACGGCTGATCCTTCTGCTGGGTATCAGCCTGCTGGCCGGCGTGCTCCTGGGCGCGCTCGGGCTGAACGTGCACCAGCAGATCGCCACCGCCGTCTTTCTGGCCATCATCCTGGGGACGCTGTTCTTTTGGAACTTCCGCCTGGCCATCGCATTCCTGGGGATCGCGGTGCTCATATTCACGCGGTCGCTCAACATTCCCCACTTCGTCGAATCGGCGGCGCTGCCCGTGATCCTGTTCCTCGTGGGCATGATGATTATCGTCGGCGCCCTCCGCGACCTCGGACTCTTCACCTGGGTCGTCCAGGTCATCGTATCCATGCCGAACATGACCGGCCGGCGCTTCATCATTACCGTGGCCGTGGCCTCGGCGCTGCTGGCCTGCGCCGTGGACGAGGTGACGTCCATCATCTTCATCGCCACCTTGGTGTTCCAGGTCTGCAACCGGCTCAAGCTGAATCCTGCCCCCTACGTCATCATCTGCGTGCTCTGCACCAACGTCGGCAGCTCCGGCACCATGCTGGGCAACCCCGTCGGCATCTACATCGGCACCCAGGCCGGACTGACCTTTCAGGACTTCCTGATATGGGCCTTTCCCGTCATGCTCATCGCGCTCGCCGTGACCGTCGGCCTCACCATCTTCTGGTTCCGGCGCGAGCTGGCCGAGTTCGACGTACGACTCCAGGAACGCATCGAACGCAACCTCAGCCTCGTCCCCAAAGTCACCGTGCCCTACAAGCAGGGCCTCGCGCTACTGGTCATCACCATCCTGTTCATCGCCTCCCACCACCACCTCGAACAGCTATTCCACCTGGACACCAACAGCATTCTGCTCGTGGCGCCCCTGGCCTGTGCCGGCGTGATCATGATCATCCGCCACAACCGAGCCCGCCACTACGTCGAGCGCGACGTGGATTGGTGGACGCTGCTCTTCTTTATGCTCCTGTTCGCCATCGCGGGCACGCTCGAGTACACCCAGGTCACCGTGTTAATGGCCGAGCGCTTCGAGCACAGCTTCGGTCACAACCTCACGGTCCTCGTGCCCGTCATCATGGCCACCACGGCCATCGGGTCGGCCTTCGTGGACAACGTCATCTTTGTGGCCGCGTTCTGCCCCGTCGTCAAGGAGCTCGGCCAGTCCGTCCACGCCATGCCGCTGTGGTGGGCGCTGCTGTTCGGCGCGTGTTTCGGCGGCAACATCACCATGATCGGCAGCACCGCCAACATCGTCGCGCTGGGCATGCTCGAGAAGAACTACAAGACCCAGATCGGCTTCTGGCGATGGCTGGGCATCGGCGCGTTGTCGGCCGGCGTGGCCTGCCTCGTCGCCTGGGCCTTGCTCATGCTCACCAGTCCCCTTATGCCTTGAATACCACATAGCCTGCCGTCGAGACCCGCGAGGCCACGCCGTGGCCTCCGTAGCTCTTCGAGAGCGCGCTGACTACTGCGCTTGGGGCCATAGCAGCAGGGGGGGAAGGGTGAAAAGGCAGGTTCAACTGACCGGCGACAATGTCTCTGCCACGAAGCCCTTGTTCCGTCTTGAGCCTGGGCGAATCCGGGCGCGCAAACACTGCGTGATGCACGATGGTGTACGGAGGCGAGAAGTCCACCAGTCTGTCGCGTTCCTCCGAGTAGTACATTCCCGAGATGGCGTCAATCTTGCCTTCTTCGAGGGTCTGGCGAATGTCTCCCCATGGCCCGATCCTGATCTCGACGTTCATCCCCATGGCTCTTGCGATGGCCCGTGTAAGTTCCACGTTGTAGCCCGCGGGGTCGCCGTTCCCGTCGAGAAACGAGTTAGGCGCATAGTCGGCTGCAGCGCCAATAGTAAGCACTCTTTCTGCGGTTTCGGCTTCGGCCGCAGACACAACTGCGGCCCCCAGCACCATGGTGAGCATTGTCACCGCCAAGATGCGACCCAGTACATAGCGCTTGACAACCATATCACTTCCTCCGCCCCAGGCCTTGAGGATAGGCGCGCCAATACTGAAATGCCGATAGAGATAGGGCTCAGGGCGCACTGATACTTCACGTGTTCACAGTGGGTAGTCCGCCTCTCACCGCAACACTGTTGATTCGCAGCCCTCTTCAGCCCGCCATTCAAGGTAGACTATACACTGGAGCTTCTTGCAGAAGTGGACGGACGAAACCGGAATAGCCCATATATCGTATAGTCTTCTCGCGCAGCCACTATATATTGTAGGTTGCCCGATTCAGAGACGACTTCTGCAAGAAGGTCACTGTACTTGTTTTTCTGTCAACGCAGCCCGGAATGCCGCGAATTTACCGCGCCGTCTTGGAGGCCGTCTGGATTTTCCTCTAATTCGCAGCTACTAGCCGGGATGTCAACAGGACCTAAACCGGAAAGGCCCCAGGGGTCGCTTGTTCGGGGCGCGCACAGCGCAAGGACGACACGGATGGACGACGCGATTGCCCGTGACTGCGAGGAACTGAAGCGCTGCAACAGGGCGGCGGAAGTATGCTGATGAATCAAGTATGGCGTCCCCAGAGCCCGGAGGAGCGCGCCGTGAGATAGGAGAGGGCTGCGAGCGCGTAGAGCACCAAGCCGAAGAGGTACAGGGACCGGAACCCGAACTTCATGGAGTTGTATTCGAGGAGGCCGCCGCACATGGCGCCCATCAGGTTGGCGGCCATGATCGCGGCGACGTTCTTGGCGCTGCTCAGTGCTGTGGAGAAGACGATACCCGAGAAGAAGATCGGACACGTGAGCACAACAACGGCGCCAATACGCCCCAAGGAAGTCGAAGGCAATCCGCCGGAAAGGGCAACCACGTAGCCCAGCGCCAGCGCCGCGAAGAGCACTGCGAAGGGCACGAGGGCGCTGCGGATGTGCCATCGCGCCACCACCAGGTTGGCTAGGAAGGCCATGAAGAGAATGCCCGAAATGACCACGCCGATGACGTGCCACGTGTTGCCGAAGGTCAAGCCGAGTTCGGTAATGCCCCTGGTCTCGATGAGCATGAACCCTGCGCCGAGGAAGAAGAACACGGCGTGGCTGAACTCGGGCTTCTGCGCCATGAAAGCCCCCAGCAAGACGAAGGTCAGGACCAGAACCATGGCCACCATGCCGAGGTAGGAATAGGGATACACACGCCGCGGCATGTAGAAGAAGGGCCAGTCATCGGTAGAGACGTCGGCTACCACAGGCTGTTGGGCCATCTCCTTGCTCACGTCCTTGCAGTGCGCCCGCCTGAGCACGTCGTCGTCAACGGTCATGTCCCGGCCTTGTGCCTGCATGAACACGTAGTCGGGCAGGCCTGTGGATCTGATGGCGACCGGCGGCCTGCCGTCGAACGCTTCCTTCATCATCAGGTAGAGCTTCTGGGCGAGTTCGGGCGTCATCACGTAGAAAGACAGGCTCATAACGCCTCCGTCCTTCAGACACGAGCGCGCCTCGCGGAATCCCTCGACCGTGTACACGAAGGAGTCCATGCGCACATTGGAGGCATGACTGAGAACGGCGTGCGAGTCGAGCAGCCCATAGACGATGAGGTCGAACTGCTCGTCCGTCGTGCGGAAGAAGGACCGGGCGTCATCCACCACGACCTTCACGTTGGGGCTGTCGTAGGGGCGATGAGGATTGCCGATGCGACCGAGACGGACAATCACCGGGTCAATGTCGACGGCCGTCACGGATTCGGCGCCGTTGATCAGCCCCGCGGAGACGTCGTTGCCGGTGCCGGCTCCAACCACGGCCACCTTTGAGGCGTCCGGGTTCGCCCAGAACGGCAGGCTGTAACGCCCGAGCAGCATCTCGGCATGCCCATCGCCCTTGCGCCCGCGCTCGGCCAACTCATCGAGATTCTCGATTCTCTGGTAGTAGGCGCCGGCCGCGTGGATGTGCATGTAGCCGCTGGGCGAGTGCATTACCTCGATGAGTTGGTAGGGCGAATAGACGGTCTGGATCTCGAGCGTTGCCGGCCAGGCGAGTGCGACGAGGGTGAGGAGCGAGGCGCAGGCGGTGGTCAGCAGCGCGGCGCGGTTGGAGACCATGAAGGAAATGAGGACCAAGAACGAAAGGCCGAACCAGATGGCAGGGGGCGCGCAGAACATGCTGACCACGTGCATGAGGACAACGCCAATGAGGCTTCCGACAAGGTTCAGCCCATAGGCCCTCAGGTTCGCCGTGCGCTTCATCAGCCGGCCCGCCAACTGCCCCACCGGGATGAAGGCCAAGGCCGTCAGCACGAATACGTAGGTCAACGTGATGTAGACGGCCGCCAGTTGGACGTTCGTCTTCACGTTGGCGACCGAGTAGTTGAGCTCCTCGACAAAGGGATTGGCCACTATGTCGGCGATCTGGGCCACGCCGAAGCCGTGCTTCAGCGCCATCTGCGACACAATCTGGAGTCCCAACACCGGCCCAACGAGGACAAGGGGGATCCGGCTTCGTCCGGCGAGGGCATAGCCGAGGCCGAGGCCACCGAAGGCCGCGAGAAGCCCGAAGTTCTTGTAGAACGCGAGGATGGGAAAGATGCTGACCTGCCAGCGAATCACGGCGAGCTCGAGGAACAGGCTCAGGCCTGCAGAGGCTGCGATGGCCGGCGCCACGAAGCGTTCGGGCAGCGTATCCGCGAAATGGGCCTGGGCCGTGCTGGCTTCGTCAATGCCGTCGCTGAGCCGCCGCAGCAAGCGCCCCAGCAGTCCGTTCAGCACGGCGACGGCCAACACGCCGGCCCCCATGGTGAGCAGGAACGCCGGTTCCAGAAGGGGCCCTTGGCCGCGCAGGTACTGGAGGTGCCGGCTGGCGGTGAGGTACAGGAGCGGCGTGACCGTGGTGGCCAGGAAGGCAAGCCTGAGTAAGCGGCAATACGCTTGGACGATCATGCGGGTTCCCCGGTTCAGACACCTCGTGACCGAATGGTAAGGGGCCTCGCGTTGGTGAAGGTCATGCCGAAGGAGGATACCACCGCCGGTCCTTCACGTCCAGGGGGGAGGGCCCGCGCGACCGTGTGCGCCGCCTGGCCCTGGCGCTATTGCATTGCTCGACCGGCTTTCCCTATCGCAGCCGCCGCTACTCTCCGGGACGCCAACAGGACCCCCTGTTGGAAAGGCCCCAGGAGGTGCTCGTTCGGGCCGCGCACCGCGCAAGGACGACACAGACGGCCGACGCCATTGCCCGTCACTGGTGGGAACGGAACCGGTGCAGCCAGCGCGCTGAAGGGACTCCCCGGGTCCCCCTTCTTCCGCCTTGTCGCGGCTTCGGAAAAGCAGCTATGTTGGGTCGCTCTCGGCCCCGGCGGATGACGTTGGCCCTCAGTCAGGCGGCATGGGGCTCGTTGAGGGGTTGACCCGTGCATCAGCCCGCGCCGGCCAGGGCGCCGGCAAGCAGGGCCACATTCGCCGTTATCGGCTGCTCGCCCGGGAAGCGGATGAACTCGACATGGGCGTCCATGTAGAGCACGTTGGACCCGCCCGGGATATGATTGAAACTCTCGGCCCGGGTTGACAGATGGTCCCACATGACGTAGACCTCGCTTTGGGCCTTTGCCGATGCGGCCGGGTTGTTGATGTCGGTGATCATGAAGCGCTCGATTCCCTCGCGCAGCCGGTAGAGGGTCTTGCGGCCGTCGGGGGTCCCGCTGCCGCCATTGCCAAAGCCGTCGGCGACTTCGATATCCTTGTCCACGAAGTCATTCAAGGCGGGGTCCTCGGTAGCGGCCAGGGGTATTGCGCCAACGATCAAGGCATAGGCCCATTCCTCAAATTGGCGGGGCGCGGGGGCGCTCGGGCTGAGTTGCTCGTCCGGATCCAGAAGCGCATTGACCAGGCCCGCCACGCGGGTCAAGTCCGTAATGGGATCGGTGTCGTCCAGTAAGTCGAAGACCCAGCCGAAGTACTGGTAACTCTGGTCCACGTTGCGCATACAGGAGGATCCATGGGTGTCCATTTCGCCGAAACAGGGCTGGCCGTCCGCGTCTTTGCCGGTACCGCCGCTCGGATCGACGTAGATGCGATCCTCGAAATCGTCCGTCGGGTCGGATGGGCACAGCGCAATGAAGGGATCGGTGAGGTACTCCGGGTAGATCATGGGCACGGTGGGCCCGAAATCTAAGGCCAGGCCCGCCTCGCCGGAAATGGAGTTGGGCCCGAAGAAGCCGATTTGGAGCGGCGGGAACCGCTCACCCTTCGATTCGTTCGAGTACATCTTGAACACCAAACCCCACTGTTTGAGGTTGTTCTGGCAGCTTGCACGCCGCGCGGCCTCGCGTGCACGAGCCAGTGCTGGCAGCAGAATCGCTGCCAGAATGCCAATGATGGCGATCACAACGAGCAACTCGATCAGCGTAAACCCTTTCGTTTTCATGGCCTGCTTCCTTTCTTTTCTTCAACGGACCTCTCAAACGCCTAACAATATGTAAGTCTCTGATTTAGATAATAGCTCGGTTTTCTATGGCTGTCAATGCTTTTCTGCCGCCGGCCCGGCCTCGTGGACTCAGCGCCGTTGCATTACCCGGCCGGTTCTCCTTATCGTAGCCGCCGCTGTTCGCCAGGACCTCAACGGAACTTGAACCGGAGAAGCCGGGGGGAGATGCGTGGGCGCGGCGCGTGCGGCGGAAGGACGATACGGATGGACGACGCGATTGCCCGTCACTGTGAGGAGCTGAATCGCTGCAACCAGCGCGGTGGTAGAATGCTGTCGGTGGTGGATCTGCTGGAGGCGGGGACACTGGACCTGGATCTGGGGGCGTTGTTGATGGCGGGTATGGCGCGGGGGGCGTCGTTGATGGTGGGGGCGCGTCCCGGGGGGGCGGGCAAGACCACGGTGATGTGCGCGCTACTCAACCTTGCCGCGAGTGACGTCGAGCTGGTCGCGGCCACGGCGTCGGCCGTGCGGCACGCAGCCGGGCCGCGGCGCTGCTACGTGTGCCATGAGATCGGGTCGGGACCGTACTTCGCCTGCCTTTGGGGCCGAGACCTGCGCTCGTATTGCGCGCTCGGGGAGCAGGGCCATATCCTGGCCACGAATCTGCACGCGGACGACCTCGAGGAGGCGCGCGCGCAGGTCTGCACCGAGAACCGCGTGCCTGCCGCACACTTCAACGGGTTTCACCTCCAGGTCTTCCTCCGCGTGACGGACGGCTGGCGCGCGTCGCGACGCTGGATCGAGCGCGTCTACGTCTCGGACGGCGTTTCGCCGCACGTGCTGGTCTTCGATGCACAGCGGGGTCTGGATGCGGCGGGCGCGCCTGATGCGGCCCGGTTTGACGGAGGCTGGGTGGCGCGTTGCAGGGGGTTTCTCGAGTCGTGCCGTGACTCGGGCGCGCGGACGATCGAGGCGGTCCGTGCCCAGGTGGTCCGCTTCCTCGAGGTCGAGGGGGCGGGTTGAGGCCCACGGCCGGGGGTCCGCGGACGGACCAAGCCCCGGCGCCATTTGCGACCGGCCAGGAGGTGTGGTATTCTTGGTGCTGCGCATAGGGCGGCGATGGCGGGGCTGTTCTTGGGTAACCGTTCACAGGGTCGTGCTCGTACTCGTGCTCGAACCCAAAGGTCGCGAGTCGGCCGCCGGAGGCAAGTGCTGAAGTCAAGCGAGAAGCGCGCTGAAGCGCGCTCTGTGTTTGTCGTCGTCTCTGGCCCCCCGGCTGAAGCCGGGGGCAAGGGGGAGCCCCGTGAACGGGGCTGACAGGAGCAACAGCTCCGTATCACCCTTGCGGACAAACCCGCGGCAAGGAAAAGCCCGGTGAAGGGTTACGTTTTTGGGGCCGTTCTGACGCACGGGCCAGGCGCGGTGAGGCGTCGCGACCGTGGGGAAACAAGGCATTTTATGAGGCGTTCATTGCGATACTCGACGGCCGCCATGCTGGCTATGGCGGCGTGTTCCGTGCACGCGGACGTTGTGGACGGGGTTGTGGCGACGGTGGGTACGGAGGTGATCCTGCAGAGCGAGTTGGTGCAGGAGATCGCGCCGCTGTTGCATGGTCTTCGGCAGAAGGCTTCGACCCAAGCGGAGTTCGACCAGGAGGCGGAGAAGCACATACGGGCGGCGCTCGAGCAGGCGATCGACGCCAAGATCCTGCTGCGCCAGGCGATGCTCCAGGGGCTGGACGTGGAGGACGAGGCCGTCGAGAAGCGCATCGAGGACATCAAGAAGCGCTTTGCGTCCAACGAGGCGTTCCTGAACGAGCTCGAGGCCGCCGGGGAGACGATGGGCGATTTCCGCACCCGGGTGCGCAAGCAAATCCTGGCCATTTCGATGGGGCTGCGCAAGCGGCGCGAGTTCGAGGAGGCCGTCGAGGTCTCCGAGGCGGCCGTGCTCCAGTACTACCAGGACCACAAAGACAAGTTCACGCACCCGGAGCGGGTGTTCGTCCGGCGCATTTTTCTTCCGTCCGCAACGGAGGACCCGGAGCGGGCCGCGGCCGTTGCGCGCCTGGAGGAGTTGAGGGCGCAGTTGGATGCCGGGGCGGATTTCGCGGAGTTGGCCAAGGCCTATTCGTCGGGCCCGTCGGCCGACAAGGGCGGCGCGGTGGGTTGGGTCGTCCGGGGCGATCTGGTCAAGGATCTTGAGGACGCGGTGTTCGCGCTTGCTGAAGGCGGGGTGAGCGACGTGTTGGAGATGAAGAGCGGCTTCGTGCTGCTGAAGGTGGACACGAAGGAGGCGGCGGGCACGGCGTCGCTTGACGAGGTGCGGACCGAGATCGAGCCGGAACTGCGCGCGAAGTACGCGGGCGCAAAGTTCGACAAGTGGATGCGGGAGTTGCGCAAGCGCAGCCGCGTGCGCATGTTCATGTGAGGTCCCGGCGGACCGTTTGGCGCAAGGTTGTGATGCGGCACGCCATTTCCCAGTGACACTTGAAGAGAACGCGGCACAAGTGCAAAGACGATGCTGAACCGCACGCTGAAGATGGCGTTTTGGGTCCTGTATGACCACCTGGGCAAGCTGATCCTGGCGAACGTGGTGTGGGCGTTGGCGATCCTGGCGCCGGGCGTGGTGGGCGCCACGGCCTTCATGACGGGCGACCTCGGGCTCATGCTGGTGATCGGCGCGCCCATGATCGTGCTTGTGGCCGGCGTCGTGGCCCCGGTGATGACGGCCGGCCTGGTCTACATGGCCAAAGGGCTGATTGACACCCGGGACGGCTCGTTCTTGGACCTGTTTCGGGGCGTGAAGCTGTACTGGCGGCGGGCCGTCGGCGTGGGCTTTGCCTATCTGCTGGCGGCGGTCTGCCTGCCCGTCAGCGTGTGGTTCTACGCGACCAAGCTGCGCGAAACCGCTCCTTGGCTCGGCTACGCTATCAGCGCGCTGGCCCTTTGGTGTATCCTGTTTCTCGGTTTCATGGCCATGCTCGTCCTGCCGGCGCTTGTGCAGAAGAAGGCCGGGGTGCTCGGGACGCTGAAGCTGACGGCCTTGCTGGTGTTGGACAACCCGCTGTTCTGCATAGGGCTGGCGATCCAGTTCCTTGTTGTGGCGGGGATCTCGGTGATCCCGCCGGTGTTCGTGTTCTTGAGCGGGGCGATGGCGGTGGCGTTGGCCTCGAGCGCGTACGAGATGCTGGCGCGTAAGTATGCGCTGGTCCAAATGAACCAGGAGGGCGCCGCGGACACCGAGCGTCCCATCAACGTGATCAGCAAGGCCGGCGTCTTCGTGTACGACGAGTCGAAGGATGACTATCTGAATCGGGGATTTCGGGATTTCCTGTTCCCCTGGAAAGGATGAGGTCGCCGGGGCGGCGGACCGCCGGGGCGGCGGACCGAGCGGGATGAGAAGCCGGCGGCAGGGCAATCCAGGCGAAGGACCAAGAGATTGGAATCCAGCGGGAGCGTGTGGGATAATGTCGAAGCGTGTTCGAGTGGCGGGTCCTATCCTGCCTACTGAGTAGAAGTTGATGGTTTCGGACCCGCAAGAAAAACACAACGGAGTAACCCATAATGTATGCACCAAACGTCACCCGAGGACTGGATCCCACCGGGCCGGACGGCCGCAGCCATCGCCGGACGCGGCGGGGAGTTCGCGTGGACAAGCGCCGCGGCAACGGCAATAGCGCCAACAGGGCCTACCTCGAAAAAGGCTGGGTGATCGCCAACCATATCCTGGTGTCCTTCCACGTGGCGTTCATTTCGAGTGTCCTGTGCCTTTCGGCCGCAGCCATCAGCAAGACCGAGGTCCTGAAGTTCATCTTCCTTTCTGGCGAGACCCTGGTATCGCTGGCCTTCCTGTGGTTCACCTGGCATACCTGCATCGCGATCCACGAGATCGCCCACTACCTCAAGGCCGTGCGGCTGAACACGCTCAATGAGAAGCTGCTGGGGGACGCGCAGGCCATGCTGGCCAAGCCGTTTTCAGAGCGGATTCCGTGGTATCTGAAGATGTACGTGCTGATCCCGTACGGGAAGTTCCCGGGGGTGATCCGGGCCGACTTGAACTACTACCCCGATTCGCCGTTCAACCTGGCCGTGGCCGCGGCCGGCCCCCAGGCCAGCAAGATTCTGGGGAGCATCTTCCTGCCGTTGGCGATTGTGTTCCTGGTCGTGGGGCTGGTGGCCGATTGGCTGCCGGTGATCTATATCGGCCGGGTGTTCTTGGGCCTTGGCGCCGTCGGTACCCTGGACTTCTTCATGGCGGACCCGGGCAAGTACCGGCAATTCAAGGAACGTGAGCGGGCGGCGGCCGAACGCGCCGCAGGCGTGGCCACGAAGGCCAAGGCCGCGGCCTGGCTGCAGGAGGCGCCGAAGGTCAAGAGCCGGATGCAGACGACCCGCATGCAGGAGACGACCCTCCGCGACGGCCAACTCATCCGCGCGCCGTGGCAGTTCCGCAACTGCGGCATGGGCGGCCGTCATACCGAGAAGGAGTACCCCGAGAGCAATATCTCGATGCAGGAGACGATGTTCCTTCCCCTGTCCGCGGCCACGTACGAGGAGGCGCAGGAGATGACGGTGGCGTTGCAGAACCGCCTCAAAGAGATTATCGAGAACGCCGAAGGGTGCCGCGTGATGGGGATCGGCCTCGAGGGGGGGCTGGCCCCGTACGTGACGAAAGACGAGGAGGACCTGGTGCCGGAGCAGCGCCTGTGGCGCATGGCGAAGCAGACCATTCTGGACTGCGGCTATGTGCCGGGGTTGGACGTAGCGATCGCGCTTGACCCGGCGGCGAGTGAGCTCGAGAACGCCTACCGCGAGGAGTACGACCAGCCGGATGCCGTGGGTACCTACCTGTTCTGGCGGGACAAGGAACACCTGGTGATGTCGCGGGATGAGGTCTATGACCTCTACCGGAAGACCATCGAAGAAGACGACATACCGATTGTGTCGCTTGAGGATGGGTTTGCGGAGGACGACGACCCGGGGTGGGCGCTCGTCATGGAGAAGCTGGGCGACCGGCTGTTCATTATCGGGGATGACTCGGTGACGACCAAGGACTCCTCGATTGAGTATGCGGCCGACAATAACCTGAACAACACGTTCTTGTGCAAAGCCAATCAGATCGGGACGTTGTCTGAGACGATGCTGGCCGTGCTGGTGGCGCTGGGCAAGGGCTTGGAGACCGTGGTTTCTCACCGGTCGAAGAGCCCGAATGACGACATGGAGGCCCAGATCGCGTTGGCGAGCTTTGCGGTGGGCTTGAAGGCCGGCGGCGGGGCCAATACCGAGCGCCTGTTCAAATACGGCTCGATCATCAAGATCATGGCCCAGGCGGTGAAGGAGGCGCAGGAGAAGGCCGAGGGCATGTCCGAGGAGGAAAAACAGGCCGAAGCATTGGCCGATGATTTGGTCAACCGGCTGGCGATCACCGACGTTATCGGCTGGGAAGAGGCCACCAATGCGGGCATTCCGACCGTGGGGGTTCGGATTTCGTTCGGGATCAAGGGCAGCGAACGATTCCGCCACTTTTTCACCTTCACTGGGTCGACCCCACTGGGCACATCAGCCGGCACGGACGAAGCGATTCACTTGGTCGACAGCGTCATTCACCGGGACCAGATTCCCAAGGACGGGTATCTGCCGCTGTTCGTCAAGACGGAAGACGGGACCTACGCGTTCAAGAAGGAAGTCAGGCAAGCCCGCATCGACGAGCACAAGGACCCGGCGTTGAGCGAGTTGTTCCGCCGGGCGAGGCGTTACGGCGGCATGGGGTGCCTCAACGCGGCCGAGCACGTCAATACGGTACTTGCGAATATCTTTGAGGGCAAGCGCGTGCCTGACCTCAAGACCCTGGTGGATATCGATGCCACCTTGCTCAAGACCGAGATGGACAAGGCCGTCGAGCGGGGGCAACTCGCGCCGAACGCCTCGAAGGAGGACGAGATCCGAGTGATGCAGAGGAAGGGCAATCTGGGCATGAACGCCATCCTTTCCCAGTCGCTGGGGCTGGCGCGGCTGGTGAGCCAAATGCAGGGCAAAGAGCTGTGGGAAATGTTGCGCGAGACGATCGTGGAAACCATGGCCAAGACCATCGAGGCGAACGGCGGTCTGGAGGTCTTGGGCGAGGAGTTGAGAGGCAAGGTCGCCGCCAAGGAGGGCGAGCCGCTCTGGCAGACGCTCAAGGCGCAACTGTCGTTTGCGGAACTGGCCGAAGGCTTGCGGGCCGTCAACCGCGGCAAACCCGAAGACGTCAAGCTCTCCGACTTGCTGCGGCAGCAGCTTCCCGTATACGGGAGTTGAAACGCTCTCAGAGGCAGACGGCCACTTCGGAGCCATCTGGTTCCTGGCCCAGGCCGTAGTCGGGGGTGGCGCGTGTCTGAAGGGCCATGGCCGCAAAGCGTTGGAGCGCCAGGGCTGGGTCCCGTGGCGGCGGGGCCACAAGGGATTGTGGTGGAAACGGGAGGGGCCTTGCCGAAAGTAGTTGTCAAAAACGGCCCGAGTAGGCTATGCTATGGGGTGGCGTTGAAAGGTCGAGACGAGGTGTAGCGGTGTTTGGGATGCCGTTACCGTGCTCCGGGTAGACGCGATGATCGAGCTACGGAAGCTATGGTACTGGTTGATACTGTGTCTCACGGTGGTGTTCGGGTTGCTCTATGCCGGACGCCGTGACTTCTACACGCGCTATCGGGACTACCAGGCGGGGCGCGCGGCGGTCGCCGCTGCCGAGCTCCAGTGCCAGGCGCTGGAGCAGGCCGTTGGGGACATGCGCCAGCGCGTCACCGACTTGGAGAACAACCCCTTTGCGATGGAGGCGGCCACCCGCAACAGCAAGGGGTTTGTGCGCCCTGACGAGGTCGTCTACCGGCTCGAGGAAGCGCCGACCGAAGCACCCTAGGTCGCCGGCTGAGACGCCGGCTGGGCCATGTAGGATAAGGACGCCGTCGCTAACCTGGCACACGAGATCGAACTGAACACACCCGACGAAGCCCTAAGGCTTTTCGGCAAGCATGGCGAACTGCGCAAGCAAATCCAGTCCGCGACCGGCACGCGCATCGTGGACCGTGGGGCCAAGGTCGTTATTATCGGCGATGAACCCGACGCGGCCCTGGTGGGCCGTGTGCTGAGCGAGATGCTGTCCGCGGTGCGAAAGGGCCATATCCCGACCGTGGCCGACGTGACCTATGCCCTCGGAGAAGCCCGGGAGAACGGGGCGCCGGATCTGGGCGCGGTGCTGGCGGACGCGCCCGAGGGGCTGCGTCGCGACATCCGGATCCGCCCGCGCACGGTGAGCCAGAAGCGATATCTCGACGCCATCGAGTCGCACGCGATCACGCTCGCGATAGGGCCGGCCGGGACGGGCAAGACCTACCTGGCGATGGCCGCGGCCGTATCCGCGTTACTGAACAAGCAGGTGAACCGGCTCGTGCTGACCCGGCCCGCGGTCGAGGCCGGCGAGAACCTCGGGTTTCTGCCGGGCGACCTCGAGGAGAAGGTCACCCCGTACTTGCGCCCGCTGTACGACGCGCTGTATTCGATGGTCGATACCGACCGGGTACGGCGCCTGATCGATCGCCAGGCCATCGAGGTGGCGCCGCTGGCCTTTATGCGCGGCCGCACCCTCGACCGCGCCTTTGCCATTCTGGACGAGGCCCAGAACACGACCACGGAACAGATGCTGATGTTTCTGACCCGCCTCGGTGAAGGGTCCAAGGCCGTAGTGACGGGCGACGTGACCCAGGTCGACCTGCCCAAAGGCACGAAATGCGGGCTTATCGAGGCGCAGCGAATCCTCTCGGGCACCCCAGGCATCGCCACGATCCATCTCACAAAGGCCGATGTCGTTCGGCACCCGCTCGTGCAGCGGATCGTGGACGCCTACGAGGCGGACACGGTATCGGCTGCTGCGCGGGACGAAGCGGCGGGGGACATCGATTGATGGCGCCCAGATGGTTTCGGAGGACAACGCGCTCGGGGGCCGGGGCGGCCCGCGCCGGCAAGGGCCCGGCGCGCCGAGCGATGGGCTTCAGAACCCGTACCGAATTCCTCCTTTTCGCACTTGCTTTGGCCCTCCTCGTGGCCGCGGTCACCAAGCCGCCGGAGCTGGGCAAGCAGGAGATCGGCTACGACATCGATTCCAGCCCGGTCGCCCTCGAGGAGGTCCGCGCCGAGATATACTTCGAGTCCGAGATACGCGACGCGACGCAGGCCAAACGCGACGCGGCCGCGGCCACCGTGCCGGACACGTACCGGGTCGACAATGACCGGGTGCAGCGTCAATTGCGCCTGCTGGACGAACGCACCGGCGCGTTGCGCGACAAGCGCGCGGAGGTCGAGCAGGCCGTGCGGGAGGCCCTGGCCCAATCCGACTCGAGCCAAGAGGCGGCGGACGTGGTCATGAGGGCGGTGACGGACTACGCGGCCCAACTCGAGGGGCAACCCGAGTTCGAGCAGTACCCAGACGGCGCGATCCTGGCGACTTGGCTGACCCCTGCCTTGGACACCTTCCCGGAACGGTGGTTCGAGGCCGCGCCTGAGGAAGCGATTGCGGAGGCGCCGGCCTTGAGCGTGGCGGAACTCGAGGCGCCCGAGCAGTCGGCTTTCGCGTTTGCCCACGCCGACACGCTGGCGCGGCTGGCGCGCGAGGGGCTCGAGTATGTTCTGAGCAACGGGGTGGTGCGGTCGAGCGCGTCGCCCGAGAAGGCCAAACGGACGATCGTCCTAATACGCGAGAACCCCGTGGGTGACCAGACCGTGAGCGATGAGCTGCCGCTGGGAGAAGTCCCTGCGGTTGCGGACGCTGTCGAGACGCTGAATGCGCGGATCATCGAAAGCGCGAAAGCGGCCGCGAAAGGCGCCGAGAACCCCGTGGATTGGGCGCAACTGCAGACGGCCGCATTCGAGATGGCGCGACCGTACGTCACGCATACGCTTTTCTTCGACCAGGTCTACACTGAGGGCGCCCGGCAGCGAGCCCGAAGAGAGGTGGACCACGTACTGAAGGAGTGGCAGCCCGGCGAAGTGATCCAGCGCAGCGGGGACCGGTGGACGGCCCAGTCCCGTTCGGACGTGCGGACCTATTGGGCCACGTTGGAGGCCCAACGGACGCCGCGGCTGCGGCTGCCGGCTACGTTGGCGGCCCACGTCATCCTGGTGGTGGTGGTGTTGGCGTGTCTGAGGCGGTCATTCGCGTTTCTGGCGCCGAAGCGCCAGGAAGGGGCGCGGACGCTGTACCTGGCTCTGCTCGTCATGTGCACTACGGTTGTCTTGGGGCGGGTGGTGTGGTATTTCGAGCCGACGGGGTTCGTTTTGCCGACCGCGGCAGGGGCGATCCTGCTGGCGATCCTCGTCAATGCCCGGGTGGCGGTGATGACCGGCACGCTGACGGCGTTGTTGGTGTCCATCCAGTTCGGGTATGACTGGCGTCTGCTGCTGGTGGGTGCGGCCATGTCGGTGGCGGGCGTGTTCGGCATGTACCGGGTGCGCAAACGCGGCGACATGACCCGTGCCGCGCTGAAGGCCTCGATCGTGGGTCTCCTGGTGGTCGTCGCGATTTCACTGGCCCTCGATCCGCTCACGTCGGAATCGGTGTTGCGCCGGCTGTCGTTGGTGCTGCTCAACGGGGTGGCCTGCGTGTTCATAGTTCCGGGCGTGCTGTCGCCTCTCGAGCGGCTGTTCGGCATCACGACGGACATTCAGTTGCTCGAGTATTCGGACCTGAACAATGAAGTCCTGAGCCGCATGGCCATCGAGATGCCGGCTACCTACGCCCATTCGCTTATGTTGGGCCAGTTGGCCGAGGCCGCGGCGGACGCCATCGGGGCCAATGGGCTCCTGGCGCGGGTCTGCGCCTATTACCACGATATCGGTAAGCTGCGGCGTCCGGAGTATTTCTGCGAGAACCAGAACGGCGTCAACGTGCACGACGAGTTGCCGCCACGGCTGAGCGCCCGGGCGATAGCGTCGCACGTGGCCGCTGGGATCGAGATGGCCCGCGAGTACCACCTGCCCACGCCCATTATCGACGGCATCCTCGAGCACCACGGCACGAACCAGATCAGCTTTTTCTATCAGCAGGCCGTGAAGCAGGACAAGCACGACGGCGTCCGGGAAGAAGACTTCCGGTACCCGGGGCCGAAGCCGCAGAGCCGCGAGAGCGCCATCCTGATGATCTGCGACGCCGTCGAGTCGGGCGTCCGCTCGATCAAGAACCCCAACGAAGATCGCGTGCGCGAGTTTGTGGACAAGATCATCCAGGGCCGGTCGGCCGACCGCCAGTTCGACGAGTGCGCCCTCACTTTGAAGGACCTGGACGTGATCAAAGAGGCCGTGACGCGGCGGATGGTCACCGCCCTCCACACGCGGATCGCCTATCCCGACAAGGAGCCGCAACGGCAAGTGGCCAACGTTGTATCCATCACGGGAGGGGGCGCATGATTCATCTGATGGCGCGCAGCCGGTCGGTGCGCAAAGGCCTGTACCGTACGGACGTCCTGCGCCGCCTGGCCGAACGCGTGTGCCAAGGCGAGGGGTTCAAGCGCGAGGCTGAAGTGAGCGTGCTGTTCTGCGACGATCCCTTCATCAGCGAACTGAACCGGAAATACCGCCGCAGGGCGAGCGCCACCGACGTTCTCGCGTTCGCGCAGGCGCCGGGGGCCGCGCTGCCGCCGGGCCACCGGGCGGTTCTGGGGGACATCGTGATTTCCCTGGAGACGGTCGAGGGGCGTTGCGGCGGCGACCGCGCGGCCATGCGCGACGAGATACGTTTGCTGTTCTGCCACGGGTTGCTGCACCTGCTCGGCTGCACCCATGACACTGCGGGTCGCCGCGACCGCATGCTGGCGAAGCAAGCCGACTACCTCGGCGCGCCACGCGGCAACCGGCGCGCGCGATAAGGAGGAATGCTGTCTTTGGACGATGACGACGACCCGTTAGAACGGGAGCGGGTTAGCAAAGGCACGCGCCCAAGGCGGGCGCAAAGGGCACGCATGCTGGCCACGGTCTTGGTGGTGGCCTTGGGCTGTGCGTTGGTTCCCGTGCTTTGGGACGGCGCCTACGGCGGCGAGGCGGCAGCGGCGGGCGGGGCCGGGCCGGTCCTTTCGTTGTCGGTGCTGGTGGTGGTCGCGTGCCTGCTGGCCATGTCGGCGTTTTTCTCGTCTTGCGAAACCGCCTTTCTCTCGATCGATGCCCCGCGCATCCACAGCATGCGTGAGTCGGACCGAATGACGGCGCGTCTGGTGGCCAAGACGCTGGACAACCCGGGCCGCCTGCTGACCACGATCCTCGTGGGCAACATGCTGGTCAACACGCTGATCGGCGTGGTGCTCGGCACACGGGTGAAGGACCTCTTCGAGTCCAACGCGGGCTTGTCGGCGCCGGCGTCCTACGCGGCCGCCATCGCCGTCACGACGACCGTACTGTTGTTCTTCGGCGAGATCCTGCCCAAGGTGTTCGCCGTCCGCGCCCGGGACGCCTACGCCCGAGTGGCGGTGTTGCCGCTCATAGCGGTCGGCAGGGCGCTGGCCCCCTTGCGCAACGGCTTGCTGGGGGTCACCGACTTCCTGTTTCGCGTGACGCGTTTCCACGAACTGCGGGCCGCCCCCTTCATTACGGACGAGGAGCTCAAGTCCGTGCTCGCCAACGGGCACTCCGAGGGCGTCATCGAGGAGGACGGCCGCGAGATGATCCGCCGCATCCTCGATTTCCACGACACCCAACTGCGCGAGATCCTCGTGCCGCGCCCCGACGTCGTCGCCGTGCCGGAAGAGGCCACGGTCGCCGAGGCCCTGGCCCTGTACCGCGAGCACGAGTTCTCGCGCATGCCGGTCTACAAAGACGACCTGGACCACATCACGGGGGTGCTGTACGCGAAGGACACGCTCCCGAGCGTGACCGCGGGAGACTTGGCCCGCCCCGTCAAGGCCCTGGCCCGGCCCGCCCACTTCGTGCCGGAGACCATGAGCGTGCAGGATTTCGTCAAGCACGTGCAGCGGCTTCGATCCCACTTGGCCATCGCCGTCGACGAATTCGGCGGCACCGAGGGCATCGTCACGCTGCAGGACGCCATCGAGCAGGTCGTCGGCGACATCCGGGTGGAGGACGAGAAAGCGGAGCGCCTGTATGAGCCGGTCGGCCAGGGGGTCTACCGCGTTATGGGCAGCATGCCGCTCGACGAGTTCAGCGAGCTCACCGGGGTCGCGGTCGAGGATGAAGAGCACCAGACCGTGGCCGGATACCTGATGGACAAAACGGAGAAGGTGCCGGCCGTGGGCGACCACTTCTCCCACGCCGGGATCTCGTTCACCGTCGAGGAGGTGGACGGCATGAGGGCCTCGACGATGAGGATCGAGGTCCCGGGACAGGGCGGGGAGGGCGCGCCATGAGCCTGCTGCTGTCACTGCTCATCGTCTTTGTGGCCGCCATTGTGTTGCAGGCCCTGTTTGCCGGCTACGAGACCGGGCTGGTGTCGTCCAACGTCATCCGCGTGCGCTACCTGGCCGAGGAGGAGGACTCGTCGCGTGCGCGGCGCCTGCTGAGCCACATTGAAGAGCCCGACCGGATGCTGACCACGCTGCTGATCGGCACCAACCTCATGGTCGTCGTGAGCACGCTCGTGGTCTCCTACCTGGTCCACTGGGCCTGCGAGCAGTTCGGCCAGGCGCCTCGGGTCGTCGAGAACATCGTGACGACCATTGTCGTGGCGCCCATTCTGCTCATATTCGCGGAGATCATCCCCAAGAGCGTCTTTCGCACCCACCCGACCCGGCTGTCGCTCGCCTTCTTGCCGGCCATCGGGTTCTTCCACAACCTGGTCGCGCCGCTGGGCGCGCCCCTCACTTGGGCCACCAGCGGGCTGTTGCGTCTATTCGGCGGCGAATACCGGCATATCAGCCCGCTGATGTCGTCGCTCGAGGATGTACGCTTCCTGGTCGACGAGGGCGTCGACCACGGGACCATCGAGCCGGAAGAGCAGGAGATGATCCATTCCGTCATCGACATGCAGCATACAACCGCCAAGACGATCATGGTCCCGCGTATCGCCATACGTGCCCTGCCGCACACCGCGACCCGCAGCCAGCTCGTCGAGCTCTTCACCGCCTCCGGCCACACCCGGATACCTATCTGCAAACACAGCGTCGACGCTATCATCGGCGTGGTCAACGCCTACTCGATCCTCACGGACGAAGACCCCGGGCGCGAGGATATCGCCCGGTTCATCAAGGACGTGATGCACGTGCCGGACACGATCTCCGTGGACGACCTGTTCCGGGACATGAAGGACGCCAAGCAGCACATGGCGGTCGTCACCGATGAGTACGGGGGCACGGACGGGATCATCACGATGGAGGACATCCTCGAGGAGATCTTCGGGGAGATCCAGGACGAGTACGACCACGAGGAGAGCCGCATCCACAAAGTCGGACCGAACGCCTACACCGTGGACGCCCGCGTCGAGCTCGAGGAGATCGCCGAGGCCGTCGGGGTCTCGATCAACACGGAAGAGGTCGAGACCCTCGGCGGGTGGCTCATGCTCGTTGCCGGCCGCATCCCGTCCCAGGGCGAGATCGTCGAGCACGGCCGGTTTCGCATGACGGTGCTCGCCGGCGAGCCCAATCACATATCCCGCATACGCCTGGACGTGCTGCCCGAAGGCGTCGACGCCCGTGACAAACGGGAAAACCCGGGCATGGCCGCACAGGAGTAGGTTTGTATGGAGGCCATCGCCGCGCGGAATCTCACCAAGGTCTACAAGGCGCACGTGGGTAGGGCGGCCGTGCGTTCCCTGGACGACCTGAACCTGACGATAGGCCGAAACGAGGTCTTTGGCTTTCTCGGCCGCAACGGCGCGGGAAAGACCACGACCATCAAGCTGCTGTGCAGCCTGCTGCGGCCGACACGAGGCGAGGCCCTTGTGATGGGGGAGAGCGTGCGCACCCGCGCCGCCCGCCGCCACATCGGCTACCTGCCCGAGAACCCCTACTTCTACGAATACCTGACGCCGCGTGAGACCCTGGACTTCTACGGCCGCCTGCACGGTCTGGGCGCGGCGGCACGGGTCCGGGAGTGGGACAAGCTGTGCGGGCTGCTCGACCTCGAGGCCATGGCCGGCCAGCGGGTGCGGACCTTCTCGAAGGGCATGCGGCAGCGGCTGGGCTTTGCCGTGGCCTTGGTCGGCGACCCGGACGTCCTGATCCTCGACGAGCCTATGACGGGCCTCGACCCGCTGGGCCGCCGGGCCATCCGCGAGCTCATCCTCCAAATGTGCGACGAAAACAAGACCATCTTCTTCAGTTCGCACGTGCTCGGCGACGTCGAGCAGATCTGCGACCGCGTCGGCATTCTGGTCAAGGGGAAGCTGACGGTCACGGGCCGCCTCGACCAGCTCTTGGCCCGGCAGATCAGTCAGGTCGAGGTGATTGTTTCCGGACTTGACGGGCCGCCTCTCGAGGCGCTTAGCGCCAAGGCGGCGTCGCACCGCGATTCGGAAGCCGGGCGTCATCTGTACGCCCCGGACGTGGACGCGGCCAACGAGTTGGTGCGGGTGGCGCACGCGGCGGGCGGCAAGCTGGTCGAGTTCAACCCGGTCAAGGAATCGCTCGAGGACTACTTCATGCGCGAACAGGAGGCCAGGGAGTGAGGGTCCTCGCCGTCGCCCATAACACCTTCCGCGAGGCCGTCCGCGACAAGGTCCTCTACGTGCTGCTCTTTTTCGCCGCCGCGGCCATCTTCGGCTCGAAGGCCCTGGGCTGGATTAGCATCGGCCAGGACCTCAAGATCGTCAAAGACATCTCGCTGGCGGCCATCCAGGTCTTCGGCGTGCTCATCGCGATCTTCATCGGCACGAACCTCGTCTACAAAGAGATCGACAAGCGGACGCTGTACACCATTCTTGCGCGCCCGATGCGCCGCTATGAGTTCATCCTGGGGAAATACATGGGGCTGTGCTTTCTCTTGGGCCTTGTGACGCTCGTGATGACCGGGGGCGCGGCCGTGTACGTGCTGGCGCTCGGGGGCGGCCTCGACGGGGCGTTTTTCCTGGCCGTCGTGCTCATCTACTGCGAACTGGCCCTGATCACCGCATTCGCCATACTCCTGTCGTCGCTCACCTCGCCCATTCTCGGTGCGCTTATCGTCTTCTCCGTGTTCGTGCTCGGCCACGCCACGCAGATCCTCGTGGACCTGCCCCCGCAGTTCGACGACACCACCGCCAAACGCGTGCTCGAGTGCGCCTACTACGTCGTGCCGAACCTCAACAACTTCAACGTCCGGGCCGAGGCCGCCAACTCCGTGGCCGTGTCGTTCGCCTACGTGGCGTGGGCGGTCGTCTACGGCACCGCCTACACGGCCATGCTCTTGGTGCTCGCCGCACTCGTGTTCGAGGACAAGGACCTATGAGGACGATCCGACGCTGGCTCGTGGTCGCGCCGTTGACGGTCGGCCTGGCCTTTGCCTGCACCGTGACGGCGCAGCGCCGTCTGGACGCCATGCGCGAGGACGTCTTCCACGACGAGCTGCTCTACCTCCCTAATGAGAAGCTCCTCACCCACTTCACGGCCGCCATGAACAGCATTGTGGCGGACGTGCTCTGGATCAAGTGCATCCAATACACGGCCAAGCACTTCAAGGGCGACGGCAAGTTCACCTGGCTGAACCACATGTGCCGGACCATCACCCGGCTCGACCCGCACTTCGTGGCCGTTTACCGCTACGGCGGCGTGTTCCTAGCCATGCTCAAAGCCGATGATGACGCCTGCATCGAACTCCTGAAGGACGGCATGGCGCACAACCCCGACGCCTGGGAGCTGCCCCACGAGATCGCCATGACCTACCTCCTGAACCGCCCGGAGCACCCGGACACGCCCGTGCAGGCCGCCAAGTACCTCGCCATGGCCGTAGGCGCCGGCCGCGCGCCGCGGTACGTCGTCGATCTCGCCGCCACCATCCAGGAACGGCACGACCTGGCGCCGGTCGAGCGCGAGATGTGGGAGACCACGCTGCGCAGCGACGACGAGCTGCTGCGACAGCTTGCCGAACGCAAGCTCGAGGAGTTGCACTTGCGCGAGACCTGCGCCCTCCTCGACAAGGCCATCGCGGCGTATGCCGAGCGTCGCGGCGCGCCGTCCGGGGATCTCAGGGCGCTGGTGGCCGCACGTTTCTTGGACGCAGTGCCGACCGATCCGCTCGGGGGACGCTTCTTCATCGATGCGGATGGCAAGGCGCAAAACACCACGGTGCTCGACGATAGGGTGAACCGCTCGCTCAACGCCATCCGCACCGGCCTGCAGGCGTTCAAGAAGAAGCACGACCGCTGGCCCGAATCCCTCGGCCAGCTTGAGGGCGACCAGGTCATGACCGAAGTGCCCGGCCACCCCTACGCCGGCCGCGCCTGGCAGTACGACCGCGCGACCGGCGAGGTCGAATAGTCCGGTGCCAATGGCTTGGCCTGCCACTGCCGCCTACACGCCTGCTGTCATTGCGAGGAGGGCTTCAGCCCGACGAAGCAATCCCCCTCCGCCAACGCGGTTGGCTGCGACTCGGGGGATTGCTTCGTCGGGCTGAAGCCCTCCTCGCAATGACAGTGACCACAGGGCGTCGTACCGTGGCTTCACGCTCGATCCAAGGCGTCCCGAGCAGAACACACTCCCCCGCTGGACGCGCGATGGGTCGTGCCAGCCCCTATTCCGTGTCCATATCGAGGTCGTACACGTAGCGGTGCTCGCCGGTCAGCGGACACTTGACGAGCCACTCGCCCTTCAGGGAGACCACGCCCGTGGGCGCGTTGAGCGGGCCTTCCGGGTCGGCCGCATTGGCCGTGACGATGTAGAGTTGGCCCTCGATGGCGCGCAGTCTCAGATTCGAGTCGTGGTACGGCGCGTGGATGGCGGAGGCGCCGGAGTGGATACTGTGAAAGATGATCTGCGCGCCCTTCTTGCCGAGCTGATAGCTCAGGCGTGGGTCCGGATACGGCCCGCAGCCCGGCGTCACCCACAGGTCGTTACAGATCAGACAACCGAAGGTAATCCCCCGGCATTGAAACACCCGCAGTTCCTCTCCCGGACGGCAGAACTTCCGGTCGCCCTCCGTGGGCACCAGCTTCTCGTGGGTGCCGAGCAGGTTGCCGTCGTCCCCGTAGACGCGACTCTGGATATAGGTGGTTCCGTTCTCGCGCGCCCCCGTGCCGATGATGGCCGTGACGTAGGCCTGCCGGCAGGCCGCCGCGATCTGCCGCCACGCTTTCCGCACCGCGTTGTCGCTGAAATCCCCGTGGTAGCCCGTCAGGCCCATTTCCGGAAACACGATGAAGTCGCAATCGCTGCGCTCGATATGCTCGAGGATCTTCTCGAGGTTATCCGCGAGCTTGCGCGACACCGCCATCTGGATCCCTGAGACGCGTACCGTGGCCATAGCGACCTCTCCTTGCAGGTCCTTGTTCAGGGTATTCTAGCACATACAACGGCGGGACGTCGTCGGCTTTTCGTAGTGGGAGGGGGCTTTCCTTCGTGGCAATGGCCGCCCGCGGCGAGGCCCCTACAGCCGCACGAGTGCGGGGAGCAATATCGCAGCGATTAGGCCCAAGACGCCCAGAGCAACCAATAGCTCGACCAGGCTCAGGCCGGCGCGTGTCACGGTCGTACCCGCTTCCGTTGGCTGGCGGACGTCGCTCAGCGCGCTTCGTCAATTCAGGGCGCCCTTGCTTTGGCATAAAGCACCCGTTCTCTATTATTCGCATAATCCCCGCCACGTGCCCAAAGTTCCCTGCAGGGGGCCCGGATTGAGTCCGCCAAATCCGTGTGTTGAGGGAGGGCAGCATAGACGGCGCGGGCGATGCGCGGTCGTGTCCGCTGCCGCATTTCCACACCGGCCCGCACAGACTGCACTCATCCGGATGGCCCGTCATCCCGTGCTTCCAAAGCACGCGTTGGGCGCGCTGCATGCGCCAGCCCGAGGCCAAGCGGACAACACCATGATGTTGTCTGCTATGTCACTACCACAACAGGCTGTATTTCTCCTTGACTGATTTGCTTCAGGCTGGTATAGTCCACTTGCACTGATAGGCTTGGCGTGTGACTGCGTTCGGGCTTGTCAGAGGGGCAGGGGTTTCCCGAAGCGAGTTAGTGAGGGGCAGGCCAATGCCGGAATGGCCTTGCGGGGTGGGGGAAGTCGATCTCTGTCTCCGCCAGGGGACTTTTCTGCGCGCGGACGCGCTGAGCCCATGTGCGAGTATCCAAGACCGACGTGCTCGGCACGTGCACCCATGGGGGCGAGCAGGCCGGGGTACGTCGCCGAACGCACAAACGAACCTACCGACAAAGGGGCGCGGTGATGGCAAACGAACAGACGAGTGTGGAGTCGGTGCTGCGCGTGGGCAACACGGTTGTGTTGAAGCTCGGGCCGTCGGACAAAGAGGGCCTGAGGCATCGGACCGTCGTGCGTGGGTGGGAGAAGCCCGTCGAGATTGTCTTGGACCGGCCCAAAGACGCGGGGCGCTACGTGCCGCTGTATGGGGACGCGCCGTGCGTGGTGCTGTTTGTGGCCGAGGGCAAAGCCTGCGCCTTTGAAACGCAGATCCTGAATTGGGACAACTGGGGAGACAACTGCCGGGTTCGGATTGCCTGGCCGACGGTGATCGAGACCGTGTCTTTTCGAAGCCACGAACGGTCAGAAGTATGCCTCGACTGCACGCTCTCACAGAGCGACAAGCCGGACGTCAAGGGCGTGATCCAAGACATCAGCCTAAGCGGCTGCGGGATTCTGCTCCCTGTGCACGTCTGCAAAGACACGACTGTCACTCTATCGTTCACTTTGTCGGACGGGCATTTTCTGGAAGGGGTCAAGGCCGTTGTGCGGAATGGCCGCCGCGTCGGCGAAGAAGCCTTCATCATGGGCTGCGAGTTCGCGGGGAACCAGGAGCACATCCAGAGCGAGATAGGGTTCTTCATCGCCACGATGTGCGGCCGGGGCGAAGCGGGCGAGAGGAGGGCGGGGCGCGTGCTGATTATCGATGACAGCAGCGAGCGCAGCGCGCCGCTATGGCGGGCATTGACGGAGCGCGGGTGCGAAGCCTACCTGGCGTCCACCGCGGTGGACGGTTTGGCCCGGCTGCGGCTGGTCGGCGCCAAAGCCTTGGTCCTCAACCAGGAACAGCAGGACCTGGACCCCGTGGCGATAGTGCGCCTGCTACGTGCGACGCACGGACTCGAGACGCTCCCGGTGTTCGTTTACGGCGGCAACGAGGCCGAACTGCGGAAGAAGGCCGACGAGGTCGGGATCACGGGCTACTTCGCGTCCTCGAAGATGACCGACGCGATCTGCGACGCCGTTGTAGAGGCCACGAGCGCCTCGACAGACGGGGAAGATAGGGAAGGGACCTAGACGACGCACGGTCCCGCGGCACTCACAGCACCCGGAGCGTAACACAGGTCAGGTAGGCGGTCTCCGGCATGGCCATGAGCACCGGGTGGTCGGGGCTTGGTCCGCGCACGTCAACGACCCAGACCTGTCGTTGTGCGGCGGCGGCGGCCCGCTTCAGCGTCTCGAGAAAGCGCTCCCGTGACACGAAGTGGGAGCAACACGAGGTCATGAGCACGCCGCCGGGGGAGACCGTCTTCATGGCGTCTCGGTTCAGCGCCTGGTAGAGGCCCAGGGCCTTGGCGGCGTGGGACCGCGACTTGGCAAGGGCCGGCGGATCCAGCACGACGCAGTCGTAGGGCTCGCCGTCGGCGAGCACCTTCGCGATGTCGCCGGTCTCGAACTGGCAGACCTTCTCGACGTTGTTCAGTCGGGCGTGCTCGGCCGCCCGCCTGACGGCCTCCTCCGAGGAGTCCACGCCGCGGACCTCGCGGGCGCCGCCCAACGCGGCGTGGCAACTCCAAAGGCCCACGTAGCAGTGTCCGTCCAGGACGCGTGCGCCGCGCACGTGGGCGCGGAGGGCCAGGGCGTTGCGGCGCTGATCGAGGAACAGGCCGGTCTTCTGCCCGCGCTCGAGGTCCACGGTCAGTTCGAGGCCGTCCATCGAGCAGGTGGTCTCTTCGGGCACGGCCCCCCACCGGCGCACGGCCCCGCGCACCTCGAGCCGGAAGCCGGAAACGCGGTCGTGCGACAGGAACGCCTGGGCCAATTCTTCGCCGACCGACGCATAGAACGCGCAGGAACTGGACGCCGTCACGACCTCGCCGTAGCGGTCGGCCACGAGGCCGGGCATACCGTCGCTCTCGCCGTGGACCCAGCGGTAGACCGTGTCTTCGGGGAACCCCGTTCCCAACATGCGCTTGCGGAACTTGAGCGCGCGCCCGAGGCGGTCGGCAAGGAAGCCCTCGTCGATGGCTGCCTGCCGGCGGGTCAGCATCCGCACGGCGATGCCCCCCTCGGCCTGGTAGAAGCCGCGGCCCACGAAGCGCCCGCGGTCCGCATACACGTCCACCACCGTCCCGTCGTCGAGGTCCGGGGTGTCGGCGAATTCGTTGCGGTAGGCCCAGAGGTGGCCGCGGAGCAAGCGGCGCTCCTCTTTGGGCTTGAGTCGAAGGCGTTTCATGCGGCCGGCTCCTTGACGGGGTGCGAAAGCGACCTCCCCTTATATAGGAAACCGGAAGCGGCCACAACCCGGCCGTTGATTCCCCGCCGGCCGGTTGCTAGGATGACCCGCTGTGGGCCGTGCAGGCACGCGGCCCCGGATGGTCCGCACGTGCTGTGAGAGACGGGGCGTTCTCCGTAAACCGAAACCAAGGGAGCACACAAGATGAGTGCATTGACCGAATGTCCGTTGGGCGCGCAGAGCTATAGCTTTCGTCAGTTTGACTTCGAGGGATCCATCCGATGCTTGGAGGAACTGGGCCTGACCGTCATGGAATACTGCGCGGTCCACTTCCCGCCGGATGCGTCCCAGGAAGGCTTCGCGACGATCAAGGCGCGGTTGGCCGCGGAAGGCGTGACCGTGCCGTGCTTCGGCGTCGAGGGCTTCACGGAGGACGCCGCGGCCAATCGTGCGAAATTCGAGTTCGCCAAAGCGCTGGGCGTGCAGGTGCTCTCCGGCGACCCGACGCCGGAGTCGTTCGATAACCTCGACGCGCTGACCGAGGAGTACGGCATCCGGATCGCCATTCACAACCACGGCCCGGGCGCCCGCTACGACAAGGTCAACGACACGCTGGACGCGATCCGGGGCCACCGCCGCGCCATCGGCGCGTGTCTTGACACGGGCCACGCGTTACGCTCGAACGAGGCGCCGCACGAAGTGATCCAGCAGCTCGGCCCGCGCGTCATCTCGGTCCATCTCAAGGACTGGAAGATCGGCGGCGACGAGCAGATCATCGGCGAGGGCGACATGGACCTGGTGGCGGTGGCGCGGGCGCTCGAGGCGGTCCAGTTCACCGGGCCGATCGTGTTCGAGTACGAGGAAAGCCCGGATAACCCCGTGCCCGATATGGCCACCGGGCTCGCGAACTGGCGCCAGGCCTGCCAAGAGGCATAGAATACGCGCCGATGGACCTATCGCGCGCGGGGGCGGCGGCCAACTCGGCGCGGCGCTCGTTTCCGCCGCGGCTTCCTTGGGAACCACAGTCTGCACGGATGATGTTTCGGGCTGAACAGAAAACCCTT
>Ga0114930_10000769_pt1 | contig 33084 bp, 26 predicted proteins | sample AnhtaG_FD_87300 | JGI IMG/M metagenome (GOLD analysis project Ga0114930, IMG submission 87300) | Deep subsurface microbial communities from Anholt, Denmark to uncover new lineages of life (NeLLi) - Anholt_01485 metaG | ecosystem: Environmental > Aquatic > Marine > Oceanic > Sediment | place... | reverse complement strand
TATACACCTTATTGCAAGAGCAACAAAAAAATGTATCTTGCCACCTACTCGAAAAGTAGGTCGAGAGGGATAACAAACACTGTGTTTGGGATCACGTTCCCGTGGATTAACCTGTTACCCTCTTATCCTTTTAAGTGCACGAATTAGTACGTTTTGGACATATATATAAATGTTTAAAAGTACCATATTTATTTTTGCCATTGATATGTTATGGTTTTAACAGACTATGATGACTACGAGTGGGTGAATGTGCAAGGACTACCTGCATTGTGGAAGAAATCCTAATTACATAGGGAGAGTTACCCTGCAAGATATATAATGGATTGGAGTAAAGATTTGATTAAGTTTTTAGTTTAGATTCAGCTATGCAAGAATTTCGAAAAAATGATCTTATTCAACTTATTTTTATTAAGTACGCCCTGATTATCTTTGATCCCCCCATCACATTAGGGCGCACGATGCCCCAGATAGATACTATAACCTCTAATTTGAGTTCGTTTCTGGGTGCATCTTAATGTTACGAAATCCTTAAAATGATATTCAGGCCCGGTTGCAATAATCTGAAATCCGCAATTAGGTTAGTAGTATGCAGTTTGCCTCGAAGTATAAGAGAGAAAGATGAACAACATGGACATTGGAGAAAAGAAAGTAAGTCCCCCACAGCGGGTTCAAATCCCCCCCGAGGCTTATATGACATAATGTACAAAAAGCCTACTTTTTACCGTATTAATTGATTTATTTTGAAAGACAATAATCTGGAATAACCGGAAGTATTCAAGCTTTTCAAATTGTTGAGCCTCTTTTGATTTAACTGTGATACCCTGCCACTGTCAATTGACGAGGCCATTGATGTGCTTACAAAAACGATAGAAATAGGGAAAGGGCATATTCACCTTCACATCCACGAACATACGCATGAACAGATCAGGAAGCTTATTGATAGCTACAATCACCATTAAGTAATGATGGTCTTAACTCTGTGTACAATATCTATATTTCATAGAGGATCTTAAAAATGCCTGACTGGGATTGATAAACTGGAATCTAATGTGAATTATGGCAGAGAATTATTGATGCCGCTAATTAAGCTACCTTCTTATTCTTCCCTTGCCAGAACAGGGTTATACCTGCTGAAAGTAAACCGTTTCATCGACAACTTCCATGTGTTGTCTAAAGTGAAGCTCCCGGGTGCACTGCATCAATCTCAACCCTAGGATATTTGATAATCAAAGATAATCAAAACTTTCATCTATTAATAAATAGTTGAATAACCAGCGATTTAATGGAGATTATTTTACGATGGAACAAGAATTATCCAGAATTGGCATATCCCTTCCCGAAAGCCTGCTTGAAAAATTTGATGTGATAATAAAAAAGAGGGGCTATTCTTCCAGATCGGAAGGAATCAGGGATGCGATCAGGGGTTATATCAGGTATTACGACTGGATGAGCAGCGTTGAAGGAGAAAGAGTGGCCACCATAACCCTTGCATATAATCATAAACAAAAGGGTGTTGAAGATGTCCTCGGTAATATCCAACACAAATATCTTGATATTATCCGGTCCACGGTCCATGTTCATCTGGAAAATGAGAACTGCATGGAAGTAATAATCCTTGAAGGCGAAGGTAAGAAAATAAAGGAAATTTTTGAGAATCTTATAAATAATAAAGGCCTAAAATACGTAAAGCTCAATACCATTGTTTCTGAAGAAATCTAGAGTCAGCAATTTGATATCCAGGTTATTTTCAGGTATATCAGGCTGCCATTTTTTACATGGTTATGGGCAGATCAGATTTCTTAGCTCTGATATTGTCAAAATAACAGGTACATCTTTACCGTTTTCTCGCAGATCATGACTGAGTTTCGTTACCAGGGGCAGTTCAATAGATGCCTTTTTCAATATGTCGGGTTGTGAAAACACATAGCGAGTAGTGCCGTCTATCAGGATTTTCCCACCATCTATTATAATGGTCCGATCAGCATACGCCGCAACTATACTCATGTCGTGCGTGATCAGGATGATAGTTTTACCTGCATGGTTCAGTTTTTTCATCCTGTGCAGGAACTTGTTCAAATGCCCCCTGTCCTGTCCGGTGGTGGGTTCATCCAGTACCAGAATATCGGGTTCAAGCGAGAGTATCGAAGCCACGGCCAGTCTCTGCCTCTCACCACGGCTGAGGGAATGGGGATGCCTGTCCTGGTACTCAGTCAATTCCATCATTTCCAGGGCATTGGCGACTTTTTTGTCCATCTCCTCAACAGGCATCGACCTGATCCTGAGCCCGAACGCCACCTCTTCCCGGACCGTATCTGCAAAAAGCTGGTAATCAGGGTTCTGGAACAGGTACCCCACTTCCCGGGCCAGTTCAGCTACACCCAGATCCCTGATATCCTGTCCGTCTATCATGATCCGTCCTTTATCTGGTTTAATAAGCCCTATCAGACAGCTCAGCAATGTCGTCTTTCCTGAACCATTGGGTCCTATCATTGCAATAAATTCACCGCGCCTTAACGTTAAGTCAATTCCTCTTAATACCTCAGATCCGTCCTGGTAACTGAACCTCACGTCTTCAAATACCACATGCGGTCCGTTATCCTGGACAGGTAAGATATCAGGGGGATTAATAAAGGAGTCCTTAATACCATTAAGATGGGAAAATACAGCCATGTAGGACGGCTTTACATGCAGCATCTCTGAGAGGCGGATCAGCTGGGGCGGATACAACCCGATATTTTTTAACAGGTCAAGGTTCTTGGTGAAAACCTCACAGGTCTTCCCGTCCAGGATGATCCTGCCTTTGTTCATCACGATGGTCCTGTCTGCCAGGCCGATCACCTCGTCGATCTTATGTTCTATGAGAATGATAGTAATAGCCAGTTCCTTGTTCAAACGCCTGATGGTCTCAAGAACTTCCCTTGTTCCCATGGGGTCAAGATCTGATGTGGGTTCGTCAAGAATCAGAATTTTCGGCTGCATGGCAAGGTTCCCGGCAATGGCAGTGCGCTGTTTCTCACCCCCCGAAAGGGTGAAAGTAAAACGCTCCTTCAATCCTTCTATTCCTGTAATTTGCAGAGACCTTTCTATCCGTTTTAGGATCTCTTCTCTTTCAATCCCCAGGTTCTCGGGTCCAAAGGCCACATCCTCCTCCACGGTCAGTCCGAACAGCTGGGCATCAGGGTTCTGGAACACGATACCCACTTCAGTGGACATCTGGTGGACTTTATGTTTACTTACATCCTTCCCATTTACCAATATTGTTCCTTCCAGCTCCCCGCCAGATACCTTGGGTATGATACCGTTCAGGCACTGTATAAGTGTGGATTTCCCGCAGCCGCTTGGTCCCAGTAATAGTATGAACTCGCCCTCATTGATTTCAAGATTGATATTATCAAGGGCAGGATTTTCAAGATTTGGGTAGCAGTATGTCAGATTTTGTATAGAGATCATTATTTTTATGAAATTCCAATTAACTATAAATAATATAGATTTTTATTGTGAGTAATACTTTTTGGAAAAATCGTAATAACAATCTTGAGTGATCAAATGAGAGGATTATTTCGTTATGAACAAAAGACGACAGCAATCCATAGAATTGATCCAAGGATTAAACTAATCTGGGTATTCAGTATATCGGTACTTTCCATAATAGTAGGCGTTCCGTGGCTCCTTTTAATAATTTTTTTATCCACCTTGCCGTTCTGGGTAGTGCTGCGTCCTTCTCAGGAAAAGATCACTTCAATCGTTTTCGTGTTGTTTACCATGGTCCTGGGATTCATGTTTTCACAGTCAATATTCTACTATTGGGGTGAGAATCCCACATTTACTTTAATCCCGGCATCCTTTCCAATTTTTGGCCCTATAACTGGAGGTATCCATGTATACAAAGAAGGGGTAATGTACGGTTTCATCCAGTCCTTCAGATTCATAGCCACAGTAAGTGCGGCTCTATTGTTGGTATCTACAACCCATCCCAGCGAGCTTATTGCTGGTATTGTGCGGTTCATTCCCATAAGAAAGAGATGTATCGGTTTACCCATCGAGATAGCTTTTATGGTATCCACAGCAGTGAGCTTTGCACCTACCATGATCGAGGAATGTCTCATCACCATCAATGCCATGCAGGTACGGGGTCTGAATATGAAGGGGATAACCAATAAGATAAAAGCCCTGAGATATCTCTTTTTCCCCCTGGTTGTTAATGTCTTAAGAACCGGTAGACAGATCGCTATCGCCGCAGATTCCCGTGCTTTCAGGGCCACAAAGCACAGGACATACGTCAAGGAACTCAGACTGAAACGTTTGGACTACATTTTCCTATCTTATATCTGTGTGTTCACGGGTATCGGGTTATATCTGAGTTTAACAGGATTAGGGGGAACCGCTCCGGGGAGATAGCATGAGATTTATTTATTGTATTATGATTTTACTTATGTCGATTCCCCTGACCTCGGCCGGTGAATGGAGGAGTGAGGGGACGCCTCTGTATATGATAGCTGAAGGTCAGGTCCATGGAGGTGTATATGTGGGTGGTGGTCATGGTTTGACATATGAGGACCCTTATGTGGAATACTTCGATCTGCCCCAGGATATTGAATACGCCCGCCTCTATGTACCCATGTGGAATTATAACGAAGATGATTGGATCGAGGTCAGTATCAACGGAGAAAGCCTGGGAAATAAGAGCGTACCAGACTATGTATCTGCATGGGGGGTTGCGGACTATGTTTATACTGTTACTGATTTAATTAGCTCGGGAATGAACAAGTTTGCAGTTACTTATCATAATATAAACGGTGCACCATACAGTATTGTGCTGGTAGCAGTGTATAAAGACCCTGCAATGCCGCAAACACGGTTCTGGATTGCAGAGGGAAATACTGTCCTGTCCCATGTATCTAAAAAGGACACCGCAGATGTGATATTCAAAGGCCAGGTACCGGAAGAGGTGACCAATGCCACCCTGTGGACCATGATGATCGCAGGAAACGAAGGCGAGGTTGACAGGTTATATTTCAATTCCTATCTGGTGGGTGATGATGTAGGGAGGAGTAAATCCGGAGCATATTTTGACCTGGACAGATGGGATGTCAGGGAATTCCTTATCACTGATGAAAATACGGTTCGGTTTGAGCGAGGAGATGAGGAATATCTCCATCCTTTCAATGCAGTACTGGCTGTAGAATACCAGCAGGATATGGGAGACGATTTCCTTGAATTGTACCCCCAGGCCAAACCCACAAAGAGCAGCATACCCATACCTGTTATTATAATTCTGGCTGCTTGCATCCTTTTTTTTATCTATAGGTTTATGAGGAAAAGATGAAACGGCTGATCTGCATCTTATTGATACTTCTCTATTTATCCAATCCAGCAATTGCTGACCTGGATGTGGAAATGACCATCCCCCTAAAAAGCAAGGAGATATATGATCCAAATAAGTTAATTGCGGGAGTCACATGGCATGAAAGGGCACAGGTCACTCTGAGCAATACCGGGGATAAGCCGCTTTATGATATTGAAGTTGTAGTAGATGTCCCCCTTCAAATGGATATTGACCTGCCTCTTCAGGAGATTTCAGATATCAATGTGGAAGGGCAAAGCATTAAGACCAGAATCCAAGAACTTAAGCCCGGAGAATCCGTGGACTTTATTTTCGGGGTCAAGCCACCTGCTTCAATCGAGTTTAGGAAGGATGCAGGTTTTTCCATTTCAACCAGTTACACTAATGATACAGGTAACATTCAGATATTGTAATTCATAATGTTGATATCATACCTCCGCCCTCCTGGATTACGTATGGTACTATTCTGGCGAGTCTAATGATCCTTGTTATTGTCTTTACAGTCGCATGGAAATTTAAGGTCCTGGAGTGGTTCACCACAATCGATCTCATAACAATAGCCCTCCTGGCCGGTCTTATCGCTGTTGTATTCCGGTGGTTCTGGCAGACCTTCAACGACCTTTTAGGACCCCTGGGAGGTCTGCTGTTCACCATACCCATAACAGTGTTGATGTTAATAGCGCTCCAGCTTGTGAGGAAACCGGGCACTGCTACCTTGCTGTTTACTGTAGTGGAACTGGTGGCAATGGTGGTTTGGGGTACGAATGTTACCATGTGGATGGGCTGGTACATGGCCGAAGGAGTGATGGTGGACGCTCTGGTGATATTATTCGGACGGGATTATGGGGATAGGCGGACTACTGCCGTGATCTACGGTATATCAAGAGGTGCGTTTTCCTACTGGTTATTCTATTTCCTGTTTGCACCTGTGGTCTGGAAAGTATATTATGCACCCTGGTATGCCTGGAGCGAAGTGGGCATTGCAGCCATTGGCGGGTTGATAGGAGGTATAATTGGATATGATATCGCTAAGAAAATGCGTGGAGCTATGATATAGTATGGAACCTGAAAAATTAAAGATGAAACTGGAACACTGGGCTGAGCATAATAGCAGCCATGCAGCAGGATTTAGGAAACAGGCACAAGAGGCTGGAGAGATGGGATTCCGGGATATTGAAACAGAACTGTTAATGGCTGCAAAGGCTATGGAGAGGGCGGGCAGCCATCTTCAAAAGGCAATAGAAAAATTGGGCCTCGGGATGTAGTAGGTAACTCAGTATGTGCTTCTATATGCACTGACTCTTTTTTTCTAAAGTATATAGAGAATTTACTTATTTGACAGAGAAAGAAAACAGAACTTGTTATTCATAACAATGAATTTTACGTTACTGATCACGTGATATTATTATTATTATTAGTATTATTATTTTCCACCTCAAATACAAATATTCACAACAGTATAAAAGAAATTGTGAATAATGATGTACTAATTAGTAACATTTAATAACATGAAATATATTAATTGTAACACCACAATCAAGTTAATTAATTTCAGAATAATCCGAGAACGTGATGCAATCAGAGTATATCCAGCTATAAAGTGAAAGATGATGAAGAAAATGATAATTATCTTACTGCTGTCAATGTTCATTCCAGCAGTCCAGGCAACCTATTCATATGAAGGCATACCGTTTAGGATCGCTTCCCAGGGGACACTCAATGGTGGGGTATACATTGACGGGGGCCATGGACTGGAATTTCCACCTTACTCCCAGGAATTTGATGTGCCTGATGGTTCTATCAGATGGGCACGCCTGTATGTCGGCATCTGGGGCGGCAAGGAAGAGTATGAAGGGTGGGTCCGGGTTGACATAAACGGCAAAAGTACGGATACAGTACAGCTGATGGGTATTAATGATGAAAGTACAAATGTGTACTGTTCAGGCCATGGGGTTTACTGGGTATACTATGATGCAACTGATATTATCACAAACGGCAAGAATACGGTGATGATTGAAACTAGCCAGGGAGAACCCGGTAATAAGCTTGACGGCAGGGTATACGGGGCTGTACTGGCAGCAGTCTATGAAGACGAGAATGCACCCGAGATCGCCTACAAGATCTATGACGGGAATGTGAATCTCCATGGTGGGGGATGGACCGGGAAGCAGGAGAATATGAATTATGAGACTTCCGTATTTTTTAATGATACGCAGGACCAAAACGGTCTGGACGGAGCAGATCTCACAGTAGTTTATCTAACAGGTTCAAAGGGCCTGCCGGATTTTCTGCAATTTAATGGAAACCAGCTCGGGACCACACCTCAATATCTTCTGGATATGGGATACCACATCGGAGTTACAGATATTGCCAATGAAGTGAGTGGTGATGCAAGTTCTGGTTCTGGCAACCGGAGCAGTTACTTTGACATAGAGTTCTTCGATGTGCTTGAATATACACGTGCAGATAATGTCCTTACATTCCTTTTAGGACGTGACCTAGATGAAAATGGAGAGATCGAAGAAGATGAAGGTGAAGACTATCTACACCCGGTCATCACATCGCTCGTGGTTAAACGGAAGACTCCTGCCAATCCTATGCCTGATTTATCGATAGAAGTTGAGATGGATGAAAACAGACTTATTGAGGAATATGATGTCAGGATCCCGGTGGTGATGGGTAATCCCGGGGGATTGTATGAGGGGATTTTCAAGATCAAGTTGAATGTTGACGGTAGTGAGGCTTCCATGACTGATGCGTACATGAATGCCAGCGGTGTTAGCAGATCAACAATTAACTGGCATGCTACGGCAGGAGTCCATCTTCTTGAGATAATAGTGGATCCGGAAGATGCAGTACAGGAGTCCGATGAAAATAACAATATCTATGAGGCGGAAGTATATGTTAATACAAGACCCGACCTTTCGGTTTCCATAGGAAATCCCGTAAGAATTGAAACTGAAAACAGACCGGCTGAAGCATCATCACTGTTATCGATATTACTGGTTATTGGATGTTTCAGAAGAAAAAAAGCCTTCTTGATGGCAGTTCTTCTTATAGCTGTATGTTTTAGCGGGTGTGCAGGGCCCGGTACCGAACACAAACAAATGGATTATCACGTTCCCTTGATCATTAAGAATAGTGGGGAGACATCAGCCGGACAGTTTGATGTCAACCTGTATCTTGATGAAGAGAGGATTGCGGCACTGCAGATTCACGAGCTGGTCGGGAGTTCTTCAGTGGAAGAGAAACTGATGGTAACAGTTGGGGAGGGGGAGCATATTCTCAAAGCAATAGCAGACGAGAAGAACTATGTCATTGAATCAGATGAGGAAAACAATGTCAACGAAATCGTGTATAATTTTACTTAGTCTCCTGATAATATTTATTTTTCCGGCATCGGCATCATATGCTGGCGATAAGCCGCTGACAAATGTTTATCATGATGTACACCCTGGCGGTGTCGAATTTACTCTTGGCAACAGCAAATACAGCGGAGATATGAAGTCCAACGATACCTATACGGTTGAATTTGAAGTTGCTGTTCCAGCTAATGCAAGTATCAAGATTGCAAGGGCATATTCCTACTGGGTATGGAGCAAGAAAGGTCTGGAAGGTATATTTCCACTGATCAATGCATCAGTTATGCATCATGAGGTTGTCAGCTCGGTGTCACATGATTCAAGATATACCGATACCAAAGGATTTGTAGCCAGATACGATTTCTTTTCAGGTGCAGATGCCTATGATCTGAGCGACCTAATACACGAAAATGGTACTTATTCGATATCATTAAGGAATTCAGCAGATGACGGGCGGACATTCTGTTTACAGGGAATCGGATTGCTCATTATCTATGAATATCAGGATTCACCGGTTATCGAATACTGGGTTAATGAAGGGTGTGATATGATCTATGCTGAACATGGCATCACTCCGAAAATGGCTACAACCACCACATATTTCAAAGGTGAAGTAGACGCAGAAAAGGTGAGCAGGGCATATATGATAACTGCATCTCCTTCAGGGGGCTTAACCCAGGGTGCAAAACAGACTCGTAACACGATTTTTTTCAATGAGAAAGCAGAAGTTACGCCCATTCTGGGAGATATTATAAGGATATTATTCGGCAGCGGAAAAGTGTGGAAAGATATGTACATGACAGGTGAATCAGTCCAGATCGCTCTGGATGAGCGGGACGTCACAAATTACCTGAAAACCCGGGATAATTTTGTCAGCATACAAGACAGTGGCGATTACATGCTGGTGACAAACGCGATCATGGTACTGGAGTTCGAAGAGGAAAGAGATACGAATGCGAAAAAAACTTCAGGCTTTAAACTGCTTGCAGGGATTGTTTCAATGTTCTTTGCTTATGTAGCAGGTAAAAGGTGAGAAATAATGTGGATGGTTGAAACACGGGCACTGTCAAAGTCCTACATTTTTGGCTCAGGGAACCGGGTAGTAGCTCTCAATGATGTGAACCTGACAGTTGCCAATGGCGAGTTTGTTTCGATAATGGGACCGTCCGGTTCCGGGAAATCCACACTGCTCAATATAGTAGGATGTCTGGACAAACCAACTGCAGGTAATGTCTATATAAATGATGCAAAAATCGACTACGGAAAAGCCCGCCATCTCGTACAACTGCACAGGCAGACAATAGGGTTCATCTTCCAGGGATTTAACCTTATTTCGACAATGAATGCCCTGGAGAATGTATGGTATCCTATGTATTTCAACAGGGTTCCAAAATTGGAGCGTAAGCAGAGGGCAGAAGCACTGTTAGAATCTGTGGGACTAAAGGACAGAGCGCTTCATCTTCCCTCAGAATTATCCGGGGGTGAGCAGCAGCGTGTGGCCATAGCCAGGGCACTTGCAAACCATCCCAGGCTTATCTTGGCAGATGAACCTACCGGCAACATCGACTCCAGGACCGGAAGAATGATAATAGACCTCATGAAGAAGCTGAATAAAGAACAGGGTATCACATTCATAGTCACAACCCACGACATGGCAATGGCTAACAATGCCGACAGGGTGATAACTATACGGACGGTGAAATTGTTGATTGAGGCATTCATAATGGCATTGAGGCAGCTGCGTACCAAGAAGATCAGGACATTGTTGATCTTGGTGGGGATATCAGTAGGTGTTGCGGCTGTGGTCGGAGTGACATCCCTTGGAGAGGGAATCCGTGTCAATGCAGTTGATGAGATCCAGAAATCCCATGACCTGACCTTAATAGAAGTATCCCCTGGACTAAGCAGTGAAAACATTATCCTGATAACAGAATCAAAAGTCCGGGCAGTGAGAGAATACGGATATGTAGTTGCGCCGTTTGTTAAGGATGCATATGTGACAGAGAATAAGACATACTTCGAGGTAAACGGCATTTCAGTGGAATACATGGATGCCAAATATCTAAAGCTTGAAGACGGTGTGTGGTTTGAGGAGGGAACATACCAGATCGTGCTGGGAAGCGATATCGGGGAAAAATTCACTAAGATTGAGGGGGCAGAGATCGGAAACGCTATAGATGCCAGTATCAGGCTGTACGGAGAAGAAGGTAGGGCGGTAGATAAGGATATAACCTTCATGATAACAGGCAGGCTGGCACCTACCGGGACACAAGCCGATGATCAGGCATTCATTGATATTAATATGGCAAAAAAGCTAGCCGAGAAGGATGTTTATGACGGCATTATGGTCAAGGTAGATAAATCCAGCCAGGCGCCTGCTGCAAGAGCTGGGATTGAGAGGCTTGATCTGACCTGTTTCAGTGCCCAGGATGAAATAGATTCAATTAACAGGATCATGAATGGTGTGACTCTCATACTCGGCTTCTTTTCTGGTATATCTTTGATCGTAGGCGGAGTTATGATCATTAACACGATGATCGTCTCAGTGTATGAGCGGACCCGCGAGATAGGTATTGCAAAATCAATCGGAGCTTCAGAATTTGACATAATCAGGATGTTTCTATCAGAATGCATCATCATAGGCATCCTGGGCGGTATATTGGGCGATATAGTGGGGGTTGCCTTCTCTTTTCTGATAGACAGAGTGGGCAAGCCTGTGCTGATTACCCAGCTGGGAATTGGAGAAATTGAACACTTGACATTAATAAATATGGATATACTAATTGCCGGATTCTTGATCTCACTGATCATATCAGTCCTGTCTGGCATATATCCGGCATGGAGGGCTGCAAAGCTGGATCCTGTGAAGGCGTTACGGCAGCTTTAGGGACTTTCATAGTCAACAAGGGAACTATAGGTGAATACCAAACATATTGAACTAATTCTTTGCGGCCTTTGCGGTGTAAATATCTTTCAAAATAATGTATTCCCGCCAGCATTTCTCTTACCGCAAAGTACGCAAAGAGCGCAAAGTGGTCATATGATTTGTAATAAATATTAGGTTCTTGACTATAAATTAGTTCCCTGTGAATCTATTCAATAAGAGGCGCCGTGATCAGTTTCTCCTGTTTCACTCCTTTTAGTGCCATTAATTTTTCCGCCAGTTTCACGAGATTTTCTGCTTCGCCATACATGATTGTGATGTGCAGATAATCATCGTTGTTCAGGGGGATCAATATGGATGACAGGACAATTTCCTTCGATTCGCCCAGTATATTTGAAATAGAGGCAGGCAAACCTTTTTTCAATGGGTTGTAGACCATCTCATATATTCCTAAACGTTTTCCTTTGACGTCATTCATCCACTCATGATACTGGATGTATCTCCTGAGGGCATCCCTGACGGCATCTGATCTTGATGAGTGACCGTTCTCTACCAGTAATTCGTCAAAATATCTCAACAGGTTGTCTGGAACAGATACCCCTAATCTGGTAAGTTCTTCTCTCATCCGGATGCTCCAATTATTAATAAGTGATGGGAAACACAGAGAGTGGTGGAGTAGCTCTCTGCGTTTTTTTCTCTAGTGCAGATGTTTTTTCGGAGGATGGTATTTCTTCTTAGGTGACTGATCTTATTCTCATAACCATTTCTTGGCTTACAGATATATTAGCCGCCATCTGCAATTCCGGTTATTGGAACTTATTGGTAATAAATTTTTCTATTTTAGTAACACAAAGTAAGAAATATCCTATAAAAATCAGATAGTAGAATTAGAAACCAGGGAGTCCATAATTGAAAAGAGTATATGCAGCTCCATATTGCAATAAAGTTGCCACTGCCTGATGAAAATAATCGATGATTTATGATTGTATTGCCAAATTGGCGGATTAAGCTCACCATTATTATCATTAGCATTTTTTCCTTTATTTCAACGAAATAAAGGATATTTAAAGAGATTATGGAAAAATATATATATATACAGGCTATTGGATGAATGTGTATAAATGTAACATAAAATATTACGATTTCAAATTAATGTAACATCAAATCATATGATTAATAAAAAAAAGGTTGATTAAATTGAAACTACCGGATGACAAACAGGAAATAATACAATCACATCTCATTTCATCTATTAATAATATTAAAGGATGTAATTTTTTAAGAAATAAACATTTTTTGAAACGCATTAACCTATTACTACTTATTTTATTCATCTTTACAACACAGGCACAGGCAGCTCAGACTGTAGTATCAATTAATGATGTCAGTGTGGAACCCGGGAAAGATACCAGTGCTGCTATTATGCTCAATGATGTCACCAATTACGGGACCGGTACAATCAAGGTCACTTATAATGCGGCCCTTGCAGAGGTTATCGGTGTTGAAGGAAATGCAGATTCATCAGTCCTGGCATGGAATGCCGACAACAATGCCGGCCGTGTCACCATATCTGCCTGGAACCTTAACGGAAAAAGTGGTAATGTGAAATTTGCAGATATCAAATTCCATGCAATTGGCGGCAGCGGCAGTTCGACACCCCTGACCCTTGAGGTTACCACCCTGCAGGATACCTCGTATACTGAAATACCGACAACCCTGGATTATGGTTCCCTGAGTATAACCGGTTCATCAGGACCATTGAACGGATATCGCGGCGACAAACCGCTGACGATTTATTCCCATGAGACGATTACCGGCGATCTGACCTATTCGGTAGGCAGCAGCTATTATAGCGGTAAGCTGTTCCCGGGCAGCACGTATCAAGTTGAACATACCATCTCAATTCCGTCGGGAGCTACAGTAAAGTTCGCACGGCTATATGCATACTGGACCTGGAGTGCAATAGGTACAACGGGCCGGTATCCCGATCTGAAGCTCACTTTTAATGGGGATGTACTGTCCCCCGCTGCAACATATGATGATAGAAAAGGATTCAGTGATTACTACGATTATCCCAGCGGGACATGGGCATACGATGTCACAAACTATGTAACCGGTTCCGGCGATCACACTACTGCGATTGCGAATAACGGGCCTGAAAACAGCTTCTTTGTAATGGATGGATTGGGCCTGCTGGTAGTCTATACCGAACCGGACGGAGACGAAATAGAATACTGGATAGCCGAGGGGTGTGATTTGATATCATCTCAGTCCGAATCAGGACTCACCCCTGAAGAGGCCACCACACAGGCCGTGTTTTCCGGTTCAGTCAATCCCGCAAACATTAAGGAAGCTGCACTTACCACAGTGGTGCAGTCGGGAAATGGCATTAAGGATATGCTGATATTTAACCTGAAGAACTGGACAGGAATCTATGACGGCACACCGTATTCGGATCTGGACGTGGATGAGCAGGATGTACTGAATGAGCTGGTTTACAATGACAATATTGTTAAAATGAGGGCTGTGGATGATTACATGGTACCCAGTAATGCCTTTTTAGTGCTCAGGCATAATACATCAGAGACACCGCCCTCCGGGGGTGGAAATTCAGTGTCCCTGTCGGTCTATATCATACCGGCAATATCCTTAGAGGTCACTCCCTCGTCTGTGGATTTCGGTTCCCTGGGGCCCGGTGAGATCAGCACAAATCATCTGGTAAATATTAAGAATGTGGGCTCAACTCCCATTAACGTGACGTCGGAAGTCACAGATACAGCCCAGGGTCTGTATGTCAGTGGACTGCAGATCAACAATGCAGGATGGGCAGGTTACGGGACCCGGTTGATTCCAGGTAATGCCGAAGGCGCAAATCTGAGGCTGAAAGTTCCTCTTGATTATGCAGGCGTAGGGAAAAAGGAAGGGCAATTGATGTTCTGGGCTCAGCAGGAATAATGCTTATTGAATAATATCTAAGTAAATATATAAATGAGGTGGGAATCGGATGAAATTAATAAGAATAGCTTTGCTGTTGCTTGTGGTATGCATGTTTGTATACTCTGCAGCGGCAGTTTATGACTTCGACGGATATGACCTGACCACCGTAGCACACGACACGATAAATGGTGTCGTCTATGTAGGCGGCGGGCATGGCTTCGAAGGTACGCCATATGTACCAAACACCTATACTCAGAATTTTTCAGTTCCATCAGGAACAGTGAGGTTTGCAAAATTATATGTGAGTGTATGGGGCGGCAAAGAAGAATACAACGGAACATTACAGACCAATTTCAATGGAAACGATCTTGGTACACTCACCCTTGAGGGTGAATTTGATATAAATCCAGATGTATGGTGCACAGGTCATGGTGTTTACTGGGTGCACTACAATGTTACAACCCTGACCACTACCGGTTTTAACACTGCAACTGCAAACACGAACCAGATCAACTCTGCTTTTGATGGCAGGATGTATGGTATCGTGCTGGTGGCAGTAATTGAAAATGCCGGTAAAACTGAAGTGGAATACTGGATCAATGACGGTCACTGGAATCTGAACTATCAGACCCCCTTTAATAGCGCTACGACCCAGTTTAGCGGGACAATAGTTGATCCAGATAATAAGAGTACGACTCTCACAACGGCTTATCTTACAGGCGATGTACTCGATGGCGATACACTTCAATTTAACACCGGTTCCGTAATAGATGATGCAGCGGATGGCCGTGGTATCGATGAATGGGGCAATTCCTGGCAGGGAGCTTTTGATATCGATGAATGGTGGGACAGTGCAATCAATGGCGATTTCATTCTGAAGGCTGATAGTAATGCAGCAACTTTTGACAGAGGCGGCGACCCATATCTCCACCCAGCACTGGCTGTATTGGAGGTCAGACCTGACATGCTCGGTGATGTGAATGTGGATGGACGTATCACTGTTACCGATGCAGTGATGGTATTAAATCACGCAGTAAATCCAGCTTACCAACTAGCTTGTCAATGGGCAGGTGATGTGAATGTGGATGGACGTATCACTGTTACCGATGCAGTAATGGTGTTAAATCGCGCAGTGAACCCAACATATCCATTTAGTTAAGAATGTTAACGATTAGATTAAATCTTCAGATTAATAAGCAGCAGGAATTGCTGTTTATTGCAGGTAAATCCCTGTGGACGCTTGGATTTACCTGAACCCAACATTAAGAAAAAAAATGAATTGAGGGATGATATGATAGAATTTTCCGTACAGGGAATTTGTACATCCCATATATCAAACAAAAATAAGAAAGAGGTTGAATAATGAAAAGATGTTTAATATTAGGGACGTTGGTAATGTTAGTAGCACTGATGGCAATGCCATCAGCAATGGCTGCAAATACATTTTACTTAGATCCCCAAGATAGTTCAGGATATCCTGCAGACTCGACATATGTAAACCTTATGCTTTCAGTGGACACACTGCCCACTGGTAATTTCGGGTCTTATCAGACAGAAATCACCTTTGATGACACAATTGTAAATATTCCTCATTCGGAAGTTACTTTATCTTGGGGCGGTTTTAGCAGTGCAACCACTACCGGTAATACAATTGTATTTGCTGGAATGGATCTGACAGGTTCTGGTGTGGGCACGTATACTCTTGCAACTATGAGATTGGATGGTCTGAGTGGAATTGGCGTATCGGACTTAACTTTTGGTTATACTGAACTAAAAGATATGGCAGTGCCGATAGGGGATATAGCTTATGAGACTCAAAACGGAATCTACACAAACAAAGAACCACCAGCCGGTCAGCCGGACATTGTTGTGACAAATATCGATCCTTCACAGGCTATATTTGTGGACGCAACCAATGTCTTTACGGTGCATGTGGAAAACCAGGGAACTGCTAATGTGATAGGCAGTTTTGATGTGGCATGGAAGATAACTGATGGCAGCTTAACCCTTGCCAGTGGTACTGAGACCATTACAGGTCTGAATATCGATGAAGAAAAAACCTTTGACTTCAACTGGAAGCCAACTGTGCAGCAGGATACCACCGTATCCGCGACAGCAGATTCGGGAAGTGCAGTTTCCGAATCAAATGAGACAAACAATGACCTGTCAGTTACCTACGTAGCAGGTACCAGTATCCTTCCATTATCTGACTGGGGATACGGCGGCGATGAACCACTTACCAACTACAAATCCGGAGCAGTGGTAGGAGATCTGATCTACACATTTGGTGACTCTGCCTACCTTGGTGGATACAATAATCCATGGTCTACCTATACCGTGAACTTTAACATCGGTAGCGATACCAACCAGATAAGCAATGCTGTAGAAGGTATGGGCAGCGGTACTGTGAAAGAGGCAAGACTTTATATGTACTACAACTGGTACAGGACTGATTTTGGCTGGTCACCTGACCCTGAAGATATTTTGACCATGGCATTTGATGGTACTTCCATAATCACAGATGCAAAATATGAGGATTCCGCTGGATTTGGTACTTATGCCGACGTCAAATACGGTACCTTTGCCTATGACGTAACTCCGTATGTCACAGGTGACGGTACATACCAGGCAGTATTGACCCATGATAATACAGGTAATAACTATGGTACCAGTATTTATGGCATGGCACTGCTGGTCATTTATGAGGACGGTTCCAAGGGTATGAAGGAATATCACATAGCAGAAGGATATGACCTGCTCACGCAGTATTACAAGAGTTCTAAAACTGGCAGATACAGTTATCATGTACTTCCAGAGGATGCCACATCCACGGTAAATATGCGTAGGGTAATAGGTGAGGATACTAACCTGTTCACTGTTACTCAAGCTGCAACAAGTAGTCCTGATATGAGCAGACTCTACTTCAATACCGCTCAGTGGAGCGATCCATGGACGACTATTTTTGGTTCCACTGGAACTGACATTGTAGATGTGACATTACTGAAAGACACCACTAACACAGTAAAATTCCAGGACAGGGGTGACGGCTATAGCGCCACAAATGCCATCCTGATCTCAGAGATAGACGGAACATATATAGGTCTCGGTCCAGACCAGAAGACAGAATTTGGAAGGCACATCATGGTCCCCATCACTGCCTACGACCTTGAACAGTTCTACGGCACGGTGGAAATGAACCTAGAGTATAATCCTGCAAAATTCGATGTCTTTGATGTTCACAGCAGTCCTGATTCTATAGTAACTGCCTATAAGGAGTATTCAACTGATGGTATTCTGGATATGTCTGCCTGGAACCAGGTCGGCGTAAAAGGAGACGTGGTTCTGGCAACAGTAGAACTTGAGGTTATTGGTGGCGACGGAACTTACGACGAACTTATCCTGACAGTGGATGAGTTTTTCGATGTCTATGGAACTGATATATCTCCATCTCCAGGTTCAACTACAATTACCATCGGAAACCCGGTTGATCTGGTAGTAGATGGCGCAGATTCGGAGCCCGTGTCAAACCTTGGCCGACTCAATTATGGTATTCTCAACGACAACGGCAGACTAAGGCATACCGGGGATAACGAAGTAGTGATCTCAGCGTATGTTGATGATTCGGGTCTCGGTATAAAATCAGTCACAGTTGACCTGTCAGATATCGGAGGCGCTGCAAACGCTCCGATGTCAGAAACGTCGCCTAGCACCTACACAGTGACAGCAACAGCCACTGCAGGAATTAACGACGACCATAGCTTTGTCGTTACTGCCACTGATAACGGCGGCAATACTGCCACAGATACAACCGACTCACTGACGACAGTGTACAGGCGCGGCGATGTGACAGGAAACAACAAAGTTGATATGGGTGATGCTATGTATATTGCAAAATACACAGTGGGAATGCAGTCTGTTATCCAAAATCACTTCGACTTTGTCGGTGATGTCCAGCCAGCATCTGACGGCGACCATACAACAAACATGGGTGATGCCCTCTACATTGCGAGGTACACGGTAGGCCTTGAGCCAGCACCGTAAATATATAAACCATCTTTCAAAGTGATGTCCAATAAGGCATCACTTCCTATTTTTTTGGAGATAAAGATGAAACAAAGCAATAAAGTACTGATACTGCTGGTAATTCTTATATCATTCATAATAGCCATTATTGTTATCCAGAATACCTCAGCAGAGGAGGTCTCAATATCGATTGGGAACTTGGCAGCAGATCCTGGCGGGATCTGTACGGCACAGGTCATGCTGAAATCCATCAAAGACTACGGCACTGGAGCTGTTACGCTGCAGTACGACCCGTCTATCGTACAGGTTACCAATGTCACAGGTTCTGAGGATTCAACAGTGGTGGCATGGAATGCTGACAACGAGATAGGTGAAGTGAAGATAGCAGCCTGGAATATAAACGGTGTAAGCGGCGACATCGATTTTGCATCAATTACATTTAGTGCAGCTAATAAAAGCGGCTCCACACCGCTCACAATCAAAGTGGATGAACTGATAACCATGGACCGGGACGGTATTCAAAACAATATCGAAGCCAAAGTGATTAACGGGAAGTTCACAACCGGTGTGAACTAAACTCCCGAATTTCAGGAAAATGATAAATAAATGATGATCTGATGAATTTCAAATATATCTGTATAATCTGTCTGATAATATTGGTCTGTAATTTGAATCCAGTATCAGCTTCAGTCAATATTATATCCATGAGTGATCTCGTCACAGGATTGGGATTTACCATTGATACTGCGATCGCCCTCTCTACCTCTGACAGCTACGGTACAGGTACCATAACCGTACATTATGATCCCGACATGGTCCATGCCGTTGATGTCAAAGGCAGCGAGAACTCGATTATAACGGCCTCAAATATCGACAATGTGAACGGCAGCGTAACAATATCTGCCTGGAACCTGAACGGTGTCACCGGTGACTTCCCCTTTGCAAATGTGGCTTTTAAGGCTATAGATACCGGGACTTCACCACTCGATATATCAGTAGATACACTGCAGGACATTTACTACAATCCCATCCTGCCAGCCATAGATAACGGCAGTATAACAATCCATACCGGCGTTTCCATTGGCGATTACAATACCAATGGTGCGGCCGTTAACGCAGATATCAGGATAAACACCACAGAGAATTACGGCACTGCCTTCATTACCGTGGATTACAATCCAGCCGTCATCAGGCTGACCAACGTGCGGGGTGATAATGTAGCGGCATGGAACGTCGATAATACCAACGGGTTTGTTAATATCTCTACATTGAATCCGGGCGGTAAGAGCGGGGATTTGGTCTTTGCCACCACGGATTTTGCGCCGGTGGGTAATGGAAAATCACAGCTTGATATCCAGGTCAATTTATTGCAGGACACTTCCTACAATGACATCCCGGCAGCCGCCAGCAGTGGGAATATCACTGTCAATATGGGATCCGGCACAACATCAGGCTCTTCAGGGGGCGGTGGTGGTAGTGGTGGTTCCTCGGGCGAGGACCGTGATAATATTCTGATTTCTGAGAAAGAAAGGGAATTTGTGAATAAAGGATCAGACGTAAGCTACTATTTCGATTGGGAAGGCAACGTTGTCAGGTATGTTAATTTCACGGGCGTAACAAGCTCGGGGGAAATTGTCGCAATAGTTGAGATACTGAACCATACTTCAGTATTTGCAGACCATGCCCCGTCTGAAACAGTATATAAGAATCTGAATATCTGGGTCGGCTACCTCGGCTGGGCTAATCCGGGAAACATTGCCAACCCCACTGTCAGCTTCAAGGTGGAAAAGTCCTGGGTTACTGCTAACAATATGGATAAAACTACTATCAAATTGAACCGGTACAGTGACGGAAAATGGAACCGGCTTATAACTGCCATGAATGGTGAAGATGCAGACTACCTGTTCTTTGAAGCACAAACGCCGGGCTTCTCTCCATTTGCGATAACAGGTAAGACAGCGTCTGTAACATATTCATCCGGGGCACCGGAAGTGGGCGGTGTTGCCGGATCAGGCGGTATAGAAGAGGAATCCAAACAGATACCTGATACGACATCTGGCCGGAACCCTGTTGAAAAACAACCCGGTTTCGGGCTATGTGCAGGAGTATCTATGTTATTGATCGCGATACAAATAATATGCAGAAAGAAATGATGAGATCAGTCAGAAGTCTATACCTGTGCATTGCAGTAACTGCAGTGCTTACCTTATTAATCCAGCCGGTACTGGCAGATTTTAATTTCGATGGAGTGCCTTCTACTGATCGGCTTGTGGGGTCTGCATACGGCACTATTAAGGGCAGTGTATATGTGGACGGCGGTCATGGGATAGGCCCATCTCCCTATACTCAATCTTTTAATGTGCCTGAGGGCACAGTCAAATGGACAAGACTATATGTGGGAGTATGGGGCGGAAATGAAGAAAAAACCGGCAGTATAGCGGTTACCTTCAATGGTGAGAAAATGGATACACTGGAACTTGAGGGGGAAAATGACACAAATCCCAATGTCTACTGTTCCGGTCACGGAGTCTACTGGATAGTATACGATGTCACTGATAATACTATATCCGGCCCCATCGATGCATTGGTAACGACCGGCGGCGCTATCGACGGCAGAATATATGGGGTCGTGCTTGTAGCAGTGTATGAAGAACCGGACGGTGAGGAGGTCAAATACTGGATCAATGAGGGGAATGTGAACCTTCATGGCCCGGGCTGGTCTGGTGAGCTTGAACCGAATGATGAAGCACTGGCAGAGTTCCCGGGTATTTTGGATGTGGAGAAGTACACTGTGGCCAGGCTTTCGGTGTTTTATCTTACCGGTACGCCAGGTTTGAACGACTATCTCTATTTTAATAATCAAAAACTATGCGATGGGAATAACTGCGATGATATAGCAAACTCAAAGCAAAGTTTCGATTTCAAGACCTTTGATGTGATAGAGTACCTTGACCCGGAAGCAAATAAAGCGGAGTTTAAGCTGGGAGATGAAGATTATTTGCACCCAGTACTTGCGGTGCTTTCTCTGCATTCAGAGTTGAAAATAATTTCGACATTTTCAAATCCTCTTGGTCTTGATACAAAAGGCATTCTTAACGACAACGGTAGACCCAGGCATGCCGGAGATAATGAAACGAAGATTACTGCTGAAGTTGTAGATACTGGTCCCGGTATACAGTATGTAACTGTTGATCTATCAGCCATCGGAGGCTCGGCCCACACTTTAATGTCAGGGCCATATCCAAATTCAGGCACTTATGAAGTGACTGCAACAGCCACTTTGGGGATTAATGGAACATTTACCTTTGTTATTACAGCTATGGATAATGGAGGCAATACCAATACAGCCCGAACCAACGAATTGATGGTTTACCGGCGCGGTGATGTAGTGAGAAACAATATGGTAGATATGGGTGATGCACTGTATATTGCACGATATACTGTGGGATTGGAGGCGCCCGATATGGACCACTTTAACTTTGTAGGAGATGTTCAGCCGGCAAGTGATGGCGACCATACCACCAACATGGGTGATGCCCTCTATATTGCAAGGCACACGGTAAATCTTGAGATAGCGCCGTAATTATATGACAGTTAGAAAGAAAAATTACTTATACCCCCGTTTTATTACAGTATTACGAAATTATAAAATGGTATGAATTATGCTTAAAAATATCATAATCAGTATTATAATTTATTTGATGTTCTCACAAACAGTAGCAGCCATTGCTGTAGGTGTAACACCCGGCAATCTGGACTTCGATGTGCAGGTCGGCAGCTCAGACACCAGATCACTGTTCGTGATAAATACGGGCACTGAAATTACAAATTATAAGGTATATGTGGATGAAAATTATGCTGACTGGTTTGACATCTCGACCGATAATTTCAATCTGAACGCCAGTGAGCATAAAGAGGTGAAATTGAAATTAACGCCACCCATATCTGCAAAAGGGGTCTTCGATTTTAAAGTATATGCTGTCTCTTCTTCTGCATCTTCTGATTTTAGTTTAGGCAGCGGCATCAAAGTGCCGGTTCATGCCACAGTGTCAAATTCTGGAATTATATTCCTCATGTTAATTGCATTATTATCATTTGTCAGTGCGGGAGTGTTCTATCGCATAAAAAAAAAAGAAAAGTCTGAGCCAATTCCATGAAAATCAGAAAATTAAGGCCGTACATATTTCTTGTCATCATCATGATAGCTGTGCTGCAGCTATTATCTGTACATCAGGCATTGGCAGAATATAACTTCGATGGTTATCCATTTACTGATAAGCTTGATGGAGTAAAAAAGGGCACAGTCAAAGGCGGTGTATATGTGGATGGCGGTCATGGATTACCAAAACCAAATACTCAAGAAAATCCCTATATCCAGTCTTTTAATGTCCCTGAAGGCAATGTAACATGGGCAAGACTGTATGTGGGAGTATGGGGGGGCAAACAGACATACAGTGGCACATTACAGACCACATTCAATGGGAACGATCTTGGCATGCTCACTCTTGAGGGATCATCTGATTCGAATCCAGATGTATGGTGTACCGGTAATGGTGTTTACTGGGTGAACTATGATGTTACTTCCCTGACCACCAGAAGCTCCCTGACTGCAACAGCAACCACGGAGGAGATCAGTACCGGCTTTGACGGCAGGGTGTATGGGATAGTGCTCGTGGCAGTATACGAAGCATCGGATGGAGAGGAGGTAAAATACTGGATTAATGCAGGGAATGTGAATCTGCATGACACGAATGATGAAGCACTGGCGGAATTTACCGGTTCAGTAGATGTGGATAAATTTGCAGTGGCAAGACTTACAGCATTTTATCTCACAGGCTCACCTTATCAGAATGACTTTCTCTATTTCAACGATGAAAAATTATGTGATGGAGACAATTGCGACGATATAGCAAACTCATTGAATTATTTCGATTTTAAAACTTTTGATGTAATAGACTATCTCGAAAAAGAAGCAAATAAGGCAAGGTTCGAACGGGGTGAAGAAGGCAATTTACATCCTGTGCTGGCTGTACTGACCCTGCATACAGAAGAAGAAGGAGATACGGATCTTACGGTTTCCAGTGTTAAACTCCCTATTCTTTACGCAGGGAGCAGCAATACCATTTCAGCCACCATAGAAAACATCGGCGAATACCCTGCTTATGGTTTCCAGGCAGCTCTATATGCAGACAATAAAATAGTGTCCACGGCTTCCATATCATCATTGGCCGCAGGTAAGAACAGAAGCATTGATTTTAACTGGAAACCTGACCGTGATGGTGAATACATACTGTGGGTCTATGCCGACCACAATGATAGAAAAACAGAGATGTGCGAGACAAATAATAACAACACACCACTGATTGTGAATGTTATTGATTTCACACCTCCCGAAATTGAAATAGACCAGCCCGCAGATGGGAAAATTGTAGAAACGGATGTTATTACAGTCAGCGGAACCATCAAGGATACAAGCAGGAACATTACAGTGCTGGTAAACGGAGCTGCTGCAATTCTCTCGGGTACCAGGTGGAGTGCACCGGTTTCACTGTATTATGGGAATAACAAGATTATAGTAAGTGCCGTGGATGGTGCAAATAATTCGGCAACAGAATTCGTTCTGGTACAATCACTGGTACAACCGAATGGGGAATCGGGCAGCATATCATCTGAGGGAAGTGAAGGCATAATTGATACTGCCATGAAAGCTGTTAAAGCTCCTGTAAATAAGACCAGCGGATTATTTTTCGGGCTTGCAGTAATAATTTTCGTAGTATCAATAGCTGCCATATATTGGTTGAGGAGGGGACTGAAGTGATTAAAAAGATACTTATCCTGGCATTTTTCATAATCACCCTTGCATTTCCAACTGCTTCTGCCACTGAATGGGACAGCGCCACCTTCACACTCAGTCTTGAGAATCCTGTAGTTTCGAAGGGAGATTATAAAATAAATGTGGTCGAATTCGATGGATACGGCATGGTTGCAATAAATGTATCCTGCAATGGAGTATTTATCGGGAATACGGTTCTTACGAATAATGATTCAAATTGGAATTATTTGGATAACGGCAGGATCAGGCTAAAGGGCATTAATGTTACAGACCAGAGGATTTTACCAATATATGGCAGTGTTTATTCCCCCCGGGCTGAAATCGTGTTTGCTACCGAGAAATCTTCGAAAAATCCAGGGTCTCTGGCTCTGAGTATTTCCACAGATAAAGATGAATACCTGATCGATCAGCAGATAATTGCCACTGTACGGATTAGAAACATTGGTGAGGTAAAGGTGGATGAGATTCATCTTGATGTTGATGCAGATGGTCTGACCATTCAAGGAGATCTGCCATCCACCTTTGGTCTTTATGAAGGGACATACCGGTCTGAGGAGATCAAGTTAAGGTTCCCTGCTGCTCTTCAAAAAGGATTCTATAACATATCGGTAAATATGAGCTGGATCGATGCTCACGGAACACGAAATTTCCTGACAGAGTCAAACATGGTCAGTATTACACAGCCTATTAAAATATATAAAAGCACAACAAACGAAGCAAATCCGGGACAGACTGTATATACTTCAATAAGTGTGGAAAATATCCAATCCCGGACCGTCCGGGTCAGGTTGGATGATGCCCTGCCCATATTTTTTACATTGATCAATGGAACGGTAACAGATAACAAACAGGATCTGAATTGGGAGTTTGTTCTGGCACCCCGTGAGAGAAAAGTACTTTCATATCAGATGATCCCCGAACAGGTTGGAGCACACCGGGTGCCCCAGGTACATGCAACCTGGAACCTCTGGGGAGAGGAGTACACTAATAGTTCAGATTCGGATAATATAATCGCTGTTTACCAGGGTGTGTCTTTTTTGGAGCGGGATTTTCCTGAGGCAATCCCTGCGCCTGATGAGATCGCAGAGGTGTCATCAACGTCTCCAGAAATATCTATGAGCGCAACCATACGATCGGCTATTTCCATTGAAGTGACCCCTGATAAACTGGACTTTGGTAAACTGGCACCCGGAGATGCGAGCAAAAGAAATGATATTGTTATCAAGAACAATGGCACATTCAGCATATTTGTTACAGCAGATGTAGCTGAAGCAGGAGATCTGTATAAACAGGGACTTGACATAGAAGGAAATTCTTGTGAATCGTTTAATGTAAATATTGTTAACAACCTGTCAAAAACCCAGTATGTTGCATTGAAGGTTCCTAAAACATACGAAGGTGTGGGAAGCAAAGAGGGGACGCTGATGTTCTGGGCAGAAGGAGTGAATTAGTCAATGGGTAAAAATATATTTGAATCCAATACAATTTTATTTGTTATATTATTCAGCTTGCTGGCAGTCCCGGCGGCAGCGCAGGAGCCGGAAGTAAACGGGTATGCGGCCGATAAGCCGCTTTCAACTTATAGTCATGACATAATAAGAGGCGGATTGACCTATACTATAGGGGACAGTTATTACAGCGGGAAGCTTTGGACTGGTGATACATATACCGTGCATTATGCTGTATCGTTACCAGAAGGTGCAGCAGTGAAGTTCGCACGGCTCTATAATTACTGGACCTGGAGTGCTAAGGGTTCAATAGGCAGGTATCCGGATATGGAACTGGCCTTTGATAATGTTAAGCTTGAGCCGGATCGACAATATAGTGATAGAAAATGGTGGGGAATATATGACTATCCAACAGGCACCTGGGCATATAATGTTACAGATTTTGTAACCGGATCCGGGAGTCATACTGTGGTGATTGAGAATATCGGTCCCGATGGTGCATATTTCTGCATAGATGGTGTGGGTTTGCTCATGGTCTACACTGATGTGAATGGAAAGGACATCGAATACTGGGTAAATGAAGGAAGTGATATGCTAAATTCGCAAGCAGAGGATGACGGCACACCTACTTTTACAACTCCTGACCAGACAATCACTGAAATGATGAATCCTACAATTTCACAGGGTCCGATAAAGAAAGCCACTTTGTGGACCATTGTCCAGTCAGGTAACTGGGATGCGAATCGGTTATGGATTAATGGTTTGAACTGGTCAGGGATCTGCGATGGTACACCCTATCCTGATCTGGATGTTGATACACGGGACATTACTGAGTATTTGACAGATGGAAAGAACACGATTCAATTTCAGGCGGTCGAAGACTATGCGGTCCCGTCCGGCTCAATTCTCGTAATTGAAACAGAGCCAACTGCTGAAGGGACATCCACGTCCATTTCTTCAGAACAATCATCAGAAGAGGCATCAGGACCGAAAGGGACTCCTGGATTTGAAGCAGTACCCACAATTGCACTGATCATAATTATCTCTTTATTAACATTCAGGAAATGCAATAAGGGAGATCAGAACAAATGATGATTTATCACGGTCAGATATCTTTCGGCTTAGGATGATGCACAAAAGCAGTCTTTTTGATCGAATTATTATTAAACAGACAAGAAGGAAATTAGTGGGTTATTACTTTTTTTGTTATTCCAAATGACAATCATCAGCCATCAATGTTATTTTATTTTAACAGATATTTTCTTTACTGGCACCGGAATTAACTTTTTCCAGGAAATTACAGAATCCTTTTCAATTCTAACCTTATCAACGGTTGCATCCGGGCACATTCCGTCTACTTCATAAACGTAAAATCCTTCTTCGCCGTCAATTGATACAACAAATTCTTTATCATCGACCTTCCTGACCTCTATGCCCGAAACTTTTTTCAATGCATCCAGCATACTCGCCCCTTTCGGGAGTTCAATCTCATAAGAATCAGACAGCAGATCAAACACGCGATGTATATTTTTGGTATTACTCCTTAAGACATGCGTATTCCCAAAGTTCGTTCTTTCAATCAAACCTTCTCGCTCCAGAATCTTAACATGCCTTGCCACAACAGGAGTTGAAAGATTTAGCTCTCTTGCAAGGCCTGAAATATGCATCTCTTTCCTTTCCAATGTTTTGAGCATTTCTATTCGAGTCTTGCTGCTTAATGCTTTGAATAAATTATTGCCCATATGGATAACAAACATTGCTCAAAAAGTTAAATACTTATCGCCCCGTGCTATAAGCAAGTCCTGGGAACATGAATAAAGCATCTCTATTTGTTATTACATTATTTCTCTTGCCTGCGATTTTAATACACAGCGTTCAGGGCTACCCTATTGACATAACTGATGATTCCGGCCATACCGTGACCATTACCAATTCAACACGGATCGTGTCCCTTGCCCCCAGCAATACAGAGATACTATTTGCAGTGGGTGCAGGCGGCAGGGTTGTGGGAGTAACAGAGTACTGTGATTATCCTCCCGAAACCGCCAATATTTCTAACATAGGCGGCTTTGCAACTGTCAATGTTGAAGCAGTAGTAAATCTGTCCCCTGACCTGATTCTTGCCGCCACTCAAAACGGAGAAGAAACCATCAATCAATTACGGAACTTAAATCTGACAGTGGTAGTGCTTGATCCGAATAACATCGAAGATATATTCAGTAATATCCTGCTGGTGGGGAATATTACCAAAAATCAGAATAATGCGTCACAGGTCGTGGAAAATATGAGATTCCAGATCAATAAAATCACAGACATTACCAATGATTTGCCTAAAGATCAAAAACCGCGCGTGATGTACATTGTCTGGGACGAGCCTTTATATGCTGCAGGTTCTAATACCTATCCCGACGACCTTATTAAAAAAGCCGGCGGCATAAATATTGTTGAATCAAAGGGATGGCCTGTTATGAATCTTGAAAGCGTGGTTGCCGAGAATCCGCAGATAATATTTACCTCCAGTATGGGTGGCAAGAGCTATGCCCTGACAAACCGGGTTCTTAATAATACAGTGCTTGCCCGGACAGATGCTGTTAAAAATGGAAGAATCTATCCAATAGCTGACCCGAACATAGTGGAGCGGGCAGGACCGAGGATAACCCTGGGGATGGCAAAATTATATGAGTATATGCATACAGATGTCAAGACGCCAGATCGACCTGCAGAATCAGAACAGGAAACACCGGGTTTTGGATCTATCATGGTAATCGGAGTATTGCTGATTGTTTACCTGAAGAGGAGAGTGTAGGATTTACATGTCAGGCCGAAACAAATCAGTTATAATTATATTATCATTTTTTCTTGTTTTGACAATAGTCCTCACCACAACCATTGGTTCAACCGATATCTCTATTGATATTACCGCAAAAATTCTATTAAGTAAATTCCTCTTAATTGAAAAAACATGGACTGACGGCCAGGAGGCCATCATAAATGACATCCGTTTCCCGCGGGTACTCCTGGGTGCTCTTGTGGGAGCAGCACTGGGCACAGCTGGCTGTGCCATGCAGGGCTTACTTAAAAATCCCATGGCTGATCCGTATATTATCGGCATCTCCTCTGGTGCTGCTGTTGGAGCTTGCCTGGCCTTTGTACTATTGCTTCCGGTTCAGATAATTTCCTTTGTATTTGCCCTGATTGCCATATTTATAGTATATAACATCTCAAAAACAGAGGGGAAGGTACCTGTTGATACACTTTTGCTGGCAGGCATTGCCGTCGGCTCTTTTCTGGCGGCAGTAACTTCCCTTATTATATATACGGCGGGGGTGCCGCATCAGATTATCTTCTGGCTGATGGGGGGTTTATGGACAGCGGACTGGGAAAAAGTGAAAATTAGTTTTGTTATGATTATTTTTGGAATAATTATGCTCAACAGGCAAGCATGGAACCTGAATGTGATGCTGCTGGGAGAAGATCAGGCAACATATTTGGGTATAAACGTTGAACATGTCAAGCGGTATGTGCTGCTGTTTGCCGTACTGATAACTGCAGCTGCAGTTTCTGTAAGCGGTATCATAGGATTTGTTGGGCTTATCATTCCCCATATTATGCGCATTCTTGTGGGTCCCGATCACAGGATACTCCTACCTTCGTCGGCCCTCGCAGGTGCAATTTTTATGGTAATGGCAGATGCTATGGGGCGGACCGTGATGAAGCCTGTTGAGTTGCCGGTTGGGATAATAACTGCACTATTCGGGGTACCGTTCTTCATATATTTGCTGCGGAAAAGGAGGAAGAATATATATGCTTGAAGTCAGGGACCTGGATTTTAATTATAACGGCGCACAGATTCTGAAACATATCAACCTTGTGGCAAATAAGGGGGAATTTATCGGAATTATCGGACCCAACGGCTCAGGCAAAACCACACTTTTGAAAAACGTCATCAATATCTTAAAACCCGGATCCGGCGCAGTTCTGATTAATGACAATAACATCAATGGAATGAGAAGCAGGGATGTCGCGAAAAATGTTGGAATGGTCTCTCAAGGGGTTTCGATAAACTTTGAGTTTACAGTTGAAGACATTGTGCTCATGGGAAGGACACCGTATATCCAGGGATCTGAAAACATCGAGGATATTGACATCGTACAGGATGCAATGAAAAAGACTAACACATATCATTTGAGAAAGCGGCTGATCACGCAGTTAAGCGGCGGGGAATTGCAACGTGTGATTATTGCGAGGGCCCTGGCACAAGCACCGAAAGTACTGCTTCTGGATGAGCCCACTTCACACCTGGATATATCTAACCAGATAGAAATATTGAATCTTATCAAAAATGCTGCCGTAAAAGGTATGGTTGTCATTGCAGTTATCCACGACCTGAATCTTGCTGCCTATTACTGTGACAGGATCTACCTTTTGCACGATGGAGAAATAATAGCGACCGGGAATTCCCACCAGGTATTGACCCCGTCCAATATTAAACGTGCGTTCAATATCCAGGCAGAAGTAATTGATGCTAAAACGACAAATTCACTGTATGTGATGCCTGTACTTGGAGCCCGTGTATGAGATATTACATTAAAGACTCCACTTTGATCATCGAAGGAGGATTTGAAGCCGTAAGTTCAGGCATTAACGGCGGCAGAGGACGGGTGGAATGCCTGGTTAACCATCAGGTGCAGCAGGGTTTCGACCATCATGAACCTGCAGAATACCTGGGATTTATGGCAGATTCTCTGCATGTACCCCAGCCTTTTTTCGGACTTCTCACGGCAGTAAGTATGGATAACCTGTGCGTATTAACTGACAGTTATCTTACGGCTTTTGTCACGGCAGGTATTACCCATCCCTCGCCACATAGGGTAAACATAGGGACAATAAATATAATCATGGTGATAAAGGGAATCCTGTCTGAAAGTGCAATGCTGGGGGCAATAATTACTGCCACTGAAGCAAAAGGACTTGCGCTTCTTAACATGGGATTTGACTTCCTCGGTACAACAACTGATGCTGTAATAGTTGCTTATGAAAAACAGCCTCGACCCTGCATAGAATATGCGGGTCCGTATACTGACCTGGGTAGAAAGATTACAAAAACTGTTGTTACGGGTGTGAAAGAGGGAATCAAAAAAACCGGGTCTGATACTGCATCATCGACGTTAGTTTCTTGAATTAAATTGTTATGTCCTTTTCCAATAAATATTGAAGTCAACATAGGATTTTGGGTCGGTAGCATGCAGCAGCGGAGCCGATATTGGCATGGTATACGATCCGAAGGGCAGGCGATCGTATATGACAGAGCCCCCCACCACATCCAACACTACCCGGGGCCTCCGCCTACAATCTGAGCAACCTGGCATAGGTTGTGGGGTAGAGCGGGACATGGGGCAGAGTAAGTGTAAGGACAGTGTAGCAAAATGTCCGATGACGGGCGGTTGAATCTTACTTTATGTATAATACTATACAAAACTACAAGTTATTTTAATATTAAATGGGATTTCAATACTAATGTAAGACTAATAGTAAAAAATGTCTGTATTTCTTTGAATAAATACCAATCATCCCTCAGATGCTCGAGACCTCTGATCTGGGTTCGTGACTGAAAATGGACGTTATCATGCTCGGTCATCAATACGACGCCAAAATATCAAGTGTTGAAATTCTAAATAGGTGCCAAGAAGGAAAATTTGAAAAACAATTGTTTAATAATACATTCAAGAATCGTTCGTTCACTCGATAACGAGGAAAATATTCTGGCAAAATTAGGAAGTATGAAACGTCCTGCTGTAGTTCGCGTAAAGACAGCAAAACGAGCTGAAGAAATTATTGAACTTTGCAGCAAACACGGCTGGGAAATTATTGTAGGTATCGAACCAAAAAAAAGCGAGGACATATCTGATGTGGAGAAACTCCTTGTTCCCTCTGAACCGAAGAAATATGAAATAAAAGTAGGACGCAATGATCCATGCCCATGCGGCAGTGGATTAAAATTCAAGAAATGTTGTTTAATGAAAAATGAAGTAAATCCATTAATAGAAGAACATACAAAAAAATGGTGGCGTGTCTGGAAATAATATAACGAAATCATTCCACATACATCTCAGTAGGTTACATTTTTATGTCAATACACCTACAAATGATTGATTCATTCTATGATTAGGCACCAAGAGTATGAACTGGCCAAAGCAAGGTTAGGATGATTAAAAAGTGCGCCTCATTAAAAACGTTAAATCTGAAAAACCCGATGGTGGCATAAAAACTGAGCATCCAGTTGACTGGTGCTCTTTGAAGTAATGACAAGTATTAAGAGCCTTTAGGATAACCATTCATTGTCCTTTTCTCCACCTTAAACCACAATCTAACACCATATCCTTATATCCTAAAAGGATATGCAAACACTCACATATTACTCGGATAAACCCATTTTTTATACATATTTGAATGATGGAGTGTTTATAAAATTACAATACTATGTGATTTCTAATTCAACTCTTCAGAGGATGTGAGTAGCATTATGATGATGAGTTGATTTCAAATCCGCTATCAGTGAACATTGTTTACTTATTTCCATAAAATACCTCTATGCGTATAGCATTTTTGTCTATTTATTCAGGTAGTTTTGAGTAGGGTTACTATCGTATTGCCGAAAGGCGACCCCTGAGAAGGGGGTCACCTCGGGAATGGCTCAGTGGGTGGAAGCACCCTATAAGGTGGACTCGGAGTATTTTGATTACCCAACGAGCATGGTAACGTTTGCATACAATAACCTTATATTCCGCAGGTAAATCCCAAAAGTGAATCTTTTTAAATTACTTCATCCATCTCATCAATAGTAAACTCATCTGAGGGGATGAATCAACTGCATGAATATAACAACTACATCACTATCTCATTTAGGATTAGTTAGCGGAATGTTTGACGAACTTGGTATTGCAGATTTAATAGACATTTCAATACCAAAAAAGCGAAAAAATCATTTATCCCATTCCACAGTAATCAAAGCAATGTGCTTGAATGGTTTGGGATTCAACGAAAGCCGACTGTACCTTTATGGTGACTACTTTGAAAACCTTCCAACAGAACGACTATTGGGGGAAGGTATTTTCCCAGAACACATAAACGATGACGTTCTTGGAAGAACACTGGATAAAATCTATGAATCCGGTTGTACAGAACTTTTCAACAAGATAGTTCTTAAAGCTATGAAAAATGTACCATTTGGTACCCATATTCTTCATACCGAT
>Ga0114930_10000766_pt1 | contig 33170 bp, 25 predicted proteins | sample AnhtaG_FD_87300 | JGI IMG/M metagenome (GOLD analysis project Ga0114930, IMG submission 87300) | Deep subsurface microbial communities from Anholt, Denmark to uncover new lineages of life (NeLLi) - Anholt_01485 metaG | ecosystem: Environmental > Aquatic > Marine > Oceanic > Sediment | place... | reverse complement strand
GGGGCGGCTGACGCGCGAGACGCGCACCCGCGGCGAGCAGGCCATCGTTGACAAAAGCTACGAGTACGATCTGTTCGGCAACCGGAAAAAGGTCATCAACCACATCGGCCCCAGCGAGCAGGATGCCACCTTCAACGAGCTGCACCAACTGGAGACCGATGGGAACCTGCGGCGCTGCCGTGGCAGCGATGAGGGGCGTACCGAAAGATGACCGCTCGCGCCATCGATAGCGAAGATCTGCGCCGTCTCGCCGATAGGGCGCTGTCAAATGCAATAGAGGATCCGAAGGAGGAATGCCGAAGCATTCGGCGAATCTGATCTTTGCGGAGCGCAAGACGAGAAGTACGAAAGCCTTGCGAAGGGCGCTGGGATAGCAAATGCAGGGCCATCTATGCGAGGTCTTTATCTTGTGCGTGCTGTGCGGCGGCTCGCCGCTTGCACAGGGACCAGCTCACCCTCCTGCTGCCTACGACCTCGTCTCTCTCTCATTCACAGACACCAACATACGAGATGTCCTCCAGGCGCTGGCTGCCATCACCGGCACCAATATCGTGGCGGACTCGAGTGTCACCGGCAGTATGACCATTGAGCTGACTGACGTCCGAGTGGCCGAAGCCCTGCGGGCTGTGGCAGCGGCCGGCGGGCTATACGTGCGAGAGGAAGACGGTGTGGTCCTCCTCAGCAAAAACAAGCTTCCACCGCCGAGGCCTCAGATCGAGCTGCGAGATGGCCAACTGTTCGTGCAGGCTCAAGACACGGATGTGGCTGAGCTCATCGCCCTGATCGCTCGGGCAGGACAACTGAACGTTGTCCCACAAGGCCCGATTGAGGGGAAAGTCAGCGTCTCTTTGAGCCGGGTGAGCGCCGAGGACGCGTTGTTGCGCATAGTGGACGCAGCCGGGTTGGAAGCACGCCAGGAGGACAAGACCTTCCTCGTCGGCCCGCGGGAGCCGCCGGCACCACTAGAGGTCGTGGAAGTCAAGGACAGCAAACTGACCATTGATGTCCAGGAGATGGAGATTCAAGAGCTCCTGCGCAGAATCGGCGAGATGACCGGCATAGATATGCTCGTCGAGGACGAAGTGCAGGGGAAGGCCTCGGTGCGACTGACTGAGGTCGATCCAGCCGCTGCACTGGAGCAGATCCTGACGGTGCAGCGCCTCACCTTCGCGAAGCGGGACGACATCTATGTGGTTGGGCGGCGCCCAGAGGAAGGAGAAGGGGGCCCTGTCACACCCACACTGCGTCCGAAACCTGAGCTGTCGGTACAGGCGGGGCCAGATGGCCGCGTCACCTTGAAGGTTGTTCAGCACACGGTGCAGGAGGTGCTCGACGCCATTGCGGTGCGCACAGGAGTCAGCATAACGTTGCTCGAGGGCGCCGTCGCCCTCCCCGGATCGGCGGGCGGGACCGAAGGTGGGCTGCAGCAGTTCATCTCCTTGGAGCTGCACGACGTGCCTCTCGACCGGGCGCTGAAGGAAGTACTGGTCGGCACAGGACTTTCCGTGTCGAGTCGTCAACCGGATGCCGCGGAGGGCGCGGATGAGGGCAGCGATCAGGCGGCCGAGCCGCCTCGGTACTTCGTCGGAGACGCCAGCCGGGTGGAGTCCGTCGCTGCGCGCCCTCTGGTAACGACGGAAATCATACCCATCGAGTATTTGGATCCCGAGCAGGTCACACAGTTGTTGTCGCCGCTCGCTGCCACCAAGAGCGTGAAGGTACTGCTGGAGCACAATGCGTTGGCAGTAACGGGTCCTGATGATGTCCTTGCAGAAATCAAGGAGGAGCTTGCCAAGCTAGACAAACCCCAGCCGCAGGTGTTGCTGGAAGCGAAGATAATCAGCGTCAGTGCCAACGCTATCACGAACGCCGGGGTCTCTCTTTCTGCGATCTTCCAGCAGATCGAAGCGGATTTCGCCGCTGGCCAAGGAATCTTCACGTCCACGGGACACCTCGCAACGAAGATCACTGCCGCAGTTAACGCTCTTATCACAGAAGGGAAGGCGAAGGTGTTGGCCAATCCTCGTATCGTGACGATCTCGGGACTTCCGGCGAGGATCAGCATGATTGAGGACCGGTTCTTCCGAACTGGCACGCTTCAGCCCACAACCACGGGGCCAGGCGACCAGCAACAAATCATAACACCTATCTATCCTTATGCCACGCTACAGAGTGTGCAGGCAGGGATCATCCTCCAAATCACACCGAAAGTTGGGGCGGGAGGGCATATCCGGGTGAAAATACAGCCGGAGGTCTCCAGTGTCACGGGCACAGGCCCGGAAGGTCTACCCGAGGTCAGTCGCAGGACCGCGGAGACGGAGATCGTCGTCCGAGACGGGGAAACAGTGTTCATCGGCGGTTTGCGACGAGAAGAGGAATCGGTTTCGGTAACGCGAACGCCCGTGCTTAGCGAGATCCCCATCGTGGGGGAGCTTTTCAAGAGGCGGACACGCAATCGCAGTCAAAGTGACCTGATCATATTGGTCACGCCGCATATCCTGCAACCGGGAGAGCAATTCCCTATCGAAGGGCCTGCTAGTCGAGATCTGCAAGGGCTTCCCGGCCGGCGGCCTACTGCCCGACAGAGACTGCTCGAAGGAGAAGAGAAATGACCGGCTCGAGGAACGCACTAGCCACCGTGGCGTCGGTGAGTCTCATAGTCGGCCTGGCCCGACCCGTTGAGGCCGTAGTCACGTGCAGCCTACCCACTCCGGATAAGACCATTAGGCAGCTTTTTCCCGAAAGCACTGGCCACCGTTTGCAGATCAAACGTATGAAGATGTCGGGGGGCATCGAGCTGCGTGACAAGATTGCCCACGCCCTTGGACGGCCGTTGGATCAGGCGGGCGAATATGACGTCATGTATCCAGTTTACGAAGTGCTTGTGGAGGACAAGCTCATTAGCCGGATCATGTGCTCGACCGAAAGAGGTCAGGGGCACAAATGCCAGATCGCTGTCGCCATCTCGACTCAGGGCAAGCTCCAGAAGCTCTTCTTCGACAGTCTATTGTATCCACCCCCGGAGGTCTTTCACTCTCCCGAATACACGGCCCGGTTCCAGGGGTTGGGACTGCTAGACTTCAAGGAGCAGGGCCAAGCAGAGGCTATCGAGGCTCCCCCCGGGGGCACACCTTTTGACAACCAAGCAATCAAGCAGGGCGTGCACAAACTGTTACTACTTCATGAGGCTTGGTTCAGGAGTCAACCGCGCAGAGGCAAATGACGGGTTGTCCGGTCGGGTGGGAGCGGCTTGGCCAACGTCGCGCCCCCCGCAGGGACGACATGGCGCCTCTGGCGCGCGGGCTCGGAGGCTGCTCTTGGCTGCTGGGGCACGGTGGCGATACCTGGTTTCGTAACCCGATTGGTGTTTGGGCTTTGGGGGCTAGACATGTTCAGGTTGGCATGCGATGGTAATGGGCTTGGGGTGTTGACCGATGGCCCGGAGACGCCCCCTGCTGACCGACGAGCAATGGGCGAAGATCGACCCGTTCTTGCCACCGCTGCCGCCCCACCCCAAGAATGGACGTCCGCGGTGTGACAACCGTCGTGTGCTCGAAGGCATCGTGTGAATCTTGAAAACCGATGCGTCCCGCTCCAGAGGAGTCACATCGGCAACTCCCGGCCTACCAGACGGCCTGGTAGCATTGCCCGATGTCCATGTCCGTGGGCGCCTGTCCATCCCCGCGCTGGAGGAAGAACGCTTCTCGCACGGCGAGGAGCGTTCGCTGTACGGTGGATGTTATCTCAAGCTCAGCGACTTGCTTGCGGTAACAGTCCGGGCTTGGGTAAGTGGGATGCCACGGGTCGGCGTGTGCCATCTCGGGCGACTCAAGGATGACTTGCGCCAGCTGCGTCTCGTGCGAAGTGGGTGCCCACTTCGTAGACGTTCATAATGGACTGCCCCGCGAGGAGCACTGGTCTGGCACCCAGTTGTGCCTCCCCGATGCACCTCTAATCCCTGCGGAATAGCGTCACCAGCGTCACGGGTGCCGGGCCTGCTCGGACACGGGATAAGGGGGCACAGAACTGAGCGCACACACGGAGCGCGACCTCACGCGTCCATCAGGGGCGCCGCTCTCTCCTCGAGTATGTCTTCTTTGGCTTCTGTGGGGTTTCTCTTGCGCTTCTGTGGGCCCGGGGTATATCGATGGGGGTATAGCACACGGGAAGGCAAAGGAAGGCCACAGAGAGCAACGGACGAGGCTGCCTGCGGCGGGGGGCATGCCCATCCGTCACGCCACTCGGAAGCACTTCCAGCTCACCGCTTACTCGATGGCCTATCGCACGCTTTACGGTGAGCCCGAGAACGGCCTCCGCCTCGACCTCCTCGTCCGCACGAAGCAGCCCAAGGTGCAGCAGCTGCCCGCAGCCAGAACCCGGGGCGACATCGATCGCTTCCTCCGTCTCGCAGAGCAGGTCGAACGAGGGATTAAGACGGAGATCTTCTATCCGAACGACAACTTCATGTGCGGAGTTTGCGGATACGGAGAGATGTGTACGGAGTGGTGAGCAGAGCACATTCTCGGGAGCGGAACGAACTAATCTCCGTCTCGCAGTCCTATGCGCTACCCCCCAGCCTCTTGGCCGTCTCATAGCTGCTGACGGCCCCGAAGAAGCGGGGCCCTGTGCACGGATGCAGTCGGCTCTGGACGCAGCGTCTCGCATCCCACTACGACGCAAGTAGACATAAAAGTGGCATGGATTCGGTGTAACGGCAGGACTTGCCAGTTGCCATGACGAATACCAAATTAGTTGGAGCATCGGGGTAACAAGGGCACCGATGTGCACGGACACCTTGGCAGTTGAGTCAGCACCGCCCCGTGTAGTCTGTGACCCGTGGGCCATCTCTGCACGCGCTCTGTCCAACAACCGAGCCCGTGGTGCGACAGCGCGGTGACGTGTGTCCCCACGGTTGTAGCATGCCCGCGGAGGATGACTGCCGATGCACGCGAACGCTGTAACCTGGGTACACCACATCCATGCATTGTCCCAGGCACGTGCCAACCGTTGTTGCATCCGCTTCGTCAGAGCGTGGCCTTACGACCCACCGCCCGGGGTGATCCAAGCTCATGCCTACGAGTAGCGACCATCGTGCGCTCCAGCGGCACATCCGTAGGGGGCTGATGAAGCACCTGCGCGGCCTGGGCTTTACCAACACGACGCACGGAATGCGCCATCCTGCCGGTGACGACAAGGCTGCCCTCAGAGCCATGCACCGGGCGCAGCGGAGCGCCCGACTCAAGGCTGAGGAGTCGTTCCTCAGGGAGAAGTGCTCTGGGCTCCTCCCGAGCTTCGCGTCAGGTCGCGACGTCACCCCTCACGCCATCGTGCCACGCATCCAACTCATCAAGGCCGATACCAAGGAAGCCCACCTGTTCCGTCTAGCCGCCCTCACGTGGAGCGTACCCGTTTCGAGAGGCTATGGTCGGCGCATGAGGTTCCTTGTGTGGGACGACAACAACGGCAAGCTGATGGGGATCATGGCCCTCGGGGACCCGGTGTTCAACCTGAAGGCGCGCGATGATCTCATAGGCTGGACAGCCAGTGACCGCCGCGAGCGGCTCGTGCATGTCATGGACGCGTACGTGTTGGGGGCCCTTCCTCCGTACAACATGCTTCTTGGCGGCAAGTTGATAGCTTGCCTAGTGCGCACCCGTGAGATCCGCCAGCATTTCGCTCGTCGGTACTTCAACAAACAAGGGATCATTTCCGGCACCATCAAGCGCTCATCTCTCGTAATGGTGACCACCGCCTCGGCCCTCGGCAGGTCCTCAGTCTACAATCGGCTCAAGCTCAACGGGCTGCCTTACTTCGAGCCGATTGGGTACACCTCAGGCTGGGGCCACTTCCATATCCCCGACGAGCTGTTCGGGGCGATGCGCGAGTATCTTGAGATCCGCGGGCACCCCTACGCCAATAGTCACAGCTTCGGCCAGGGGCCAAACTGGAGGCTCCGTACCATCAGAGCTGCGGTCAGTATGGTCGGCATGGACCCTGGCCTCCTTCGCCATGGGATCTCTCGCCAGGTGTTCGTGTGTCGGCTTGCGGACAACTGCGATCCGATACTGAGAGGCGAACAGCGTAGGGCCCGCTATGCCGGTCTGCTATCTGTATCCGAGGTTGGCTCCTTCGCAGTCCAACGCTGGATTGGCCCTAGAGCAGAACGGCGTCCCGAGTTTGGTTCCTGGCGCCGTGAGCATATTCTCGACTTGCTTCGCCCGTGAGATAATGCCTATGCTAGGACTGACTGTGCCATACCGTCCGCTCTGGTAACTATCGAGCCGCCAGGCAGTACCAGGTTGCCCGAGAACCGGTGGATGGAGTCATAGCGACGCGCACTGTGCAATGGCTGCGCCTTGGCCTCGTCGGAGGGTGCAACACACCAGGTGAGAGCCGATGGACCTCGTACACTGGCAGGACAGACTAGAGCGGCACTTCTCACACCTCCGCGATTCGCGATCGTCTGATCCCGAATCCCATCCGGTCTTCGCCCTGGAGCACGGCCTCGACAGCGCGGAGATCGAGGACCTGCAGTCTGAGATTCGCCGACAGGCCAAGCGTGGTCCGCCGTCCCGGTCACACCGGCTGGCCTGGATCGTGTATGCCACGGAGCTAGGCTATGCCTATGAAGGCCATGAGTACTGGCAGACGTTTGAGAAGTCCACCCCCGGCTGGATGGAGCATGGTGACCGGAACTGGCTGAGGGACTGCTTCTTCAAGTTCCGCAACGAGTACAACGGAGTCACGCCCACAGGGAAGTGGGCCGATCATTTCACGATAATCTGTTGGCCCATCACGCACGCCATACTTCCCAGCGATCTCCAGTCTCAACTGGCAAGGGTGCTATACCGCATCCGACACCGCTTCGACTCTGACCTGCTCCACTCCGCAGACAGACTGGGAGAGGCTGTCGCTCAATTCAGCCATGACACGACGTCTCGCTTCCAGAATCTGGTCCAGCATCCCTTCCTGGTGGGCTGGGTCGCTAAGGCCTTGCTGTTCCAGGAAGAGCACAAGACGGGGGGCGTCATACTCCCGGCTGCGCTGGAAAGGATCGTCGCCGATCTCGAACGTACCCAGCGGGCGCGACACTGGTTGAAAGGGGCAGCAGATTCTGCCCGGGATACAACGGTTCGGGGGCTGCGTAGGCGAGCCCCCGCAGAATGGAGAGAGGCGTCCGCCCTCGATCAAGATCGTGAGATCGTCGTCAATCTCGGCATAGAGCCGGACCTCGTTCTGCGGCCTGTCTCTGAAGATGCGTGGGACGTGCTCCTCCGTATCCGAGACCTATCGCCCCTTATCGAGCGGTTTCCCGAAGTGCGGCAAACGCTAACCGAATCTAGATGCACCGTGGCCGGGTCTTCTGGCCGACCCCTCGCCCGGCGGCGCGTATTGTATCCCGGCCAGCAGATTCAACTGCGCCGTTGGCCCAGCCCGGACCGCGTCCTCCTCAGCTTCGACAGGCCTTGCCGTATCTTGGAAGGCCTTCTTCGGACCGAATGTCTGCTTCGGCGAGGCCCAATCTGGATCTTCCGAATCACGGCTGATGGGAACGCTCACGAGATTCGTACATTGAGGGTGCGACCTGGATGCGAGTACATTGTCTTGAGCAAGGCACCGGTCATAGCGCAGGCTCCGCTCACGTCACCAACGAGCGTTACCTGCGACGGGGTGCACGCTGCGCACCTGAGGGTGCCTGACCCTGTGTCGGCACGAGCCGCCAATGCCATCTCAGAGCTCGGCCTACAGCAGGCACGAGCCATCGATTTCTGGCCTGCTGGGTTGGTGCCAAAGAGCTGGGATGGTGAAGGGCAATGTGAGTGGCTCTCCGTGGACCAGCCCTGCATCGCGATGAGGTGCGATCACGAGTTGGGCGAGATCCTTCTGGAGTTGGACGCCGATCCAGCCCAGACGATCAGAATGGTGCCAGACTCGCGGAGTCCCACTGTCTTCTTGCGATTCCCACAGCTTCCGCCCGGCAAGCACCAGCTCGTGGCCTACGCACTCCCTTCGCAGCAGTCCGAGGCGCAACGCCTCGGCCAACTGGATCTGCTAGTCCGGCCTCCACGTCCTTGGACAGGTGGAGTGGCGGAGCGAGGGGGGCTGGTGCCAATGGTTGACCCGGAGACACCCTCGCTCCAGGACGTTTGGGAGGGAAGGGCTCAGATCGCACTCTGTGGGCCCCCTTCACACAGCGTTCATTGTGTCGTGTCCTTGTTCCAGACATCCTCGGGCAGCCGAATTCTCAAGCGTGGGCTGCCACCGCTTCCCCTCCCGGTTGACAGCACACTGTGGCGAGGCCACTTCAGGCAACACATCGCAGACCATCCGGATGCCCAGAATGCATATGATCGAGCCGGATGGTGTACACTCGGCTTCACAGCGGATGAACTCGGCAGCTTCGTAATGAGATGCGAACGTGAGTTCACTCCAATCCGTTGGGCATACGAATGCGGCCCGCATCAGAGCCACCTGCGGCTACTCGACGATAGGGGATCTGACCAGTCGATCCATGTCTGTCAGCACGAGTTCGAGACGCCTGACAGACACCAAGAGCTGCGGGTGGAGCCGGAACAGCCTTTGACACCGAATCCAAAGGGGGGGATGTACGTTGCGCAATGCGAATCTTACCAAAGTGCTATCATTGTGCCACCCTCAAGCTCCCGTCTCACATCTTTCGCCGATCTCGGAGTACAACCGAAACTGACCCCACGCAATCGCACGGTGTCCGACGTCATGGAACTGCTCGCGCTGATGGATCTGTGGAGCAGATCGCGACTGGTCGGCGACCTGAGATCCCTTCTGAAACAGCGCGACGTGCTCATGGCACTGGCAACTGAGACGTTCGGCCTCCTTGCTGGTGCCAGGTGGCGCGCCGCTGAGTCACAGTTTGCTGATACTCACGGGCCAACCGACAGTCGATTGAAGTCACTAGCGGTTGAAATCCCGGCCAGGTACGGCCGCGGTAGCCTGGGCGCTGTACTCACCACAGACTGCCCCGAGCTTGCGCGGCGACCAATCCAGGCAAGAGTCGACGCATTGGCGCGACACGTCTCACGAGCAAACATCGTGAGGCATGCTAGATCACTAGTCGAATTCGCCCTCCGAATGGCAAGTTGTCCACAGAGCTTGCGGGACTGGGGAGCCGAAGCCGACCGGGAGTCAGCAGTGAGGTCATTGCTTGAGGCTCCCACTATCGCGAAGGCAGCACGTTTGGTCATAATGGGAGTGGATCTCTGCATCCCTTCGCGCCCAATCGTGGCAGGTCTCCTCTACAACGGGTGGGAGTGGTAATGCGAGAGATCGACGCCAGCCAAGTCAACGCCTTCACTCTGCAAGCGTTGGGCCTCGATCCGGCCACCGCAGACATCTCTTGTGTGGAGGCAATGGCTGGCTGCCTCCGCCGCGCGGCCGGGTTCCTCGCCCCCTGCTCTCCACGCACCCTCGTGGACGCGGTAGCGCAGGCGAGTCGTGGCCTGGTAGAAGACGAGCGGGAGTTCCGGGACGATGTCCAGGACACGCTCGAAGCCCTCTTGGCCTACGGCGATTTCCTTGAATTGGAGGAAGTGGACCCTGAGCGACCGGGAGGCACCCACTGCAGGCTTGTGTACCTGGCACCGCCAAGGTTTGTGATGCGCCACACCGGCGTCGCGCTACTCATCGGCACCGTTCCGGAGGAAGTGCTTCCGCTGCCGCCAACCATGGCTCACCGTGTCCGGCACGCTAGCTATGTTCGGAGTCTGGCTCCTGAGGCGGACGAGGACTTGCGACAACTCCTCACTGAACTCGGGCTCGACGAGATGAGTATGGAGCGGTGGTCCAGAGCACCGCGGTCGGAGAAGCCAGCGCAGCACGTGGAGCGATGCAACAACGCACTGGACGCGAGCCCGAGATCTGGTGACCTGCCGGGCTTGTCGCTGATCGATCCGGCCCTCCCCGTGACATACTACCGAGGTCGCTGGGTTGAGGCGACTATCCAGACCGGACGATTCGTCGCCCGTCGCAAGCAGAGGTACGGTGCCGATAGGTGGTGCTACGTCGGGCTGGAACGAGGCGAGCCTGCGCGATCGCTCGATTTCCCAAACGACGATCCGACCAAGCGTGGCTGCGATGAAGCATGGCGGCTGCAGGCCGCCATAGATGCTACGTCCGGGACTCCGCAGCAGTTCCGCGTCCTGCGCCCTCGTGTCAGCGACGATTACGTTCTTCAGTTCTTCTCACCGGTGCCAATGTGGGCTCGCCGCCGATGGGACGCCATTGGCGAGCCGATGGATGGCGGGGGCGGCTGCTTATTTGCCTATAGACTGCCAGACGCAGAGATCGACGAAGAGTTGTCGTACATCACCAACGAACTATGGTTGGTAGACGCCGAGTCCTGTAACTAGGGAGGGGCTTGGAGCCATGCCAGAAACAATCGGGGAGACCATCGAGGAACTCCAGAAGGCCTTGCGCGAGTACATCGAGGCCGCGTATCACATTAGCGACCCGACGTTAGTGCGACAGCGTCACGAATTGCTTGCGGCCGAAGGTGTAATCCACCGGAAGGCGTATCTCGAGAGCACTCCTAGATATGTTCCGGGCAGGACATTCCGCCAGATACCTGGCCTAGACGAGGCAGTGCTTGAGCTGTTCGAGTCGATCACACGTGAAGGCGACGGAGTCGAGAAGCTGATCCACGACCCACCTTACCATCACCAAGCCAGGGCGGTAGAGGAAACCTTAGTCAACGGCAAGAGCTTAATCGTAACCACGGCAACGGCATCCGGCAAGACGGAGTGCTTCGTGCTGCCGATACTTGGCAAGCTCGCCCATGAAGCGAAGCACAAACCGGACGCGTTCGGAAGTCAGGCAGCTGTACGAGCAGTCCTTCTCTACCCCATGAACGCACTAGTCAACGACCAGTTGGGCAGACTGCGTCTACTATTCGGCGACGAGCGCCTAACTCGTAGATTCATCGGTTGGGCTGGACGGCCAGTTCGATTCGCCCGCTACACGAGTCGGACTCCTTATCCAGGCGTCCGGGACAGACGAAAGGATCAACAGCGACTCAGAGCCTTTGGGGACTACTACGTGAGGTATCTGGACATAGCTGAGGATCCCCACGCTTCCGACCAGGCGCGCGAGGATGCCGAGCAGATCGTCAAGCAACTCCGGGAAAGGGGCCGATGGCCCGCCAAGTCCGATCTGCGCCAGTGGTACGGACAGCACGGTCAGCGCTGGCAGGACAGGAGCGGCAGATTCACAAGGTGTGTGATGCTCCCCGCAGACCCCGAACTGCTGACGCGTCATGAGGTGCTGGAATCCCCGCCTGATATTCTGGTAACCAACTACTCTATGCTCGAGTACATGCTTATGCGTCCCATCGAACGCCCTATCTTCGACGCCACCAAGACATGGCTGCAAGAGAACCCAGAACAGAGACTCATCTTGGTCCTAGACGAAGCCCACCTATACCGGGGAGCGCAAGGAGCAGAGGTGGCGTTGCTGCTGCGCAGGCTGCGTGTAAGACTCGGCATTCCATCAGAGCGGCTGCAAGTGATCTGCACCAGCGCCAGCTTTCACGACGCGCAGACTGCAGCGCAGTTCGCAGCACAGCTCAGCGGCAAGTCGCGAAGCGACTTCGTGACTGTAATCGGAGAGCTTGCGCTCCGCTCCGAAGCTGCACCCGGCGGGAACGATGATGCGCGAACTCTTGCCGAGATCGACATCGACCAATTCTACGACGCTCATACGGAAGAAGAGCGCGTTTCCGAGGTAACTAAGTTCCTTGATTACCGTGGTGTCGATGAGAGCTCAGGCTTGGAAGCAGCGCTCTACCAGGCTCTCAAGGACTTCCCCCCCATGGGACACCTCATCAATCTGACGATGACTGAAGCTCGACCCATAGACGAGCTAGCTAGGCTGGTCTTCAGGGGTGTCGATCAGGCATCAGCTGACCGGGCCGTAACAGCGCTCACCGCCCTCGGTAGCTTCGCGCGGCGTGACGCCGAACAGCCCTCACTGCTGCCGTGTCGGGTCCACTCGTTTTACCGGGGACTGCCGGGCCTGTGGGTGTGCACCGACTCTCAATGCAGCGAACTCCCAGACGCACAGAAGGGCGGCCCGGCCGGCAGATTGTACGCCCAGCCGCGCGAACGCTGCAAATGCGGCGCCAGGGTGTTAGAGCTGTTCACGTGTCGCAGTTGCGGCACTGCCTATGCACGAGCGTATACCGATGACATCGACGATCCAGAGTTCTTGTGGGCGGAGCCCGGCTCCGAGTTTGCGACAATTGAGGGTCGCACCGAGGTACTGGAGCCACTCGACATTCTGCTAGAGCGACCGCTGCAGGATAACGTCGAACCGGCAGAATACGATGTAGTGACCGGACGTCTCAATCCACCGGAACTTGGCGAACGGTGTCGGCCGGTTCATATACGCAATGACCGATCCGCGCAGCACGACGATGGGGACCATCACCCCGGAGAGTTCAAGCCGTGTGCTGTTTGCCGTCAGACGGCCCCATTCGGGCGCTCCTGCGTGCAAGACCACCAGACAAAGGGAGATCAACCGTTCCAGGCGCTTGTCGCCAAGCAACTGCAAGTCCAGCGCCCCAGTCCAGTGCCGGCGACAGACTTCGCGCCTCTCCGAGGTCGCAAGGTCCTCGTGTTCTCTGATTCGAGACAGACCGCGGCCCGCCTGGCGCCGAATCTCCAGAAGTACGCTACGCAGGACGTCTTGCGGCCGCTGATCGTCTACGGCTATGGTCTTCTTCAACGACTCGCGACCATCCAGCGTCTATTGACCCTGGAAGACTTGTACCTCGCTGTCCTGCTCGCCGCGCACTCGCTTCCCGCACGCCTGAGACCCGAGTTGAGGAGCGGGGAGACCTTCACCCTCGACGCTATTGTGCGGAACTTCGTTCGCGATGGGAAACTAGAAGATGAAGCACATGTTCTGCAACTGCTCGTGGATGCTGGAAGGGAGCCGCCGCCGGAGATGCTGCTCGCCGGCATATACGAGTGCTTGGTCGATCCTTACTACGGTCTCGAACCGCTAGCTCTTGCTTCCGTTACCGAGCGGCCACCGAGGCGTGATGCTCTTGCAGCCCTACCTGACATCCCGGGAGTCGCCGAGCAGGCGCCAGCCAAGCGCGCTCTTGTCAGGGCGTGGCTCAGCTGTTGGCGGCGAACAGGTATCTGGCTTAGCAGAATGCCAGATGGCTGGATAGGTGACAGAGTGACTACGCATCGAAGCGGGAGTTTCGTGCCTATGCAGCGGCTTCTTGCTGGACTGGATGACGACAAGGTCTTTGAGCGCAAATGGCTTCCAGAGCTACTTGAGGCCTTCGCCGAGTCCACCGGCGGCAATTACAGATTGAGAGGCGCCGAGTTGTCTCTGCTGGTTGGTGGCGACTGGGTATACTGCGAGGCCTGCCGTTCGGTTCAAAGACCTCTGCCCACCATCACTAGGTGCATGCACTGTCAAGCCGGCAGCGTCAGAGCCATCGATGCTGATCAAGACCCCGTGTTCCTGGCCCGCAAGGCATACTACCGAGCTAGCACCATGGGCGTCCTTCAGGATCCACCGAACCCTCCCGTTGCGCTGATAGCCGCAGAACACACTGCTCAGCTCAACACAGCTCAAGCGGACGACGTCTATTCCAGAGCTGAGGAGTACGAACTTCTCTTTCAGGATGTGGACTTGGGCCGCGACGAGAATCGCGCACGCACATATGCCATCGACGTTCTCTCATGCACAACGACCATGGAAGTTGGCATAGACATAGGCACGCTCTCCGGCGTGGCACTACGCAACTTGCCTCCTGCGCGCTCGAATTACCAGCAGAGAGCCGGCCGCGCCGGCAGACGTAGCAACGCAGTCGCAACCGTGATCGCCTTTGGCAGCGCCGATAGCCATGACGAGCACTACTTCGCTGAGCCTGACGCTATGATCCGAGGCCGAGTCGCGGACCCGTTCCTCACGCTCGACAACTATGAGATCGCCCGGCGCCACCTCACCGCCTACCTGCTTCAGAGCTACCATCAAGCCGTGTTGCCAGACGTCCAACCTCATGAGCAGCCCGATCTCTTTGCTGTACTGGGAACAGTCTCTGACTTCCGGAAATCGGGTTCCCGGCTGAGCCGTGATGGTCTCGAAGACTGGCTGCGCAGCAACAGCGAAGCACTGGAGGCTGAAGTCGAGGCTTGGCTACCAGAGGAACTCGGAACAGAGAACCAGAAGCGTCTCCTTGCTGGCATCGTCAAAGGAACAATCGCTGAGATTAACTACGCTATTGAGGACACCTTACCGCAACGCGGTAGACAAGACACGCAGACACGTAGGGAACTGCAGCGAAGCCCTGGCGAGCAGCATCTCTCTCCCAGTATGGCAGAAATGCAGGCCCAGGCGGGTGACGAGACGGCCTCGCCAGATCCTCTTCATGAGAAACTCCTAGACCGGCTCCTCTACAAGGGCGTACTGCCCCGATACGCCTTCCCGACGGACGTAGTCACATTCCACGTGTTCGATCAGGACAGGTCTACGCCGTATCGTCCTGCTTTTCGCTACACGCCACAGCAGGGACTCAGTGTCGCGCTGTCCCAATATGCACCAAGCAAGGAGGTCTGGATTGACGGCAAGATGTTCACCTCCGGTGCTCTCTACTCTCCTGTCAGAGGCGAGAGCTTCCGTGCGTGGCAGATCCGACAGCTGTACTACGAATGCGACGAATGCCGCCACGCCAGCAAGGTGACTACCACCCATGGCGAGATAGGAGAGACGATCGACTGTCCTGCCTGTGGGGGAAAAAGCACTCTGGGCCCAGCCCGCTATTGGCTGACGCCGCCTGGCTTCGCCCACCCGATCGACATAGCTGAAAACACGTCGCCTGACGACCACCCCGGCACCAGTTTTGCAACGAGGGCAAAGCTCACGGCTCCCACGCCACCCACTGAAGATCAATGGCATGATCTCAATGAGCGTGTCCGCACAATCCACTTGAAGAAGCACCTACTCGTCACCAATGCCGGCCCCAAGCAAGACGGATACACTTACTGTCCCGACTGCGGACTGATAGAGCCGTCAGTCGTGCCGCAGTCGATTAGTCGAGTGCTCAAGCCACATGCGAAACCGTGCCCTGCTCACCAGCGACAACGCTGCTCTGATGGGCAGTCGTTCACGGGCATTGTACTGGGTACAGAGTTCATCACTGATGTCCTCTTGATATCCGTTCACGTAGATCCGCCCCTCAATCTACGCCCCGGCGTGCTCTCTACCGGCATAGCACTCCGCACGGCCGGCGAAGCCATCGCCCTCGCGTCATGTCGTGCGCTGGAGCTAGAGCTCGGCGAGCTCGAAGCCAACTACCGCCCCGCCCTGACGAGCGCCGAGAGGCAAGACACTGATGCTGAGATCTACCTCTACGACACCCTCGCAGGCGGGGCCGGCTTCACAGCACAGGTACGCGACCTGGGAGTTGACATCCTCCGAGACGCGCTTGCCGTACTGGAAGGCTGTGACTGCGATTCCTCGTGCTATCAGTGCCTCAGAAGCTACAAGAACAAGTTCGAACACGAGTTCCTGGATCGACACATAGGCGCATATCTACTGCGTTCTCTGCTGGACGGCGGCGATCCAGAGTTCGACAGGGAAAGGCTCGACCAGGCAGCCGACGTTCTCCACCATAACTTGCTGCTGCAGGGCATCGATGGCTTCTGTTTCACACGCAACACCCGGATCTCGGTCCAAGGCATCGGCGGGATCGACGTGCCTCTGTTGGCAACCACCAAGAGCGACGGCTCAGAGTACTGCATCGCCATCTCGCCACCGCTTACTCCTGACCACACCCCGAACACCGCTCTGAACGAGCTCAAGGAAACGTCCCCAACCTATCGCGTGTGCCTAGTGGACGAAATGCTCGTGAGGAAGAACCTGCCGCAAGCGACACACCAGGTGCTGTCGGACATCGGCGCACGGAGTTGAGCCCGTGGGCCACCCTCAACTACCCCCAATCTGGACCGTGACCCTTCCCTCTCACTGGGCGACAGCCCCAGAGAGGATGAGTGTTTCCGCACTCCTGCAAATGGAGTCCTGTCCGAAGCGCTGGTCCCTCAGCCATGCCGACTACTCCGATCTCTGGGGCTACGATGGGTACCCTCCGAAACCCAACCTCGCTGCCCTGAAGGGCACCATTGTCCATCGCGCCCTCGCAAAGGTGGTAACAGCCCTTGTCTCCGCGGGATGCTGCTCCATCCTCGATGTCGATGCTATTGCAGCTATCGCCACAGCGGGAGGATACACCCAGATAATAGATGCGGCAACTCGTCAGTTGTTAGACGAGACGCGGCGCAATCCACGCTCCGCTCGGGCCATGCACATTCTACGCCGCAAGCTCACCTCACATACGCCAAGTATCCGTCACTGCGTCCAGACGCTGCTCGCCCGCCTCGACCTGGCATCCGTCCGCGCTCCCCGCTCTCGCGCGCCGGCAGGCACCACCCTCGAGCGACGGCCATTGGGCTTCGGGACGCATTCCGAGGTCCATCTCTATGCGCCCAGTCTACGCTGGGTAGGCGCTGCTGATATCCTCAGCCTGTCGCAAGGCGGATGCGAGATGATCGACTTCAAGACTGGCGCTCCGAGGCCTCATCATCCTTTCCAGATCCGCGTGTATGCCCTGCTCTGGTCGCGAGATCCTGTCCTCAACCCGGCCGCCCGCGTGGCCGATAGCCTCACCCTCTCATATCCGACAGAAGAGACAATGGTACCGCCCCCAACGGCACGCGGTCTAGAGCTCCTTGCGCAAGAGCTACGCGAGCGCAGCATTGCCGCACGCGCTGCGGTTGCTGGGGAGTGCCCACAAGCCACGCCAGCCCCCGAGGAGTGCGCTCTCTGTGATGTTCGCCAGCTGTGTGACGAGTATTGGGACACTGCCCCTCCCCTGACACGAGCACCCGACTACCCGCATTCTGTCTGGATGGACGTGCAAGTCCGGTTGACTCGCCAGACGGGGCTCCTGCAGTGGGAAGCCGTATGGGAGAAGCCGTCGACAACGCCTCGCGAAGCGGCTGTGTCGGTTGGGTGGTCTCGAGCCGATGCGGCGGCTGCGTCCAACTGGAGGTCTGGGTGGCGCATTCGCCTCCTGGACGTGCTCCTCACACCACCCGAAGATGGGGGCTCGGAGCCACGGGTGGCATCCGGCGGCATGAGCGAGGCATTCTTGGTACCAGACTAGCACCGCATCCCACTGCAACTATACCGGCGGTAGGTGCTGTGCCCATGCTCACGATCTTTCGCCACTCCGTAGAGCCGTGCTGAACCGCGTCGTCAATTGACTCGTACGAGCATGACAGCGCCACGGACCCGCAGACGCCCGAAGACGATCGCTGTAGGGAACCCACACGCCGCCTTGCGTCCCCGGTACCAGCATGAACGCACTCCACGAGCCGCACAGGCTCTCCCAGATAGTCTTCTTCCATCAAGGCCTGTCCCATCCGCAAAGCCCGCCAAGTGGTGTTTGGTCCCGCCCTGGCGTCCGCATCTGCTCCAGTGTTCCCTCCGCCCCGCATCCCCAGGCCGAAGCATTGATGGGTGCCTGGCTTGCCCTCTCCTCCAGCAACTGCAACGCTTCGCTCGAACTGCAGGGCTGAAGCAGGATATCACAGCCACGGTAGCGAACACCGACAATACATCCCACGCTGGCCAATGCGGGGCTGCCTGAGGCGACATGACGCCCACGCCGGCACGACAGGCAACCGGCCAGAAGGGTCCTGTAAATCGGTAACTGGGACGCTCTTTTTGGGGGACAGACTTATGGGATCAAAAACGGTCCTATAAGTCGTGGAGAGTGGGCCTATGAGCCGGCGTCTGGTGCCTTTCGTGACGACATTGTACCTCTGCGAGTTCGCCCACCATCGCACAGCGCTGCCTTCGCCCCACCCCTCGCTGGCCCAACCCGGCACTCCCATCTCCACCGCGCTGCTCTTCGCCCGACGATCCTACATCGGGGCCATCCGGACAATCCCACATCGCTGGGCCAGCTTCTCGGCAAGATCCGGCTGACAGCCCCAAAGGCCACGCCCCTACCCGCCCCAATCAAGGCGGTCCAGCAGCAGTCTGATGATTCGCGCCCTCGACTCCGCGCGTCAGCGGGCACACCCAGTCCCTCACGACCGAATGAGGGCCAGGGGATTGCGCGCAATCAGCGGCCGTCGGGACGGGAACTCCCCAAATGTCCGTGTCACGCTCTCTGCTGCGCCACGGTCGACGAAGTACTGATGCCAGAAGCCAAGGACAGCGTCCCAGTCCCGATCTGAGTCGTGAGGATAGACGAGACGCACTCCGACACCTTCGAAGCCGTTCGGAGTTCCACTGCTCTGGACCGCTGCGGGCGTCGGCGGTGGCTCCTGGATGAGATCCCCCACTATGATGAGAACGGTGTTCTCAACGACGCTGCCCTGAATCAGCTTGGCGACGTAGTCGAGTGCACTCAAGTAGTCGGTGTGCGGCTCACGCGGCGGCCGTACGCCGGTGAGCTTAGCTGTCCATTCCTGCTTTAGTGTGTCGCTGTCTTCCCATAGCCTCGTCAGCTCCCCGATGAGGTCCTGACGACGACGTGACTCCTGGGCATTGCGAGGCCTGGCACGGAGAACGCTTGGTGCGTTCTCAGGAACCGGCGGCAGTTGGGCCCGCCAGACCCGGTTCCTGGAGTCGCTGAAGTCGGGTCCGACGTAGAAACAGAAGACCTCGTCACCGGGGCCCAGCCATGGGAGGACGTTGTCGCGGATGATCTCCAGCGCCTCGGGAAGCCGATTCTCCCGCATAGAGCGCGTCGGATCGATGAGGATCACGACTCGCCGTTCGTACACCTTGGCGACCTCGGGGCCTAGCTGCTGTGCCGCCCGCGCTCGCAACACCGGTGGAAGCATGACACCCGCGATTAGAGAGACCACAACCAAGATTGGCAGAAGAGGTAGAACGCGCCTAATCACCGTCATCGCATTTGTCCATGCCTTGCGACCCATTGAAGGCCTCCTTTCTAATCGTCGCACTCTGTCTCGTGCCCCTTCGTCAATTCCCGCCTGCGTCAGCAGCGACCGGTTGCCCAGTGCCCGGCGCCGGGACTGCCTTTGGCAGGCTGTCCAATGCCAAGCCCAAGCACCGCAGCACGGTAATCCCAGTGCCCAGCGGCCAGTAGAAGAGAACATGCATGAACATCCACGAGATGAAGGGCAGCGAGAGCCGCGTGGCCCACCAGAACGTGAACGTCTCGATGACCCCGACGAACGCCGCTGCGAGCATTCCACAGCGGGGTGCGAGATCGGCCGGGTCTTGGATATGCCCGTAGTAGTACTGGTAGTAGACGAGCGCCTGGAACCACCACAGGAACATCGTGGCCCCGACGAGTGGCCCAAGGATCGCCCACCTCGCCAAGCTTTCGCGGCCGGCGAGCGGCTGTTCGCCGCTTCCTTTGTCTTCGTTGTCTTCGCCATCCTCGTCATCTGTACCGTCTTCGTCCGAGGCTTCGTCGTCTTCCTCCACGAGCTCTCGTGGCCGGTAGCGCAGAACGACGTCGATCAGAACACCCGCGAGAGCAGTGAACACTATGAGGAGCGTCGCCAGGCTGCGGCTCTCGAGTGCGGGCTGCTGCAGCACCTCCCGCAGTACCCTGGTGTAGATGGGGAAGTACCCCCGAATGGCGAAGAACGCGGCGGCGAAGAGGCCTAATCCGAGAACCGACCGGGCTGGGTTGATGCGAGGCTGGGGCGTGAAGTTCTCCAGCACGCTTCGTTCAACCGACTCCAGGCCACCCGCGGCTGCCTCGCACATGCGCGACGCTAGTCCTGTAGTCCGTTGAAGCAACACTGCCAGGAGGACCAGCGCAGCCAAGAGCGCCAGTGATAGCAACCCCCACGCAGCGATTGTGCCCAGCCCCCCGAGCATACCCTGACGGATGACAGCGTGCGGCATTCCGTCTGCGGATGGGTCGTCGTACACCCGAACGAGGTCGGAAACAACCGTCGCATAATGACGCCAGTACTCGAGGCTGCCACGCTGCTTCGGAAGGGTCGTGTCGGCGAGGAAGGCAATTAGGTCTACGTGTTCGGTGTCCTTCTGCCCACGACCGCCAAGCCTCGCGTCCGGAATCAACCAAGTCGATTCGTGCACCAATGCGGGGCCAAGAATCGACCATTCGCGATCGTCAGACTCACGCGTTGCGACGTACACCTGGCCCGACTGTCTGCGGCCGAGTAGCTCTCCCTCCACGTCTGCGGCGCGATCCACCCAAACCCACCTCTCTGGCCCCACGTGCCTCCCGCCAACCGTCGTGATCTCCACGCTCGGCTTCCGCGAACGGCCCAGATCCGGCGCTCTCACCCGCACGGGAGCCGAAACGGCTTCAGCACGCTCTCGCCAGAAGGCATAGTCGAAGCGTCCCGGCGGGATCGTCGAGCCGGAGACGACCGCCACGAGCTCCAAGGCGTCTGACAGTTCGTCGTCTGTAGAGCGAAGCCGCACGCTCGGAAGCTCCCATTCGCTTCCGCGGACAACAGCGGGGCCCGGAGGGCCCAGCCACCACTCGGAACCGACTCCGCGCACGAGCACCCAGATCCTGCTGCCCTCAGGCATGTTCAGAGCCGTTCCGGCAACGCTGTCCCCCTCGGCAGCAGCGACACCGCGCCCGGAGCCACGGGGACCGACCCCGCGCCGGCCGATGCGAGTGATCGACAGCATGGGCACGCGCCCACTGTCGGTGAGGGGAGGCTTGCTCTGCACGAACAGGCGGGCAGAGCGCGAAGCGGCCACGACGCTCGATTGCCAGAAGGACCTGTCAACTAGCCCTGCCGGCCTTGGCTCTGCTGTCACCACCGCAACCAGATCAACGTGGAGCCATTGCGGCTCACCCGCCACAGAAAAGGCAACATCGGGCATGCGCCACGTCTTACCCGACACCAGCGCAGCACCTTCCAGCAGCCGCCATTGCTCGGTACCGACGGGATGCAGGATCAAGCGTACATCCATGCCTGCAGTGATCCCCTCGCTGTTCCCCTCCACAGTGGCCGACGGCGCAACGACGGTCGGTTCCGTCTGCCGCACTGGAACTCCGCCGATCACCAACATCTCCACCTGAGTGCGAGCCGAGTCATCTCGCGTTGTTACTCTCCGAAGCACTTCAATGCGCATGGGCGGGGAGATAGCGACGGCCATCTCCTCCCAATCCGACTGCCTAATCCCGCCGCGATCGAGCCCTTCGCTACCGAGCGAAGGCTTCATCACAACCGCTCGCAGCGTGGCGTATCTGGCTTGGCTGAGGCGCTCCTCGGACGCGACACCATATACGCGCCAAGCCCCACCCTCTGTCTCCTTGGCGGGGCCATACGGCACCCACTCCGACGTGCCACGTGCATTCTCCAAGACCCAGATGCTGGCGCCTTGGGGCGCCGCCCATACGCTTAACTCCACGTCCACCCCAGCCGCGTCCACGAGCTCCAGGACAATCGGTTCGTCCCCAATGACGCCCTTGCCGCCAACGGCAATGATCTCGATCTCGGCAGTCGTGCGCGGCAGCCTTGTCGGCCCTCGCTCTTCGTCCTTCAGCCATCCATCGATTTGGCCCAAAGCAACAGCTGCACAAACCAGTAGCACGGCAGTACACAACACCACGACGGCAACTCTGGATCTCGACACTTCGCTTACCCCCTTTGTCTGACGCCAGACCTCCATGTTAGTGCCCCTGCACGCCCGACTGCGTACTGTCCGGCCTCACTTGGGTCTGCCGGGGCTTCTGCGGCACACGATCAAACGTCGTGACGTATACGTTTCGCGAGACCGCGTTGAGCTTCAGAATGTCCTCAACGCCCAGCACTATCCCGGGCCGCAGCTCTTTGCCACGGACTAGTGCGCCACGGCAGACCACGCCCAGGATTGTCAAGTGCTGGCCGGGCGATCCCAGGTTGGTCACCGGGACGACCCAGTAATTCTGGCTAAGCAATACCGCTGGCCCCCCCGCGACAGTCCACTCCAGCGTCCCTCGCCGATGCCACAGCACCCAAATCGTATCGCTGCTTCCCGCAAAGCCCTCGACAGTCCCCTCCACGCGGCTCTCTATGTCCACGCTGCGCGTGCCCGTCACAGGCCCGTCATCAATGCGCGTGACTGCGATCCGCGCCCGCGGCGTCGGGGTGTTCATGTCGATGACACGGATCATCTTGACCTCCTCCGATTCGGCCAGAATCGTGGAGGCATGCCGCTGCCATGCCTGAGGAGAAGCAGAGCCGACCGGCAGCTGCTTACTGCTGATCACGGCTGTAACGCGGAACAGGTGGTATCGGTCCATTCCCGGCCTGCCCAGAAACGCGATCCCGGACCACCTCCGTCCGTGGACGGTTCCCCGCTCAGGCATGATCCATACCTGATCATCCTTGAGCGGCCTGACCAGAACGTGTACAAATGACTCGTCTGGCGTATGCGCCTCGCCTTCTACGGGCTCCTCGAGTCCGGCCGGCAGCCAATCGTCCGGGTCAACCGGTTGTCGCCCAACGTAGGCAATGCGAATCCGTGGCTCCTCCTCCCGTCTCGTCTCCTGCGTCTCCGATGTGCAGATGACGCGTACGGCGGCGGAGACTCCGACCCCACACCGTTCAAGGGATCCGCGATCCAGCACGCCGCGCGGCAGCTGATCACCGGATCGAGGAACTGCGACGGCGACGATCTCATACGGCCCCCGTCCCTCCGACGTAGGCGCAAGAGCCACATCGTCGACCTGCCAGTCAAACCAGCCGCCGGATTCGCTCTGAGTTAGAGGCCCGGGCCCTCCTACCAGCCGCCACGTGTCGTCCCCCACGCGGTGCGAGGCGAGGAAGATGTCGAGCATCGTTGCGCTCTTGCTCGAGACATTGAAGACCTTGCCTCTGACGCTCGGCCGTCCCGACGCCTTGAGCTGTCGGGACTGCACGGGCTGCCCGTCAACAGCGGAGACAACCACACTCGGCCACAGTTCGGTCGAGTCGTCCACTGGGAAAGCGTTCGCCCCCATGCTTGGGTAGTCGGAGCGCGAATCCGTCCGCGAGGGCCAGTTCGGATCGCTCGACGTGCCACGCCATCGGAGGCTCACGCCGCCCGCGGTCAGTACAGCGCGAGCCGCCTCCGCAAAAGTCTCCCCGACAAGCCAGCCAGCCGGGACCACGTGGCCTGCCACCAGCGGGCGCTGCCCCATCCCCGAGGTGATCGCCGTCACCCCGTGGCGCTCTACTACCTGCGCAAGACCGCCCGTCAAGACGGCGAGGGTCAGCCCGGCCAGCACCGGTATCCGAACCGTGGCTCCTATCGGCCTGAATCGCGTGGCCAACCGCCGCGCTCCTCCCGCCAGAGCGCGCTTGCCACTCGCTATCAGAGCTATCGCAGCCAAGATGATCAACCAGAGGCGCCGCAGCCACCCAAGAAGGACACCGAGTGCAAGCCGACGCTGCCGATGTGAATCTTTGTCGAGCTCGGTCACTGCAGGGTCCTCCAGAAGCCGCTCTATCTCCTCACGCGACAGGTCCTCAGCCTTCCATTGCTCCTCCTCGGTCTCGTCGGGCCGACGACGCATATCATTCCCTCCTCTTCAGGTCCGCCATTTGCGGCCCTCGCGCACCATAGGCGTGTTCGCACAGGGCATCAGGTATCGATCCGAACGCTTCACACGTCATCCGCCCTCCGCAATTCGTCCATTTGTTTGCGCAACCACGCTAGGCCCTGGTCGTAGAGCCGCTGCGCCGTTGACACTGATAGTCCGAACCGCCAAGTGGTCTCCGCCCACGTTAGCCCCTCCAGCTTCTTCGCCCTGACAATCTCGCGCTCGGGCGAAGGTAAACGGTCCAGTGCCTCACGCAGCAACGACACGAGGTAGTCGCGACGAGCCGCCGCCTCGCACTCTACGCGGAACTGCCGCACTACCTCCTCCACCGCTTGTTCCTCCCGCTCGAAGCGCTTGATGAGTGTCTTCATCACCCACTCCGCCTGCGTGCAGCACCATTTCTTCCACGACCGCCCCCTCGCCGGATCGAACCTATGGATCCTCCGCCATAGCTCGATCAGGGCGATCTGTGTTATGTCCTCGGCATTCTCGCGAATGGGCGGATGCCAGTGCCTGCGAACGCGCCGCAACAAGGCATCACGGGTTAGCTCCAGCGCTGCGTCGAGATCTTTCCTGGACTGCCTCTGCTTGAAGCGTCTAACGTAGCGCTCCGCCTCCATCCACCGGTCCATTCGCTCGGGAGCCTCAGCAGCTTCCATTACAGCCCACCCTCCCGACAAGAGCTAGACTGCTCATCAATGCTGCATTCCCATCGCAGAGCTTACTCCGAGGTACGCCCTGCGAGCTTCCCTACTCCCTACTACAACTTCCACAGCAAGACCTGTTCAGTCGGTGCGTCTGCCTACCGCCTGCCATCGCCCAGGCATACAACCGGGGACCCCAGCACAAGCAGGTCCTCCGGGTTACCGGGTCGTTTCTCTGACACGCCTGCGTAGACGGAGTAGCGATCCGCAGGCAAGACAATGATCCCTGTCGACCACGTGATGGCTTTCTCGTCCTCCCCAGCCGTCGGCTCACGTCGGACTGGCGCCTCGGCACCCTCGAGCGGCCAGATGCCTGCGCCGATCCATCGCGCGTCCCGCCGCGTCTCGCCGTACACCAACACACGGACCTGCTCTGCGTCCACGAGGTCCCACGCACAGCCTTGTACGCGGATGAGCGTCTCGCCAGCAGCGCTGATTGCTGGTCCTTCCGTCTCGTCAATCTGCACGCCGTTGATGTGGGTAATCCGTACCCTAGGGCTAGGCACTGTCAATGAGACCGGAAGGGAAGCGCGCCCCCTGCGCATGGACGGCGATAGTATCTCCTCTCCGTCTGACCCCATGACAGCGGCGATCTGAGCAGCCAACTCGTAACGGCCACCCGGGGAGTATGCGCGCCGAGCTGGCACCCACAACTCGGCTGGCACGTCTCTGGGAACTATCGCATCGCCGACCGGTCGCAAGGCCGCGGCCGGCTCTCCCGATCTGCGGCTCTGAACGACAACCCGGGCGCTTTCATCGTCGCGAAGCCCGATGACCCGTATCCTTACTCTTGCATCTGGCCCCACCATGTCCATGACATCGAGCCGGGGAATGAAGGATCGCGCTGGCGCCGCCGACATCGCGAGATCCGTGTCTTCTGGACCAACACTAACCCACAGTGCGCAGAGATTCGCTACAACCAGCAATGAGCTGCTGGCGACCAACACGCGCCGCCGTTGTAGCGAATGTCGGATCATCACACATGGCAGCGCAATGCTGACTGCAACACCGACCAAGCCCACGAGGGATCCAACACCGCCCTGCGGATCACTCCACATGATCTGCCGCGCAAACCACAGGAAGAGCCCTGTGGGTGCCGCCACCCACAGCCAAGCGAGGCGCCATCGTCGGCACACTCCACGCCTAGGCGTATCCTGTGCTACCTGGTTGCGTTCGTCCGATGCCGCCCGTGCCAGCTCAGCTGAAGACGCCTCCGCCGCGGCAGCGAAGTCAGCAAGCTCCTGTTCACTGGCCTCAGCAAACAAGGCTTCGCCTAGTGCATCGACGAACTCCCGCTTAGACATACGGTCCCACGACGTACCACACGCTCGGTTGTGTCGAACTCCGTCTGCCATCTTCAGCTAGCCCCCTTGCAGCTCGACGCGTAGTCTCTTGACAGCTCGTTGGATGCGTTTCTTTGCCGCCTCTGGCGCTATCCCCAGTCGCGTGCCCACCTCCTCGGCTGTCAAGCCCAACGCTTTGTACACCAAGACCTCCTGATCCGCTGCTGACACCCTCTGCAGTGCCGCCAACAGATCCAGCCTCTCCTCGACCGAGATAGCCACAGCTTCGTCTCGCGGCTCCCAGTGATCGGGCCATGGCACCTCGACGGAGGTCCGAATCCGTCGTCGATGCCAATCGATCGCGCGCTTCGCTGCCACAGCATATACGAAGGTGCTCAGCCTACCCCGTCCTGGTCGCCACTTCTCGAGTATTTCAGGTAGCCTCTCCCGCAGCCCTGCGAGGAAGTCGTCCTGTTCGTCCAGAGGGATCCTGAGTCTGCTCCCTACATGTCGGCGAAATGTGGGCGAATCGATGAGGTCGGACACGAGTTTCCAGGACTCGTCCCGGTTCGCCCGGCTCGTGGTGCGTTGATACGCCAGCGTTGCGGCCTCGGCCGCCAGCCAAGCCGATGGGTTCTCGGCGTGTGTTGCCATCTTCGCCCTCCCCAGACCTCGCCGGTGTCCATTGATGTTATTCGATTGTCACCGCAAGAAAGGGACAACGCACTTTGACAGCCCGGTCCGCTAGGTTCCCGGAGACCGCCAAGCCATCAACCTCGCAAATTCCCGCCACTCCGAGCACAGCCACAAGAACAGCACTCCCGACGCGACAATCCACAACACTCCCTTCCGCTTCCACAAGAACCGACAAGCCTTCCGAAGCGGATACACCACTGCCTGGATCTGTCCACGGTCAGTCCTCATTTCGCACCTCCGCCCCATTGCAGCCAACTGCGCTCCGAGGCCTCGCCAGCGGGCTGCCCTCCGTCGACTAGTAAGGTCTCGCGCTACCCACATGATGTGGGGGCTTTGTTCTTCCTTGCGACGCATTACAATACCCTCTTCTTCACGATTTCTTCAGTTATAATGTGGTCTAAAATACATTTGCACCTACGCTATAAGCCATGTGATAGACAGCCCGGCTGTAATATACCTGAATGAAGGCTCGCTTAGACTAGACATCCGAAGATCACAGGCCATAGTTGGGCCAGAACAGCGGGCTGAACCAGCGTTCAGAACCATCGCACCAAACGCGGTCAATTTGTCGATCGGACGTTCGACTAATTATATCCCACATAATACTCAGTTATAATTCGATTTTGATCGTATGACATCGTAATAAGATATCGCTATAGCTCCCATAAAATGGCCCTCTATTCGTCAATAGACTGGGGTGAAAAGACAAGGAGTCGATGCCAAGTCTGCGTTACTGGCGCTTGTTCTGGCCGACCTTTTGTGATACAATGGGCTGGAGGAAAATCTCACATAAGTGTGCATCCGTGTGACATCAGCGCACGGCGGGGCCAACGGGGCCGTGGTCGGGTATGCCGCGCCAGTTGCCCTCTTCAGTGCGAGTCGCCGCGGTACTCGCGCCGGGCGCTGTGCGAGGAGCCTCTGGACTCCGCACTTTCGGCTCGCCCCTTCCTTAGCCTGTGCCAAGCCCGCAACGCGCCATCGGGCACGGCGCCTCGCGCCTTCCTTCCCAGGAGCATGTGGGCACGCCATGCAGCAGCGCGGAGCTCACAAGAACATCCCATCCGCTGGAGGTGATGTGGCTGTTGAACCCAGAAAAGATCCCGATTTCGAAAGAAACGACTGACCTCCTGGAGCGCATTGGTCGTGCATTGAAGCGCCACCGACGCGACGACCTCAGGGAACACGATGCCAAGAAGTTCGCAGAGGAGCGCCTGTGGGGCCGAGGAAAACGCTGGCTCACCAACCTGGAAGGCGGACAGATGAGCCGGCTTGCCATCGGCGAGTTCCTCGAGGTCGTGAAGAGGTATCGTCTCGTCCTCGATGAGCTCATTTCCCTCGTGCTCGAGGGTGTACCGAAGACGGTGTATCTCCCTCGGCCCGACGACGCCGTCGAGCAAGGCAGTGCAGAGCCGCTAACTTGGGGGACACCGCACGGCCCCCAGTTGAGGTACGTCAACTACCTATCAGACGACCTGCGCCACTTCAATGTCTCCGTCTCAGCCGCGACTCTACGTGGGGGAAGGAGCACCGAGGGGCTCGTTCCTGCTGCCCACTTGGGCGAGGAGGTGCTCATCGTCACAGAGGGCGAAATCGAGGTGCGAGTTGCAGACGAAACACGGACCCTTCGGCCCGGCGACATGCTGGTCTTCAAGAGCCGACACCCACACTTCGCCCGCGATTGCACGGGTGGTGTGTCGAGATACATCGTGGTGCGGACGAGATGCCGCCAGATCTTCCCGGGCACGGATCGGGGCGACTCCGGCAACGAGACACACGAGTAGCGCACCCGGCTCTAGACACCGACCCCGGCCGAGGAACCTCAGGGGCAAATCAGATGGGCCCCACGGCGCGCGTTATTGTTGTCTCCGCGCTAGGTGCCGCGGTCTCATGGACAGCAGCGACCTCCCACGCGCTAGCCCCAGCGACGAGTCGCCACCTTCACGGGCTACGCTACTCGCCCTACCGCGGCCGAGATGCGCCGGCAACTCACGGCCTCCAACGGACCACGCGATGGAGCATGACCTCCGCCTCCTGAGCAGCATCACCAGGCGCATCCAAATGCATTCGGCCACGGGTCGAACCACGCCCCTCCGATCCATTGCCAGCAGACTCGGTCTCGGAGTGCGCCAGGAGGCGTAGCTCTGCAAAGAGGCCAGCCCAGAGGATCGCGCGATCAATGTGGAGGGGATCAGGATGCTATCCAGATCGGGTGCGATTCTTCAGTCCAAACCGTCACCGTGTGTGGCAACTTCATCATCGAGACGCGAGCCTCAAAGGGCGCCGAGTCGGTCCCCGCTGGCATCAACGACGACATCCCCAACGAGGAGTGTCGTGGGGAGAGGACCCAGCTGACGTTGACCACCAGACGCGATGTGTGTCCCCATCCACCTTCCCTTGACGTATACATATTGTGAATGTCCCTCGCGCTCCGAAGCCTTGCCCGCGTCTCTCGGGTCCGTCAATGTGGAGATAAGGGGGCACGCCCCCTACACCGAACTCACAAATCGATACAACCATATCTATCAAATGTGCAACCAAAGGTATGAAGAACCCACGCGCCGCCGTGTGCCAGCACGTGCGAGCGCAGTCAAGCCAAGGAAACCACATTGGCGGCTTGTGCGATGCGTCGTGGCCGCCTGGCGAGGTTCTGCTGGACGGAGGCCAGGCGAACATGGCGCTGGGTGGGGCCGAAGTTCCGAACTGGCCATGGTTCGGGAGGGAATTGAATGATCGTGCGGTTGTCGACAGGTGAGGGACGAGCAAAGGGATGTGGATGCGCCGTGACAGGAACGGCGAGTGGGCGCTGACCGGTTCCGGCGGTGCATGACGCGAGGGCGAAGAACACCACAACCTAAGGGCCCGCGCACCCATGTCAAGTGCTCACCGTGTCCTGGGAGGCGATCGAACTGATCGTACGCGTGCATTGCTGTCCGGCCGAGCGGAAGCGCCAAGTGTGTTGTGTCAGTTTCTCGGCAAGACGTTTCCCGTCGCTCGGGTCAGGGCGGCAAGAGACGGCATAAGTGACGCGATCCATGCTGCCTGACGTCGGTTGTCAGCGGACATGGACCGGAGGAGGCACGCATGATGCGCACGGGGATCTTTCTGGCCGTAGCCGTTTCTGTGGGTGTGCAGTTTGCTAGCCCTTGCCATGCCGAGGCCAAGATCTGGGTCGTTGCGGTCGGCATCAGCAGGTACCAGAACTCAGACTGGGATCTGGGCTCGCCAGCCGCGGAAGCTGAGCAGATAAGAGAGCGGGTACTCAAGGGCCGGAGTGTCACAGCAGAAACACCGTTCGGACGCCCTGACGCGCAGCAGGCAGGCGACGCGAGGCGCGCAATCGCCACATGCACCACGTTCGAGGGCCAAGGTACTGATGGGGCCGTGGTATGCCTGACAGACGCCCACGCCACGAAGGCGAACATCGAGTCTGCGCTTACCGACTGGCTGCCAAGACGGGCGGGGAGCGATGACGCAGTGCTCATCTATTTCAGCGGCCACGGCACGCATGGGAGCGACATCGCGCCGATCGATGAGGACGACGGCTCTGATGAATACCTCGTGCCCCATGACGCGGAGCCAGCAGGTGGCAACCGCGTCAACTTCGCGACGCTCATCCGAGACGACGTATTCGGGCAGTGGATAGCCAGCCTCCCGTGTCGGCTTGTCACCATAGTCATCGACAGTTGCTATGCAGGCGGCGCCCCCAGGGACCTGGCGGTCGGGGCGAAGACAGTGGGGGACAGTGCCGAGCTGGCGGATGACTTCCTTTCGGACATCAGGAAGATGAAGGACATCACCAAGGCGGGAACGTTTCCCTTGGCAGCATGTCGGTCGGACGAGATTGCGTTTGACGATGTTTTCACACCCAGGTTTCTGCGCAGCTTTGGGCCCGACAGGCCCCGAAACAGATCGGATCGCGAAGTGCTGCAAGCGCTTGTGGTCGAGGTGGCTGCAGAGTCTGGCGGAAGCCAGACTCCCGTGTGGATCGACAACGCGAGGAGTGAGCCTCGCCCAATTTCGACCTTCCTTGGACCGGAACGTATCCGCCCCGAGATCCTCATCACGAAGGTGCCACCCTATGATCCGGTAGGTGGCACGCTTACGCGCTATGAAATCGAAGGTGTTGTGAAGGGGGCCAAAGACCCCGCCACGCTGCAGGTCGTCATCTACGCGAGGACGGACTACCTGTATGTCCAGCCGCTCACAACTGAGCCGCTCACTCCCATTGATCGAGGCGGCAAGTGGGCCACATGGACACATGGCGGCGCGAAGTACGCAGCCCTCCTCGTAAGGTCTACGTACAAGCACGACCAGCACAAGGACACGCTGGCAGCATTGCCGTCTGTCGGGGGCGACATACTGGCCAGCACCGGAGAAATAGAGGGCACCAAGAAGTGACATCGATTCCCTCGGAACGCAGGTTGAGGGAGGCGAGCGCGACTCGGCACGACATATCCCTCCCTGCACGTAGTGGGCGAGCGAGGGGACCCGCCGCCCGAGCTGGCGACGGAAGACGTGCTGCGCCCCGCGTGAGCATGGTGCCGCTCTCGATCGCCTTGAGGTGATGACGGCGACCTCAGTTTGCGATGTGGCCGCCTTGTGGCATGTGCGTCGGCAGTGCAGCGTCGGCGCCGAGGGCGCAGGCACCCCAGCTGAATCCTTTGGACGCAGATAACAGAGCACAGGAGGCGAGCTGCGATGAGGAGACCACAGACTGTAGTGCGACTTGACGTTGCGCTGCTGCTCGGATTGGCCATCAGCAGTGCGGTCAGCGCACAGGCACAGGCCAAGCAAGACGCGGCGGCAAGCATCACGATCACGCGCGTTCCCCCGCCAACGGTGAAGCCCGGACCCAATAGCTGGGGGAGGATCGCTGGAACGGTCAGCGGCCCGGACGCGACGCTTCACAAAGTGGTCGTGTATGCACTGGGCGACATCTGGTACGTTCAACCGTTCACTGCAGCGCCCTACACTGACATTGGCGAGGACGGGCAATGGGAGACGGACACGCACGGCGGCCTCGAGTACGCCGCGCTTCTCGTGAAGTCGTCGTACAAGCCCACAGCCACGAGAGCAATGCTTCCAGGTGTAGACGACGAGGTGCTCGCCATCGTTCGGGCAGAGCCGGGCGTCCCAACGAGAACGATCAGCTTCTCCGGCTACGAGTGGACCGTCAAGTCGAGTGGACGCAGAGTTGGCCCTGGTCCGAACCACTTCTCGGCGAGCACAGCCAACGTATCGGTTGACGAGCAAGGCCGTTTGCATTTGCGTATCACGAAGGCGGATGACCGCTGGCTCTGTGCCGAGGTGATCTCCCGCCGGTCATTTGGCCACGGAACGTATCGGTTCTACGTGGCGGCGCCTGTTGAGACCTTCGATCCGAACGTTGTGCTGGGACTGTTCACCTGGAACGACGACGCGGCATACGCGCATCGCGAGATCGACATCGAGTTCTCCAAGTGGGGCAATGCAGCCAAGCCCACCTCGGCGCAATTCGTCGTCCAGCCGTCGAACCGTCCTGACCACCTAGAGCGGTTCGACTCTCCCGCCGGGCTGACGACCGCGACGTGCAGCTTCACCTGGAAGAAGGATGCTGTGGCGTTTCGCATCCTTAAGGGTCACGTTACTGCCCTGGCGGACCCAAGCCTGGTCGTTCAGGAGTGGACCTTTTCCGGACCCGGGGTTCCCGCCGCCGGAGGCGAGAACGCGCGGATCAACCTTTGGCTACTTGGCGGTCGCGACCCGAAGGCTAGCCGAGAAACCGAGGTGATCATCACGAACTTTGAGTTCGAGCCATTGCCGTAGTGCCGGCTTCTCCCGTCGCCATCTGATTCGCTTGGGCTGGGACCACAATGGCCCCCTCAGGATCGGACGTGTTGCTGTCGCCCGGCTCGAGCAATACGGCGTTGCGGCCTGGCACGCAACAACAGAGACGCGAGAATGTATGCTTCCCGGGAGGCCCGACCTGATCGCTGATGACCCAGTAGCTCTTCCCCACGAAGCGCAGATGTCTTGCCCATGCGTGGCCATCGGCACTGTGTGCTCCCGAGAAGGACTCCAGACAGTCGAGGGGGAACGACGCGGCACATCGCAGGCTGGCCGATGCGAGGTGCTCCAGCACACGTGATACCCACGGGCGCACGACTGGCAACCAGCCAAAAGGATCCTATAAGTCCGTCCGCGACGCTCTCCTTGGGGGTCAGGCTTATGGGACCAAGAACCGTCCTATAAGTCGTGGAGTGGGCCTATGATCCGGCTTCTGACTCTCGTCTTACGCGCTCCGACAAGCGTTATCTAGAAACGCCGGACAGCCATCACTTCCGAATTGCACATGCCACCCGAGAGGAGATCGTGCTCCGGGAGCGAACTTCAGAGGTAGCTGCGACGGCGAACAGCCGGCGAGATTAGGTTCGCAATGCTTCACGTACTAGTACACTACGAGACAGCTCAGAACGGCCGCTGGGGCCCCTAGGAGCGCACTTGAGGGTCGTGAGTCTCGTAAGGCTCATAACCTTGAGGTCGTGGGTTCGAATCCGCTTGCTCCGGCGAGGGGCCGCCTTCTGTGCTCACACGTCGATCCCCGCTGCGTCGTCGTTCCTGCATCTCTGGGTGACGAGGTTCCCTAACCACTCGAACGGCCCGTGGCTCGCACTGCGCTCAGTACGGCTTCAGCACCTTCGCTGGAGAACGCGTGCTGCGAAGTGGGTCCCCACTACGTAACGTTCATAATGCGACGGGCACCAGCCTGGCCATCACCCCCATCCATCCAACGGGGCCTGGACACTTCCACGAGACGGTCCCGAGTGTCCTCAACACCATCCAGTGCCGTCATCGGGGTCGCCGCTCGCTTCCCCGATATGTCTTCTCGGCGTTCCGTGGTATTTCTCT
>Ga0114930_10000762_pt1 | contig 33204 bp, 25 predicted proteins | sample AnhtaG_FD_87300 | JGI IMG/M metagenome (GOLD analysis project Ga0114930, IMG submission 87300) | Deep subsurface microbial communities from Anholt, Denmark to uncover new lineages of life (NeLLi) - Anholt_01485 metaG | ecosystem: Environmental > Aquatic > Marine > Oceanic > Sediment | place... | reverse complement strand
GGAAAAGAAAAAATCCTATGATACTGCTGAAACAATATATATTGATGTGATAGAAAGGTTCCCTGAAGATTTCGAACCAAATTTCAGTCTGGGATGCCTCTATGTAAAAACAGGTAAACAGAAAGAAGGCCGCAGCCAGCTTGAAATTGCACTGCAAAAGGCAAGGGCTATGGAAGAAGAAGAGAATATAATTGAAATGATATCTTCTGAAATAAATAAGATAAAATAGGATTTGACTGGTTCAATATATTGTCTTCCGGAAATTATAACCAATGATGTTGATATCTGGACCCACTAGAGAGGTAAACAATTTCCTTATGATAACATATATATCCCATTCATTCTATGTATCCCACCTAGTATGAGAGCAGTACTAGGACTAGAAGACGGCACAGTTGTAAAGGGTGTTGGTTTTGGTGCCGCCGGGGCTGCTGCATGCGGGGAACTCGTTTTTTCAACTCAATATACCGGATACGAAGAGGCACTCACAGACCCTTCCTATGCCGGCCAGATCTTGATGTTCACTTATCCCCTCATCGGCAATTACGGTGTTAGCGGCGAAACCTTCCAGTCAGATGGCATTAAAGCAGAAGCACTGGTGGTAAGGGAAGCCTGTCCCCACCCATCCCACCATCTTTCAAAACGTTCGATCTTTGATCTTGCGTTAGATGACGGGCGACCAGGTATCGCAGGTGTGGATACCAGGATGCTGACCATCAAGACCAGGAATACCGGTGCCATGCGGGCGTGTTTGATCACGGACAGCGATGATGGCGAGGAAGCCGTACGTCGGGCAAGGCAGCATCCCAGGATATCTGACCAGACCGATTTGATCGACAGGGTGACCTGCCAGGCGCCTTACCACATCGAACCCACGAAACATGGTATGCCCCATTTTGTGGTGATCGACCTTGGGATCAAGGCAAACATGATCAAGAGCCTCCAGAAGCGCGGTGTTGAGATCACTGTAGTGCCTGCCAGCACAAAACCCGACCAGATCACTGAATTAAAACCTGATGCAGTGTTTGTGTCCAACGGACCCGGCGATCCCGAAAAAGCGACCGACGCTATTGATGTTGTGAAACATATGATGGGGGAAGTACCCATCTACGGCATCTGCTTCGGCAACCAGATCATTTCCCTGGCACTGGGTGCCAGCACCTATAAACTGAAATTCGGGCACAGGGGAGCTAACCAGCCCGTTAAGGACATGAATACTGGCACTGTATATATCACCTCCCAGAACCACGGGTTCGCGGTGGATGCCGACTCTCTGGAAGAGGCTGAGGCCCACCTGACTCACCTGAATGTTAATGATAACACTGTGGAAGGGCTTGCTCATGACTATCTGGATATTATGAGCGTGCAGTTCCATCCTGAAGCCAGCCCCGGTCCCTGGGACACTGAAAAATGGTTTTTTGATACCATTGTAAAACGGGTGATGAAATAATGCCACGAAATCCTGATATCAAGAAAGTGCTGCTGATCGGCAGCGGCCCCATCATGATCGGACAGGCGGCTGAATTCGATTTCAGCGGCAGCCAGGCCTGCAGGTCATTGAGGGAGGAAGGCATAAGCGTGGTCCTGATAAACTCAAATCCTGCCACCATCATGACCGATCCCGAGATGGCAGATGTGGTATATATCGAGCCCATTAAACCCGAGATCGTGGAACGCATTATTGAACAGGAGCGGCCTGACGGTGTGATCGCAGGGCTGGGGGGCCAGACCGGGTTGAATATCGTGAGCGAACTGGCTGATAGAGGCGTACTTGAGAAATACAACGTAAAACTGTATGGTACACCACTTAAAGCAATACAGGATACTGAGGACAGGGACCTGTTCAAACAGGCCATGCAGCGAATCGGCGAGCCGGTCCCCCGCAGCAAAGCTGTGAACTCTATTGAAGAGGCGTTGGAATTAATTGATGAACTGGGCATGCCCCTGGTCATCAGGCCTGCATATACATTGGGCGGAGCAGGTGGCGGTATCGCCAGGACAAAAGAAGAACTGGTCTCGATCACGGAATTAGGCCTGAAACGCAGCAGGATCAACCAGGTCTTAATAGAAGAGAGCGTACTGGGATGGGGCGAGTTCGAGTACGAGGTAATGCGGGATGCAAACAATACCTGCATCGTTATCTGCAATATGGAGAACATGGACCCCATGGGAATCCATACCGGCGAGAGTATAGTGGTCACACCCAGCCAGACCCTGTCTGACAGGGACCACCAGATGCTGCGCAGTGCCAGTATCAATATCATCAGGAGTCTTGGCATCGAAGGAGGTTGCAACATCCAGTACGCGGTCAAGGACGGCGAATACCGGATCGTGGAGGTCAACCCGCGGGTGAGCCGCTCGTCAGCACTTGCCAGCAAAGCCACAGGCTACCCCATAGCCAGGGTGACAGCTAAGATCGCCATAGGTATGGCACTGGATGAAATACCAAATGATGTTACCAAGAAGACACCTGCTTCCTTTGAACCCACAGTGGACTATACCGTGGTCAAGATACCCAGGTGGCCTTTTGACAAATTCGTTACCGCTGACAAGACACTGACCACTGCCATGAAGAGCACGGGCGAGGTTATGGCAATCGGGCGCACTATAGAGGAGGCATTGAACAAGGCCATCCGCAGTCTTGACGTGGATATGTATTTCGGGTTCAGGGACTGGAGCCGGGATGAGACCGAAGACCTGCTTACCACCGCCACCCATGAAAGGTTATTTGCGATCTATCATGCGTTGAGAACCGGTTTTACCATCCAGAAGATATCAGATATCACATTCATCGACCCCTTCTTTATCCAAAAGATACAGAATATCATCCAGATGGAAGATACGGTTCGTGAAGGACTGAATAATGAAAATCTCCGCGCTGCCAAGCAGATGGGATTAACTGATGCAGAGATCGGCAGGTTAACCGGCAAAACCAGGGAAGAGATCAATGATTTGCGACGCAGTCTTGGTATCACTACCACATACAAGATGGTGGATACCTGTGCTGCCGAGTTCGCGGCAGAGACGCCGTATTATTATTCCTGCTACGAAGAGATGTGCGAAAACGAACCCACTGATCGTAAAAAGGTGCTCATACTGGGCGCGGGTCCCATTCGCATCGGACAGGGTATAGAGTTCGATTACTGTACCGTGCATGCTGTGACTGCATTGAGGGAAGAGGGGATAGAGACCCATATCATTAACAATAATCCTGAGACCGTGTCTACAGATTACGATACGTCAGATAAGCTGTTCTTTGAACCCCTAACCCTTGAGGACGTGATGAACGTGATCGAAAGGGAGAGACCATGGGGTGTAATGGTGCAGTTTGGAGGCCAGACCTCTGTGAATTTGGCATTACCGCTGAAGCGGGAGCTGGAACGCAGGACCGACCTCGACACGATTATCCTGGGTACCACACCCGAAGATATGGATATCGCAGAGGACAGGGAACGATTCAACAGGATGCTGCAAGAAATGGGTATTCCACAACCAGACGCAGGCTATGCCATATCAGAGGCCCAGGCCCGGGACGTGGCTGCGCGCATTGGGTACCCGGTGCTTGTCCGGCCCTCCTATGTGCTGGGCGGCCGGGCCATGGAGATCGTTTACGACGAGAATGACCTGAACCGCTACATGCGGGAGGCGGTACGGGTGTCGCCGCAGCACCCGGTACTTATCGATGATTTCCTTGAAGGAGCTATTGAGATCGATGTTGACGCGGTTTGCGACGGTGAGGATGTGCTTATCGGTGCTATAATGGAACACATTGAAGAAGCAGGCATCCACAGCGGGGATTCAGCATGCGTTATTCCGCCCCAGTCATTGGGTAATTACGTGCTTGATACAGTACGGGATTATGTGAAGCGTATCGCTCTTGCACTGAGGGTTAAAGGTATACTGAACATGCAGATGGCTTACAAGGACGGCGTGGTCTATGTGCTGGAAGCAAATCCCAGAAGCAGCCGGACCATACCTTTTGTATCAAAAGCCGTTGGCCTGCCCCTTGCCAAGATCGCTGCAAAGGCCATGATTGGGATACCATTAATGCAACAGGGTTATAAGAGCGAGCCCATACCCAGACATGTATCTGTCAAAGAAGTGCTGCTGCCTTTTGATAAACTACCCGGGGCTGATCCCATATTAGGTCCTGAGATGCGAAGCACAGGCGAGGTAATGGGAGTGGATTACAGCTTCGGGCTGGCCTTTTTCAAGGCAGAACTGGCTGCAGACAACCAGCTGCCTATTAAAGGTAAGGTGTTCATGTCCATCAGGAACGAGGATAAAGCTCAACTGTTGCAGGTGGCCAGGAAGATGTCAGAAGCGGGACTGGAACTTATTGCCACAAGCGGCACCGCAGAATTCCTGAAAAATAAAGGATTTGACGTTACGATTTCCAAAAAGGTACACGAAGGCAGTCCCAATATCATTGATATGATGCGTACAGATGATGTTGGCCTGATCATCAATACTCCAACCGGCAAGATGACCCGCAAGGACGGCCGTCGGATCAGGCGGGCAGCTGTGGACTATTCGATCCCGTACATCACCACCATCCAGGCAGCACTGGCAGCAGCTGATGCCATTGAGGCCATGAGCAAGGGTGAATTGACCATTAAGAGCATAGGCGAATACCATGCGGAGATGAATACATGAAAATATTGGCATTAATGGGAAGTCCCAGGAAACAGGGAAATACTGACCTGCTGATCAATGAGATCCTTGCAGGAGCAGAGAACGCGGGTCACCAGCACGAGAAACTGGACCTGTACGACCATGAAATCTCACCATGCACAGACTGCCGCGACTGCAAGACCGGGGCCTGTTCAATTGATGACGATATGCTGGACCTTTATCCCAAGATCGAGGGCGCCGATGTAATTATCTTCGGCACACCCCTGTACTGGTACGGTCCCTCGGGCCCAATGAAGCTATTCATGGACAGGCTGCTCCCGTACAGCGAGACTGAAAAGCTAAAAGGAAAGCGGGCACTGCTGGTCATCCCATCTGCAGAAGGTCCAAAAGCCTGCGAAGCTGTTGTCAGGATGTTCCAATTGTCATTGGATTACCTGGGAGTGGATATTGCCCACATTCTGCTGCCAACTGCGTATGATAAGGGTGAAATATCGAACTATCCCCAAACCCTTGAGCAAGCCCGTGAAATAGGAGCTTCGCTGTAATCCCCTTAAAAATTCATAAATACTTTTAATGTGACAATATTATGGAGTGAAACAAGCATGCCCATAACCAAATTTATACCAAAGCAGAAACGGATGTCCACCACACTGGGAGGAATGCTGATCCTGTTAGGCGAGACCATGTTCATGTTCTCGCTATTGAACTTTCTCCTGATCACAAGGATACAGTATTACAATCCAGGCGATGCATATATGCGCCAGTTGTTCCCCAGTTATCTGCTGTTTTTAGGAATCCTGATCGCAGCTGCACTGCTGGGAATGCTCTTTGTATATGTGTTCATCCTGCCCAGCAAGATGGCGTTTTCCCAGCAGCAGGCAGTAAAGGACGACCGCAGCCCCACCCATAATTTATTAATTGAAGTAAATAGCGAAATAAAGGGTCTGAAAAAAGAGATCGAGGCTCTTAAACAGTCATTGGATAAGGTTTAATATCCCTGGACCGTATTAGGAAGCCAGAGAGGTTCTTGTTAAATTTATGTCTCGATAGGGTAGCGGATATCCTTGAAGCTTGCGGAGCTTTAGACCCGGGTTCGAGTCCCGGCCGGGACGTTATTCTTATAATGAGAACTTCTCAAACCGTTCTTTTTTGGCTTTGCAGATGGGGCACTGGTCAGGTGGTTCGTTCCGCGCGCACAGGTAACCGCACACCGTACACCGCCACACAGAGATCTTATCAGTGGCCTCTTTCATTATCATATCCACCGGCTCCTGTTTTCCTAATATCTTTTCCACTGGCCGCCGCTCTGGTATTGGGTCATGGGGTTTCTTGCTACTGATCCAGCCCTCGTTAACGTATAGTGTACAGTAGCAGCATCCGTACTCATCCAGGTCCGGGGCCCGGTAATCGCATGGACAGATGATATCCATATCCTCGGCCAGTATTCCTGAGGCCAGCCTGCAGGGGCATGAACGATAACCATACCGTTTCTCATTCTCCACAAGCCCGATAAGCAGGTCTTCAAGTATCTCTTGGTCAGGCTGCAAAGTATAGCCGTCCTCATCAGCCAGTTTTTTCAGTTCCTGGTAGAGCTTTCCAGTCTCTTCGGTCATAATCCAAGTGCCCTCCTGACCTCTGTTTCGTTAAAACCCACAATGACTTTGCCATTTATTACTACTGTTGGGAAACTGATCCTTGGATTTAACATCATTACCTCCTGCATGACCTCTTCCCTCTCACTGCCTGTCAGGGTGTCCACATCCACATAATTAAAATCAAAGCCATTGGTGTTAAGAAATTTTTTTAACCGCTTGCAATAGACACATGTACTTAGTGTATAGATTTTTATTTCAGGTGTAACTGTTAGGACCCCCCCGTATAATTATTAACGTATTATGCTCATGATTGTACTATAGGTGATGCTTCCTCGTCAAAAGGGTTGGTTCTCATGGCAAGTGAGAAGAGATATGGATAATTTTCCTTAAGATGACTCATATAATCCAGCCAGCTTGCTACAAACAGGATATATGCTCGTCTAATATCTCCTGATAAGTGTTTGATGTCTGTTTCAGGCAAGTCCCTAACGTTTTTCCTGGCTGCCAGCTCTTCTGTCAGGTGGAATGTTGCCATTAATAGCTCGGTAAATGATTCGTGTTCTAATAAAACCGGGTTTTCAAGCATTCGTACCAGAAAACTTCTTTTACTGATCAGGAAACTGCGCAGTTCTTCGAGATCGATCTTCTGGATCTCAATATCATAATCATAATTTTTCATGAACTTGCTGACACTTATAAACTCTTTTTCAGACCAGTCATCAGTCACAATAAGATGCTTCCTGATATCATCCAGTTTGGGATCAAAATCAGATAAATAGGTCAATAGCTTTGTTCCCACTTCACTGAAAAAGGCACCAATGAGCATATTTAATTTTTCCAGCCTGCTGCGTTTCTCACGAATACTCAGCAATTGGTGTATTATTAGAGTGACCAGCAGCACCTCGATGGGAACAAAGGCAATATCCCCGATCAAGTAAATGAAAATGTGGTGCCAGTCATGGAATATGAAATAATGGAACAGATACCATATCGCTGATAATAGAATTAATAAGATACCGAACTTGACCTGCCAGTTTATACGTTTCATGTATGACCCTTTCCCATCAGCTTTGATTCAAGGATAATTTATTTTGATTATAACCATTTATACCCTTTTTCTCTTCCAAAAATTTCGGTAATCCATACAGTGTCATCTTCAATAGAATAGATTACTCTGTAATCTCCGATCCTCAATCTGTAAAGGTTATGCCGCCCTTTTGTGCCTTTTAATATCTTTATATCAGCCTTTGATCTACTTTTAAAAGGATCATTTTCAAGGTTTCTGATTGTTGAAATAATCCTAATTTTAGTATCCTTATCCAAATTATTTAAAAATTTTACCACATTTGGATGGAGCTTGACAATAAAACTCATTCAATTTCATCCAGAGATATGAATTTTTCCTTTTCTTCTAAAAACTTGTATTGACGCTCCATGAATTCGTTATAGTCGACCTTATTCATTAAGTGCTGAAGAATGTCGTTATAGGTTTCTCCCTTTAAACCATAGTTTTTCAATTTGTCTCTAATTACTTTACTAACAGGGATAGTGGTCATTTCAGCCATTATAATCACTTAAAATGGATATTATAGTTATGAGCATTTATAAGTTGGGCAAGTTTGAATGAATAAAATAATAACATGAATGATTATTAGAATGTCTTTTGTCCGAATTTACTGTTACACCTAACACCCTTCTCATCAAAACATTGATTACATGAAGTACACTCTGCTTCCTCAGCCCCTTCCTTAAACTTGACAACCAGATCTGGCTCCCTGATGAGCGGCCTGCAAAGCGACACCATATCTGCATATCCTTCGTCAAGCATCGTTTCCATGACTATCTTCGATCTCAAACCCCCGACCAAAATCACAGGAATATTCACCGCCGCCTTGATCAGCTTAGCATAATCTTTAAAATATCCCTCATCCACTCCTACCTTAATTCCCCGCCTGGACATCACTTCCCCGGCCTCACCAATGCCCCCGCTTACCTCTATCGCGCATACCCCAGCCTTCTCCAAAGCCACAGCGATCTCCACACATTCAGGCGCATCCAGCCCGTACCCTTCAAAACCATCGGTGGCATTCATCTTCACCATAATAGGGAAGTCCTCATCCACAAGTGCCCGGGCCCGCTTGATAATCTCAACGATGATGCGCACCCTGTGCTCCCCGCCCCACTGATCGATCCTGCGGTTGGTATAAGGTGAGATAAAACTGCTGAGCAAAAAGCCGTGAGCCAGATGCAGCTGCACTGCATCGAATCCTGCTGATCGGGCCCGATATACGGCCTGGGCAAAATCCTCAATGGTCTGGTGAATTTGTGCTTCGGTCATGGCGGCCGGGACTTTTCCGGACGAGGCGTCCTTTACTGCCGAAGGTGCCATAGTGACAGGATATTCGGGTGTGACCAGCGCCTGCCTGCCTCCGTGCACGATCTGGAGCGCGATCTTGCTGTCGTATTTGTGTACCCGCTCTGTGATCTTGTTGTATGGCTCGATGAATCTGTCGTCATAGATTCCCTGCTGGCGACTGCTACTTTTTCCAGCTGGATTTACATAAGAATAACCAGTTATGATCAGACCTACTTCATTTTGTGCAAGTTCCTCATACATGCGGCCAATAGCAGGAGTTGGCGTACCGTCTTCTTCTGCCAGCCATTCATGGGTAGCAGAGCGTACGAACCTGTTCGGAATATGCAGTCCTTTTATGTTAATGGGATTAAATAGCATGGTAATTCATCCTTTTGTTAATGAGATAATTTGTTGCATCCAGTCAAGAGCATTTATCAATATTTTGTATTTATGACCCTAAAAATACAACTGAAAATTAAAACTATATTTTTTCATATGCTTTTTTTCGATGATGAACAGATAAAATCAGAATTTGAAGTTTGTTCTCCCTGATTGTATAAAGCACTCGATATTTCCCAATTCTGAGACTCCATAGATCAATCCCTATCAAATGTTTTCCAATTTCAGGATATTTTTCAAGTTGAAAGACTTTCCTTAAAATTCGGTCTCGCACAGATTTATCAAGCTTAGCCAGATCAGCTTTGAATTGTCTATCAAAAAGCAGGGTGTATTTCAATCAAACACCATCTCTTCTTTTGTGAGATACTCGCCAGAATCTATCCTTTTAAGAGCCTCTCTTACTTTCAATACTGTTTTTCCATCAGAAAGGATTGAAACCGTTTCCTTTAAACGGTCAATATACTCCAACATATCTTCGTATTCATCATTATAAAGCCAGATTTTGTTTTCCTCTATTTTAGCTTCCATGTTAATTTATGTTTATTTTTTTGGGGTTTAAGTTTTTTGTATCAATATCAATCACTCTAATATCTTAGGTGTTCTTGCCATAACACCACTGATACAGACGAATAAATGCATATCAATGTGAATTTCCTTAATTCAGCTTAACCCCGGTAATGCTGGTGATATTATTCTCCTGCATCGTAACCCCGATGGTCCGCTCAGCCGCCTGGATCATGGGTTTTCGTAAACTCACCACAATGAACTGGGCATTCTCCTTGACCTTCTTCATCCTCTGAGCCACCCTTTCCGCATTGGCCCCGTCCAGGAACATATCTATCTCATCAAACGCATAGAACGGGGCAGGCCTGTGCTGCTGGATTGAAAAAATAAATGCCAGTGCGATCAGGCTCTTCTCCCCCCCGCTTCTGGCTTCCATGCGCAGCTGGGACTTATCCTTTGGCTGGACCTTCATGGTAAGTCCACCGGCAAACGGATCATCCACATTTTCCAGCATCAACTCGCCGGGTCCGTCAGATAGTTCATCGAAGATCACCCTGAAATGTTCATTGATCCCGTCATAACATTCTATGAACGCCACTTTCTTCATCTGCTCGTACTTGTGGATCCGCTCCAGTATCTCTTCCCTCTCATGACTCAGGATATCCCTGCGGCTGCGTAGATCATTGCTGCGCTGCTCAACCTCATCATATTCATAAATAGCCCTCATATTCACAGGTTCAAGCCTGGTCATGGCACTGGTAATGGAATTAATCCTGCTCTGCACTTCCTCTAACGTAGGCACTTCATCGGTCAATTCCACGCCCCGCTTCTCCAGTTCGGACGTGAATTCCTTGATCTGCTCGGCAAGGGCATCCCGGGTGGCATGTAACGCTATCATCTGGCGCTGGGAATTGTCCAGCTTGATCTTGATCTCCTCATACTGCTTCTGCCAGGCAGCAAATTCCATCTGCAGATCTTCCCGCTGTTTTCGCATATCTGAGAGTTCCACATCAAGCTCTTGCTCCCTGTTTAATTTTTCGTCCAGGCTGACTTTCAGTTCAGCTATCTTGGTACGATGTTGTTCTATCTTCCCTTTCAGTTCATTTTTCCTGCCATCCAGTTCTGAAAGCCTGGTCCTGATCTCTTCCACCTTGTCAGCAGAAAATTTAAATTCAGTATTAAGATTATTGATATTGGCCTCGATATCCCTAGTCCTGTTCTCAAGCCTGCGGATCTCATCCTCTATCCTCTGGGCCTGTTCGTTAAGCTCAGGCACTTCTGAGCCTTTAAGTTGCTCTTCCAGCTTTTCGGTCTGGGACGTGAATGTAACAATTTCCTTATCCACAGTCTTCTTGCTGTCCTCAAGGGTATTCATCTCTTCACGCAGTGCTTTGGCTCCTGCTTCTATCTCTGATAATTCAGCTTCCTTCTCTGTTATCAGGGTTGTGAGCCTCTCACCCCGGCTGTTTATCTCATCAATAGCCAGCTGTTTTTTGGTGATCTCGGTCTCTACATCCCTGATCTCCTTTTGGACACCGGACACATGGCTTTCCACACCATCCAGTTTATTTATGAGATTGCTTCGCCTGGACTCGTATTCTGTGATCTGCTCAGCCAATTTGGAGATCTTATCTTCTTCACCCGCTCCGAAAGATAATCCGCTTCTGCCCCGGCTGCCTCCTGTCATGGCACCGCTCTTCTCCACCACATCGCCTTCCAGGGTCACCATCCTCAAACCACCCATCAAACGCCTGGCGGTAGCCATATCCTCCACTACAAGAGTATCCCTGAAAATGTAATGGAACGCTGATTCGAATTTGAGGTCAAAATCCACCAGGTTTATGGCATAGTCTATCACACCGACCATATCTGAAATATCCTTATAACCCACCGGAGGTGACATCTTGTTCAAAGGTAAAAATGTAGCCCTGCCTGCTCTCTGGTGTTTCAAAAATGATATTGCTCTGGCACCGTCCTCATCAGTATCTACAACAATACTCTGCATACGCCCGCCGGCAGCCACTTCCAGAGCAGCAGCATATTGTTGATCTGCCTTTCCCAGTTGAGCAATGGTCCCGTAGATACCGGGAAGCTCACGCATCTCCTTGGCTTTTAGAATTTTCTCTACCGCGCCGCTGTATGACATTTCCTTGGCAGCTCTTACCCTGGCCTCTGCAGTCATATACTCCTGCTGCAGACCCCGCAGGGTTTCCTCCACATCTTTTAGTGCACTCTTCATCTGGGACCGGTTTGACTCCAGGTCATCCAGATCTTTGTTAAGGTCCTCTATCTGCCGGTTAAGGCCCCTGATTACCTCTACCACATCTTCGCGGTCATCATCGGCAGATTTGATCTTAAGCTTTGAATCTTCGATCTCGTCCTGAATATCTTTTATCTCTGCACTGCGCCGCCTCATTGAATCAAGCAGGCGGTCTTCCTGGCGCATCAGCTCGTTCTTGCGGTTGCGGGCCTCTTCCAGATCATGTTTCACCTGGGACAACTCGTCCCTGGTCTGGACAAATTTCGAGTCCACTTCAGCGATCTTTGACCTTAATACCAACAATTGGGTCTGCTGGTCACCGATCTCGCTATGGATACCTTCCTTGCGGATCTCTTCTTCCTGTATCCTGGACTCAAGTTCGGATATTTTGCCTTTGATATTATCGATCTCGATCAGGCCTTTCCTGCGCTGGGTATCCTGATCGGCAATTTCAGATTCAGTAAGTATAATAGTATTCTGGCCGACCGATATTTCGCCTTTAATCTCCTCGATCTGCCGTTTGATGCCTATCTGCTCGTCCTCTCCCATCCTGGTGATCTGGTTGTTCAGTTCCTTTAGACTGATCTCCAGTGCTACCATCTTCTCTTTCCTGGATGCCAGGAACTCTTCAAGTTCTGATTCTAATTCCAATTTGGAATCGATATCCTCCAATATCTTCTCAAATTCCTTTTCAGCCTCTTTGAGTTTGGAGAGCAGTACATATCCTTCATAGCATACCTTTTCTTCCTGAAGAGTCTGGTACTTCAGTGCCTGGTCCCGCTCCTTCTGCAATTTCTCGCGCTGGACATCCACTTCTGCAAGGATGATATCAACCCGTTCAATGCGCTCCTTGACAATATCAAGCTCGCTCATTGCTTTGTCTTTCTTATTATCGAATTCAGCCACTCCCGCGATCTCGTCAATGATCTTGCGGCGTTCCATAGCAGTCATTTCAGTGATCCTGGTAACATCACCCTGCATGACTACGTTGTACCCTTCAGGTGTGATCCTGGCTTTAGAAAGATAGTTGTGGATATCAGTAAGGCTCACTGCCTTTTCATTGAAATAATAATAACTATAATATCCAGCTTCCGTCTGACGTACTTTGCGGGTAATTGTTACTGTATCCAAATCCACTGGCATTTCGCGATCCGAATTATCAAAGCGTATAGACACTAATGCAAAATCCGGTTTCTTCCCGCCAGCCCCGTTATAGATCAGGTCCGTCAGTTTTTCTGCACGCATCGTCCTGGAACTTGAAAGACCAAGACAAAATAGTATTCCATCTACAATATTGGATTTGCCGCTGCCGTTAGGTCCGGAAATCGTGGTAAAACCGTCATAGAAAGGGATCTTTATCTTCTTTCCGAATGACTTGAAGTTCTGGAATTCGATTTCTTTTATATGCACCTAATACCTCTTGATGCAGTTTTTTTATTCAAAATTATTTTTTATATTCGATGACAACATCCTCGTCATCTCTGGCCTCGACTACGACCTCACCTTTTTTACCTGATTTTGAACTGACTCTTTCAGCAATAATGATATCTGTTTCATTTTTTTTTTCAGGTGGAGAGGTCTTAGTTTCTCTGCTTTCAGCGATTATGTACTCAGAAGTTGATCTGGCTGTTTGGTCTTTATCCTGTGTGTCATTTTTCACCATCGAATCCGGCCAATCAGACCCGGTCTTAGGTTTATCTGGTGATGGTACAGCTCTCACAATATCATCTTTAATATAATTTTTTTTAAAATCCTGTATTACAATTTTTTGATCCAAAAGTTCTTTCATTACTCCATCATAAGCCAGGCCCATATCCTTGACCTTCTTTTCCAGATTGGATATCCTTTTATCAAAATCAAGGTCATCTTTCATACCTTCCCTGAGTTCTGTTATGATTGACTCTTTGAGTGAATCGCGCATCTCATCAATTTCCCGTTCTTTTTCGGACAGTTTGTGTTCCAGCCGTTCAATCAGAATATCCCTATTTTCGCTTATCATAGAACTCACTCAATATTAATATTCATATACAATTACTATGTGGGTCAAGATAGTAAAATATTTTTTGGTAATGAATTAGTCATTTAAACTAAATTATGATCTGAACTTACACAGTATTTATGGAGATACTCTTCTTCGATCCCTTGGGAACAATACCACATTCCTGATATTATCAATATCAAGCATAGTCATTAAAAGCCTCTCCGCCCCCAGACCCCAGCCTGAATGGGGCGGGATACCGTATCTGAACGCCTTTAGATAGAATTCGAAACCTTCAGGGTTCATACCCTGGTCCTGGATGCGCTTGTACAGCATATCATGGTCATGTATACGCTGGGCGCCTGATGAAAGCTCCATTCTGGGATGCATCATGTCAAAGGCTTTGGTAAGTGTAGGATTATCCTCATACGGTTGGGTATAATATGGTTTGATCTCTGTGGGCCAGTCCACGATAAAATAATGTTCTCCCATAACTTTTCCAATAACTTTTTCAGCATTAGTTGACAGGTCGTCGCCCCATTCCAGTAAATCCTTTGAGTGCTCATTATTGATCTCGATAGCCTCGCTATAGGTCAGGCGCTTAAATGGAACCTTGGGTACACTCAGTTCTGTCCCCAGAATCTTAAGGCTGGATGCTGCATCAGTTATTACTGTTTCATATACATAAGCGACCAACCGCTCCAATATCTGCATCACATCCTCGTGATCAAGGAAACTTGCCTCGATATCAATGCTTGTGGCCTCATTGAGGTGGCGGGTTGTATCATGCTCCTCAGCCCTGAATATGGGTCCGATCTCGAACACCCGGTCCATACCGGCACTCATCATAAGCTGCTTGAACAGCTGTGGGCTCTGGTTTAAAAATGCTTCAGTATCAAAATAGGTAATTGGGAATAGTGCTGTACCACCTTCTGTCGCTGTGGCCACTACCTTGGGCGTGGTGATCTCAAGGAATCCTTCCTGTTCTAAAAATTTCCTGGTTGCAGAGAGAACATGATGGCGAATGTGGAACACTGCCTGGGTTTTAGGACGGCGCACGTCAATGAACCTGTTATCAAGCCTGGTGTCCAGTTCTGCATCCACTTTGCCTGTGGTATCCATAGGCAAAGGTGATTTTGCCGAGCTTAGCAGGTCTATCTTAGTAGGAACCAGTTCATAGCCATTTGGAGCCTTGGCTTCCAATTTGACAGCACCTTCTACTAATATGACCGATTCACGGCTTAGACCCTTGGCAGTCTCAAGTACCTGGGGGTCTATGGTCTTTTTGAACAGCGTTATCTGTGCCATGCCTTCACGATCCCTCAGTATGAGGAACATGATGCCGCCAAGGTCTCGAATTTCATGGACCCAGCCTGCAAGTTTTACTGTTTGCCCGTCCATATCGGATGTGATGTGTGATGTGTAGTGTGTTCGTCTGAATTCCATATGTACACCTTTCTAAAAATAAATCGGAATGTTAAATATTGATCTGTTGTCCCTTGATGTATTTATTGTATAATTAAACTACGGTATATGGGCGAGATGAGGAAGTTTGAGAGGTTTTGAGGCTTAATACTTAGTGAGGAGTAAAAATGTTAGGCGTTTAAGTTAAGAATGGTTAACTTAAATTGGAGTGGAGTATTCTAAGTTAACCTGCATTACTTTTGAGATTCAACACGATAGGATTCGATTATATCCAAAACTGTGCAATCTTGTTTATTAAATTTAGATTTGTTTTGTGAACTGTTGGATAAAATTGATGTCACTATTATTGGTTGATAAAATAACCATTTAGCGTGAAAGAAGAAAGTTTTTAAAAAAAAAGAAGGGAAAAAGAGTTTATCTTTTTCTCAAACCATATATCAAACCGCAAAATGCAAGGACAGTTGTAAGAATTCCAAATCCTGGAGTTGAAGGTCCAGATTCTTCTGCGGCCATGTCAGCTTCTTCTTCAATGGCAAAGGTTTCTTGAACTGCTTCAGTTTCTTCAACTGTTACGGTTTCTTGATCTGCTTCAGTTAACGGCATTCCAGAACCTCCTGCTTCAGCGGTAGTATTGGTTATTTCTATAGATCCATTCAGATATACTTCTTCAAAATTTTTATTTTCGAATACCAGTTCATAGTTGCCGCTATATTCAATTAAGTGAGTAAATGTTCCGGTTCCATCAATTGTTTCTGTCGCCACATCAGAATTACCATCACGCAGAATCACATCAATTGATCCGCCAGTTACTTCTACATTTACTAAAAGTTCATCTCCAATTTCCAGATCACTTATTTGTTTTACATAATCCCCGGTTGCAGGAATTATTATTTCATTTATTTCTATAACTTCATCTGCAGCTGTACTATTTGAAATAAACAAAATGCAGATAATTAAGGTACTGAAAGTAAGAACAGAGTACCTTCTGATTTCTTCATTTATATTTCCCATATTTATATAAACCCCCTCAGATTTTTTTTTAGTTTACTAAATATGTATATAATTTGACGGCACATAATAATACTTACAATTTTCAAAGTTTTTTGTGTTTTTTATTTTTATTATTGTTTATCTTAGTTTTTTATCCACTAATATACGTTGAAAAAATATATTAAAAAAAAATAATTGGTTTCTGGAATAAATAAAAAAGCAGATCAGATATTACCTTTCTTTAGGATTAATTCACTTTACCCGCATTCCTTTCAAGTCTGGGCTGGGGGCTATCTGGCTTATCCCAAACGATGATGACTGGATTTGGCTAACTCGGCAGGTCTGATAATCCAGGATCAAAATCTAAAAATGCCTGGCGCTGATCAAATATTTTAATTGGTTTTTTTGTCAGGAAGTATTAACATTAATAGTCATCTATAACTATTTATATTGCCAGTACTATAAATGGATGTAATGATGTCGTTAAATATGAGGGAACCTGGTGAGCGAAATGATTGATGATTTTACGAACACATGGCTAAAAGTCATAAAAACGCCAGGCGATTTTTTTATGCAAATGCCTACCAAAGGCGGGTATGCAGACCCTGTCAAATTTGCAGTTATATGTTATCTGATAGCAGGTATAGCATTAGCGATAATCCGGTTTGCAGCCCAATTCTTGTTTGCCGGTGTAGGCATAACAGAAATCACTTTGATTATGGGATTTCTTAACATAATAGTGATACCAATAATTGGAGTTATTGGACTTTTCATTGGATCATTGATACTCCATATCTTTTTTAAGATGTTGGGTGGAACCGGTACGTATGAAGGCACACTCGGGATTTTAGCATATGCGAGTGCAACTGTAGTATTTATCTGGATCCCGCTCGTTGCCATCCTTTCAGGACTATACATTATGTATTTAGTAGCAACAGGTGGTACAAAAGTCCATAAGATCAGCACACTCAAATCGGTGATCGCAGTCGTGATACCAGTAGTTATTGGCATTGTTATTATAGTAGGGCTTATAGCTGCAATTGCTTTTTTCCTATACAGCTCAGGCGGAATGTCAGGTGATTCATCTGTTATGAGCGTATACGATTTTCGAATTGTAATAAACACAGATTCAAAACTGGAAAATCTGACTTTTTATACTCCACTTCCATTATTTAACAATGAGTCCAAATTAGGTGAGCAGGCGATAATTCAAACCATGGAAAGCTCTGAAGGCTGGAATCTCAGTATGATCGAAACTGAACATGGAACAATGCTGAAATTCACTGCAAATGAGCTTGTACCTGAATCAAATCAAGTTGTTGAGTTAGACCCATCTGATGATAGTCCAACTGGAGTAGTCCGTTCATTTACAAGGGGAACTATAGAGGTTTCTGTATCTATGGTATCTGATAATATTATAGACACAAGAAATGCAACCGATAATGAACCACTAATTTATCCAAAATATAACATAAGACTTTCAGATTATCCTTATCCATCTAGCAGGACCCCTCCAAAGACACAGAGCTATGAAAGCTTCATCTATGCGGATTATACAGCATCTCCAGATGCAAATGTTGAAATTTGTGTGACATTGGACGGAAGGAATGAATGGTGGAAAGGTGGTTGGGCTTATAACGTATACAGAGACCGTATATGTACTACATTCACAGGAGAGAAGCACGATTGGATCCCTGTAACTGGGGAAGTTGTCGAGGGGGAGGGGCGCTATGACTGAAGTCAACGACCCGGGAGTTTGCATCGTGTGTAGATATGGGTGGGGCTGCTGCCGAGAAGTTAATATATAATTTCTGTAATGCTTCCGAGTGGCTTATACAATAATACTGCACCCCTCTGCGGTTCGCAGTGAATTGATTGTCAGCCGCCAGCAAATTGCACTTACCCGACTGCCATCCCTGGTGCTACTGCCGGTGGTGGAGTGCAAACTCTACTTGCGAATTATTTAAATATTATGCAATACAACATAATGTTGTGGTGCATAATATACACTTTGTCGGTAGAAAAGAAGAACTATCGTTCCTTGAGCATGCTTATACAAAAGATAAGAGCCAGATGATAGTAATATACGGACGGCGGCGTGTAGGGAAGACCTGCCTGCTACAGAAGTTCATCAAAGGCAAGAAACATACATACTTCCTCTGTACCAAAGGCAACGAGATTGAACAGATACAATTGCTCTCAGGCTTCATAGCAGAAAGCATGGATGATGCAGTGCTGGCAATGTCACCATTCTCAGACTGGCGCACTCTTTTCATGTACCTGCAAAGCAAGATCGGTAATGAACGTTTCATACTCGTTATCGACGAATTCCCGTATCTGATAAATGCGAACTCGGCAGTGACATCCATATTCCAGAAATACTGGGATGAGTACCTTTCAGAAACAAAAATAATGCTTGTACTTTGCGGGTCAAGTATATCTATGATGGAGCGCGAAGTGCTCGCATACAAAAGCCCTCTCTATGGCAGGAGGACGGGACAATGGAAAGTAGAACCAATGACATTTGAGGAAAGTCTTGAGTTCTTCCCCAAAAAAACTGACATTGAAGAGGCTGTAGGAATTTACTCAATCACCGGCGGAATCCCATTTTATCTTCTCGAACTCGACCCTGGGAAACATTCAGTGGACAACATACTTGAAAACGTAGCAAAAAAAGGCAGAATGCTATATGAGGAAGGAGAATTCCTAATAAGGGAAGAACTTCGGGAGCCACTTACATACTTCTCGATACTCAGAGCGCTATCTGCAGGAAACACAAAGCAGACCCAGCTCGCAAATAACATAGGCATGGCATCAACTGCTCTTCCAAGATACCTTTCTACACTGGAAAGGCTTGGTTTTATCGAGAAGAATACGCCTGTGACAGAGTACAGCAGATCCAAAAAGACGATTTACAGGATAAAAGACCATTTTGTCAATTTTTGGTTTAGTTTTATCTACCCATATAAGAGTTATATTGAAGATGGTAACTATGTACGGTACAAGGAAGTGCTGGACAAAGGTCTTAACAAACATATATCATTTGTTTTTGAAGACATTGCCCGGGATTTTTTCAAGAAACAAGGGGCTGCAAACAGACTGCCATTTGATTTTACGAAAATTGGGGTTTGGTATGGTCATTATAGAGATAAGACAACCGGAAAACGAAAGGAGATTGAGATTGACATAGTTGCTCTAAATGATGATACGAACACTATCGCTTTTGTAGAATGTAAATGGAAACATCTCAGTGAAAAAGATGCGCTTAATGTCCTTGAAACGTTAATGAGCAAGTCAGTTTCAGTTCAGTGGAATGATGATGACCGAACTGAATACTTTGGCCTGATTGCAAAAAAAATTGAAGGTAAGGATATACTAAGGGAAAAGGGCTTTGTTGTGTTCGATCTGGACGATTTCAAAATGAATGAAAAGGCATAGAGCATCCCATCAACACGATTGTGATGTTGGTTAATCTCCTCGACATCCAAAGAGGCAATCCCATAAATTCACTTATGAGTGAAATAAGCAATCACTTCAGCATCCACACTATCGATCCTTGCATATCCATACCGTTCGAACTGTACGACCTTATCCAGCTCATCTGCAATACCATGTTCCCCTATACCTGATATCTCCCCATCTGGTGTTAATATCTTAACAGGAATATTATCAACAGGTGCCCAGTGAATGATCCTGCCGCCACCTTTTCGCATAATTTCAATATCGTATCCTGCAAATTCTGCACTGCCTTCACCAGTTATCCTGACATTATACAGGTCCTTCAACCTGAAAATATCACCTAGTTTTGCATCCTTAATGTCCTGGCTGCACACAAACACGCTATCCCCCACAGGAATCTCCCTTACACCTCTCTCAACACTCGGATGCAGGGGCGGTCTGGCAACAGCAGACTCTGCACCTGATATCTCAAGCTTTACAGGTTCCCACACAAAGAAATACCTGTTTGCGTCATCATCTATCAGTTTCCTGTTCTCAGCATACAGATTATCCAGGCTGAGGCTCACATCTGTCTCACCCACACCCATCTCAATAAAGAACTTGCGAAGTGCTTCAGGTCTGATACCCCTGCGCCGTAGTGCTCGAAGGGTGGGCAGCCTGGGATCGTCCCAACCCGAATATTCACCAGCCTCGATAGCAGCGCGCAAGCCACTGGTACTGAACTTACCGAACTCATGCATCTTCACCCTGCCCCAGTGGGAGGTGCGGGGATAGGTCCAGCCAAAGTAGTCGTAGACATACTTCTGGCGATGCTCACTGTCTATCAGGTCCTTACCCCTTATGATATGGGTCATACCCAGCAAATGGTCTTCAAGTGCTCCTTCGAAATCCAGCAGCGGCCATACTACATACTTGTCTGCTATCTCTGGCCTGGGATGTGGGGTCTTCACTATCCTGAATGCGCCCCAGTCCCTGATGGCAGGGTCCTTATGGGTAATATCGGTCTTGATCCTTAATACTGCGGACCGTTCTTCATACTCACCTGCCAGCATACGCTTCCACTCCCGCATATTTACCTCGGGACCCAGATCCCTGTGGGGGCAGGCCTGCTTATTGTCCTTCAATTGCTTGAAATCTTCCTGGGAGCAGAGACAAACATATGCCTGGCCGCCCGAGATTAGCTGCTCTGCATAATCATAATAAATTGGCAGCCTGTCCGAGGCCATGACCACCTGGTCAGGCTCGGCACCCAGCCACCTGCAATCTTCCAGGTACCAGCCATACGCTTCAAGCATAGGACGCTTGGTCACCGGATCGGTATCATCGAATCTGATAATGAATGTACCATTGTATTTTTTAACATACTCGCTATTGACCACGATACCGCGGGCGCTGCCCAGTGTGGGCGGGCCGTTGGGATTGGGTGCAAACCTCATCACCACTCCATTCTCGGCATCAGGCAAGGCTTTTAGACCCTTATCAGGTTCTTTGCGTATTTTGAGTTCTTCGATCAGTTCTGGTGCGATCTCTTCCAGTTCAGTTTGCCATTGTTCAGGTGTCTGGGCAGATATCTCCTGCAGGATCCTGCCAAGTATAGGTGGTATTTCTTTGGCTTTCTGCCTTAACTCTGGCTGCTCACCCATGAGTTTACCCATTACAGCGCCCTGTTGAGGAGGTTTACCGTATTTCACAGCATTCTGCAGCGCAAATTTCTTGATAAGCTTCTCAATATCCATATCCGAACAAAGACGTATTAGGATAACATAATTATTTGCAATCTTACATATCCCGGACAGCCGCATCTGCGACCTCAAAACCAGCTTTTATTGAACCATTCATGCTCCTCTCAGGATAATTTGCCTCAGAGAACATCCCGGCAAGGTATAGACCCTTGATTATTGTTGCGTAAGGTAATACCTTGTCAGCATAACCGATATCATAAACTGGAGCTGTCTGGGAATCCCTGGTTAATCTCCACCAGCTAACCGAATTCCTGTTGAAATCCGGATACAGGCTCTCAATATCTTTTAGAAACATATCAATCACTTTATCCGGACTGCCTGTAAATAATGGATCATCCGGGTTCTGGAAATAGGATGCAATATATACCAGATGTTGATCTCCATAATTTTTGGGGGGCATGAAGTTGGTATGTTCTATCAAAGCACCAAAAGAAACATCTGCATTAATATTCAGCCAGTAGGTCCCATCTTTCATTAGGGGTTTGGTCATTCCAAGCATAGCACAGCACGTCCCCTGATATTGAATTGAATCAAGATCGAGATTAATAAGTTTTGGGTCAATAAGTTTTTTAAATACGCCGGGAGCCACTGTGGAGATTACCTTATTGCACGAAATAGTCCCATTAACTAACTTTACTCCTGTAACATTCCCATATTTTGTGATGATACTTTCAGCCTGGTTACCTGTAATAATGCGACCGCCTTTTTCCTGGATGGATTGTGCCAATGCCTCCACTAGAATATTAAAACCCGGATTTAAATACCCAAGTTTTTCACCCTGGGTCCCGCGGTTTGAGCGTATCTTGACCCTGCCCAACAGCCATGCAGCACTGACACGATCAGCATTCTGGCCGAATTTGGATTGCAGCAGAGGCTGGAAAAAATTGTTATAAACACCCTTCCCCCCGGTCTTTAGTATCCATTCCTTTGCTGTGATATTATCATAGGATTTGATATCTTTTATGAATTTTGTTCGCAGCACCAACAGGCTCAGCCTGAGAACGTCAATTATGGATAAAGGTGGGAATTTTAATATCTCGAAGGGAGTGCTCATAGGATATGCCTTCCCTTCCCAGTAATAACCTGTGGTTCCAGTTAACCATAACACATGTTCTGCAAGACCTAATTCCTCGATCAGGTCAATCAGTTCAGTATCGCTTGCAAAAAAATGATGGTAGAATTTTTCAATATAATAATCCTCAATATGGTAACTCTTAAGCATCCCCCCCAGCAACTTGTCCTGCTCGATCAAGGTTACCCGATGATCATCGGCCAGACGATAAGCTGCAGCAAGTCCTGCCAGCCCGCCCCCGATAATTACTATTTCACTCATATTGCATCTTCCATTATTCTCGATAATAAAGTGCTACACCATACTCACTCTGTTCCCTATCCATCCAGCGGTACATCACATACCAATAATTGATATCACTGGGTTTAAAATGATACCATGCCATCTTGGCGCTGTCCAGCCTCTGGTAGTCATCCCCTATTATCTCATCCACGTAATCAGCATCAAGATCATGAACGATGATGAGAGGTGCATCCAGATGGGGATCCTCCTCAAGATCGACTTTCCATTTGATATTTGTGTAATGCCTGATATACCAGAGTAATTGTGTTTCCATCTCTTCGTCAGCAACCTGTATCTTGGTCTCATAACCTGAATGGTCCAATGCGACCCGATCTAAGGTGTCCATAAATTCATTGAATTCATTGGGAGCCTGGCTGGCCTGTATCAGAGGCTCGGCCGGATTTGCATAATTCCTGTAATTCAGATTATAGCTGGTATAAATGAAGAATGACGAGCTTAACACCAATATAACAACAAAGCCGGCTTCAGCCCACCGTGGCCTTTTTTTCAAATTGGGCAGTGATTCTCCTAAATAGGCGCTGGCTATAAGTATAGCAGGAAGCAGGGGGTGAAGAATGAGCCAGGGCACTTTTTCCCCCAGATAACTGTAAAAAGCAAGATTGGCTGCAAACCAATATACCATAAAGGCCATGGTTGGGTTTTCCCTTCTTTTAACAAACCCAACAATATAGTCAATACTTCCAGTAAAAGCGAACAGGATTATGGGAAGTTCATACAAAAAAAGCATGGGAAAATAATAATACGGCGGGCCGTCAAGGCGTTCAATCTCGTGCATCTCAAACCAGTGGGAAAATGCTTTGAAGGGGGCAGTTTTGACAGCTGGAATATCGGTAAAAAAATATGAATAAAACGTAACATAGACAGCCAGGAAAACAATTATTAATATGCCAATATCCAGTACGATCCTGAACATGTTTTTTTCAAGAAATATCATGGAGTTATGAACAACATTACCACTGCGCAAGCTTTTCCAGATCTTTAACAAAACAAACAGACCTGCTGGAAAGGCAAGCATGGCGATTATCACGTAAGCATTTTCTTTTGCAGTGACTGAAAAACCCAAAGAGGCTGAACCTAATGCCAGGTACATCAGCCTTCGTGGTCCATCCTGATTTTCAAGGTATTTTGCAGCGCAAATTATTGCAGCAAAAGTGAAGAAGGTAATGAAAATATCATTCCTGAAAAACCTGGAATAATACAAGAATGATGGGGACAATGCCAAAAAAGCTGCTGCGATCAGCCAGCCCGGACGGCCCAGGTAGTGCCTGAAAGGATACGTCAATAACACCATCCCTACACCGGTGAGAGCAGGTAAGAACCTGGCAGAGAATATGGTATCCCCCATTAAATGGAATATTCCAGATGTTAAGAAATAGATGAACGGGCCATGGAAAACAGGGGTATATTGATATTCGCCGTTACTGAATAATTTATATGTAAAGGAGCCTACAGCCGATTCATCATGATGGAACGGCCTGGCGTCCAGCATGGAGAATCGTAAGGCTGTAGCTATAATGATTATGGCTATAAATAGCAAAAAATCCGGATCTTTGTAGAATGGATTCGTTTTCAATTTTGTCATCCAATTCATATTGCTTAGGCATTTGCAGGATAATATATAAGCATATTTTATTAGAATATTTCTGCTTATTCAATGTGTACAGTAATAAATCGACATAAACACCACTACTGAAAAGAAACCAGGCATCCCAGGTTTTGGTCTATTTGTCAGTGTAGCTGTCCTATTGATTGTTGTGTAAAAATTACGGAAAAGGAAATAATGGGCAAAATCTGACGCAAAATTTTAATATGATGCTACAATATTTTACACCAATGGAAAATTATATATTATATTAACTTAATGATTTATTATTAATATAAAATTAAATGTGGATGATAGATTAATAGGATTTATTAATTTATTTTTATAAGGGAGTAATGATATGCGCAACAATAAGGATTATAATTTAATTTGTAAATTTAGACATTCATTGAGGACAAGTTCAAATAGTGCTGATTATGGAGGATTAAGCAATATTTGCCATTGCATATTTGTGCTTCTGGCAGCGGCCGCAATCATATTAACCACTGCACAGGCAGGTATGGCACTTAATTCAGACGACAGCCTGGATAATGCAGGACCTATCGAAATACTCGAAGCTGATGCAGCAGATAGAGTGTACAACTCCAGTACTCTGCCGATGTTCTATGTGGATCTTGATGAGAATTTATTTACTCCAGGTGTTGACGGTGAATTCCTCACCCTAGGTTTCGAAGCTTATGATAATTTAACACTCAGAGACGATGATGGCATAGTTTATGAAAGTAAAGCTTGGGCAGATGAATACGGAAGGATGAATATTGCCTGGTTAGGTGAGAAATACCTAGCTGTAGGCAATGATGTAAACAAGCTTACCAAGTACCTGGTTGATTTTAACCCTGATGAAAATCTAACTCTCGGACTGGGCGATGTGTGGGATATAGGAGAAGGTTTCACTCTCGAATTTAAAGGCATTGATAAAGGCGCTGATCGGGTCTGGCTGATACTGGAGAAAGACGGCAGTCTGGTAGACGACATAATTGTAGATTATGGAGGATATGGCTATTATAACGATACCCTTGCTGACGAATCAGATGTGGTCATTGCAAGAATCCATGTGGATACGGTCTCTGAAGATATAAATGAAATTATCATAAACGATGTACAAATTATAAGTATGGACGTCACTGAACTCATTAAAGATGAATACTTCGGAATGGACTTTTCCAGTTCAGCAAATAGTTTAATGTTGAGAGAACGTGATGGCACTACCAACCTTTACCGTGGTATGACAGTTGGAATAATTCCGGATTTCTTGAGTATCAGGGTTGGCGACACCCAATATCCCGAACCGGTCAGGTTGTATGTATTTAGTGAAATTACACCACAGGAACTTTATAAACAACATGGCCCCATCATAAACTCAACGGCTGAGGCACCAGGCTCAATTATTTTGGATGCCAATGACCTGCCGATGTTTTATAAAGATCTGGATGCCATTAATTTTAATCCTGAAAATAATAAAGGTGAATCTCTTACTATCAATTTAAGTAGTGTAGACGAAATAGCAGATAATGGCATAATTTATACCAGTAGAGCATGGAACGATACAAATGGAAGGATGAATATTGCCTGGCTTGGTGAAAAATACCTGGCTGTAGGTGATAATGTAACCAAACTCACTAAGTACGTGGTTGATTTTAATTCCTCTGAAGATCTGACTCTCGAACTGGGTGACGTGTGGGATATGGGAGACGATTTTACTCTCAATTTTACGGAAATTGATAAAACTGATGAAAGGGTCCATCTGGTACTGGAGAAGGACGGAATTCCACTGGCTTTACTAAGCGCAATTGCCGGTGAAACGGTCTACTACAATGATACAGTTGCAGGCGAATCAGATGTGGTTGTTGCACGAATCCATGTGCGTGCGGTCTTGGTAGATACAAATATGACTATAATAGATGATGTACAGATTATAAGTCTGGATGTCACTGAACTTGACCTGAATGAATACTTTGGAATGGATTTTTCCAGTACAGCAAGTAGTATAATGCTGATAAAAACTGACGGCCCTACCAGCCTTGAACGTGGTAACACAGTTGAAATAATTCCGGATTTCTTAAATATCAGAGTGAGTGACACTCTATTAGACAGATTCTACGTGTCCAGAGTAGACAGGGACGCTATTCCTTCAGGCCCAAAAGTCACAATCTTTGCACCATCATCGCCTGTAAGCAATGTTATAGGAACCACCAGGACTTTTAAAATCATGGCAGACCAAACAGTGAATGTAACCTGGTACATCAACGGAACAGAGGTTCAATTCAATGAAAGCGTATCCGAGGCTGAATATACCAATACAAGCGCAGCCATTGGAACATGGAATGTTACAGTTGTTGCACAAAATAATAATGGGACTGACCTACAGGAATGGGAATGGATGGTTACTGCACAGCCTATGGCGTTAATAACAGAACCAGAAGAGGGAGCATTTGTTAACGGAATCATCAATATTAATGGAACAGCGAATGCTATTGACTTTAATAATTATTCTGTAGAATGGAGGAAAACCGTTGACTGGACAGAGATATTCAACTCGATTGAATCTGTTCCTGTTGGAACACTTGCTACTTGGGACACGACCGATGTGGAAGACGGTAATTACAGTATCAGGTTGACTGTTACAGATAATGCATACAACTCAAATGAAACTAAAGTCAATGTTACAATTGACAATACACCACCAGAAATTAACACAGTAATGTTAAACACCACTACTCCGAATACAGATGATGATATTTTGATTACAGTGAATACAACCGACAATAATGGAGTGACCAGTGTCATTGCAAACGGTTCTGACCTCAACCATGAAGGTGGAGGTATTTGGAACGGTACTATCACAGCATTAGCAGGTACCCATTTTGTTAATGTTTCCTGCAAAGATGATGCAGGTAACATAGTATGGAATAACTCTGCCAGTTATGCTGCAATGACCACTGATTTTACCTTCTATGTAAGGTATAATGTGAGCGGTGTACTTACCGGTATCGAGGGCGCAACAGTTTCTTTACACAATATTAAGATAGAGACAGATGCAGATGGAACGGCAGTATTTACTAAAGTAACATTTGGGGATTACAGATATAAGGTAAGAATGAAAGGATTTAAACAAACTTCAGGCATCGTTAATGTGAATGGAATTACTACAATGGAAGTAGAATTAATACCGAAAAAATAGGTTTTTAATCCTACTCTTCATTATATTTTTTTTAAAATCATTTGGGTAAGGTTAATTTGCCTGCTATGAAACAGAATTTATTTCAATCTGTTTGCTTTGGCAGCACTTCCAAAACCGCAGCCGAATTACGATGGCGGAGGCAGTGCCTCGGGAGAAGACAATAAAATTAAAACTTGGACCTATAGTAAAATATTAATTCAGACTTTGTGGATGCACATTCTGTTAAAGGTATTGGGAAGTTAATTGTCATAAGCTAATATGGTTCAATTTATCCAATCATAATTTATATGCAGCTTCATTTATGTAATCTAAAACGATTGCATAATTCATATATAGTAATGAGGTATGATTACATAGATTTGTGGAGAATTATGTATGGATAATAAGATGAACATTAAAATTCTAATCATATTTGTTATATTAATTTCCCTCACCTCAGGCTGTATCCAGGAATCAGAGGAGGTCCGGAATTTACATCTGTCCACCACAACCTCAACCTGTGACACAGGTCTCCTGGACGTAATTAATAAGGAATTTGAATCTCAAAATAATGTGATAGTAAAAACCATCTGCCAGGGGACAGGTAAGGCCATTGCTACAGGTGAATTGGGTACCACCGATGTTGTACTGGTCCATGCCCCGGCATCAGAATTAGCTGCTATTGAAAGAGGCAGCTTCATTGACCGCACATTTATTATGAGTAATTATTTTGTGATAATCGGTCCTGGTGCAGATCCTGCCGGTATAGCAAATGCCTCATCTGCCACGGACGCCTTTTCAAGAATCGCTATGACCCGGTCTCCCTTTATATCAAGGGGAGATGAATCGGGAACCCATAATAAAGAGATCAGCATCTGGAATGCGGCAAACATAACCCAGGGTGGTGAGTGGTACCAATCGGTGGGAAAAGGTATGGGTGATACCATTATGACAGCTAATATCATGGAAGGATATACCCTCTCAGACAGGGGCACATATCTCGCGATGAAGGATAATGTTGACTCTGTGATCCTGTTTGAAAATGATAACGAGTTCCTTTACAATCCCTATCACGTAATGGCTGTCAATCCTGAGAAGTTCCCTGAAGTCAACTATGATATGGCACTACATTATATTAATTTCCTGACCTCAGATGAAGTGCAGGATATTATAAAGGATTACGGTGTGGAGGAGTTCGATCAACCTCTGTTCATACCGTCCACAAATGCCATAGAATAATAATATTATGAGTAGTATATTATGGGTAGTACCGAATTTATAATCCAGGGATTGGTCAAAGCCTTTGAGCTGATCATAGGGATGGATCCCTATATACTCAGCATAACTGGCCTTTCATTAAAGGTTTCAGGTACTGCAACCATTCTTGCAGCCCTGACAGCTATTCCCCTGTCATTTATTATCTCGAATCGGGAATTCAGGGGCAAACAGGCACTGGTAACTTTGATCAATACAGGGATGGGACTGCCGCCCGTGTTTGTGGGTCTGTTCATATTCATTATACTTGTACCGGCAGGACCACTGGGCTTCTTACAATTGATATATACTCCACAGGCCATGGTCATTGCACAATACATCCTAGTTACACCCATAATTGCCGGGATCTCACTTGCTGCAATAAACGCAGTCCCGATATTGATAAAAGAAAATGCTTACACTCTTGGCGGGGATGACAAGGACATTGCCTTTACTGTGTTAAAGGAAGCAAAATATGGCATAGTCACTTCCGTGCTTGCCGGTTTTGGCAGGGCGATCGCAGAAGTGGGAGCAATACTGATCGTGGGGGGTAATCTGGTGCGATCTGGCAGTATAGGGGGTATGGGCGATGGAGAATCAATAACCCGTACACTTACTACTGCTATTACATCTGAGACCAGCAGGGGAGATATAGCTACGGCCATGGCTCTCGGGCTGATATTGATAAGCATAACCCTGACAGTAAATCTGGTGGCAAGTATGATCCAGAGGAGAGGCTGACATGGACCCATTATTGAATATTACCAACCTCAATATGAAGATCGATGATGTTGACGTGTTGAAAAACATCGATCTTGACATACACAGAGGTGAGATCTTTGCCTTGATGGGGCCCAGCGGAGCCGGAAAAACCACCCTGCTTCGAATACTGAATCTCCTGGAAAGACCTGCCACAGGTACCATTACCCTTGATGGGATTACCATCAATGGGACAAATCAGAACAAAAAACACTCTGCCAGGCACAGGATATCAATGGTATTCCAGACACCTGTCCTGTTCAATGATTCGGTCTATAATAATATTGCATACAGCCTGAAAGTACGTAATATGGACAAGCCCACCATAGAACGTAAAGTACAGGACAGCCTTCGGCTTGTAGGGCTTGATCATTACGGGCAGCGAAAAGCAAAGACATTATCAGGGGGTGAGCAGCAGCGCATTGCATTTGCCAGGGCTGTGGTGTTCGAACCAGACCTCCTGCTGCTGGACGAACCAACTGCTAATCTGGACCCTGCAAATGTGGCAAAGATCGAAGAGATCATCAGGACTATCAATAAGGAGTTGAACACTACAATAATTATCGCCACCCATCACATGAACCAGGTGAAGCGGTTGGCTGATCGGGTGGGAATGTTGTTGAACGGAGAACTGATCGAGGTCAATAGCAAGGATGTTATGTTTAATGAACCCTCAGATGAGAGGTCACGCGATTTCATCAATGGTAAGATGATTTATTAGCAAGATGGCCTTGTGGTTATGTGGTTTTGATTGGAGAGAAAAAAAGAAAGAAAAAGGAGGGGAATATTTCCTCCTTTATTTTAAGATAGTTTTATTGCGTGGTAGGTAGTGCGATTGGCAAACCGAATCCTGCTTCTATGTCATCTCCTAGCAGTCCGTAGTCATAGCCGTTGGTTGTGTCTTTTGTGTATTGTTCTGCCAATACTTGCAGGTATGTTCTTGTATCACTTGCAGAACCTTGCCAGTCTCTTGCTGCGATGCCTGATATGTGTGGCGTTGCCATTGAAGTTCCTGACCCTGTTGCATAGCATCCGTTATTCATTGTTGATAATACATTTACACCTGGAGCCGCAAATTCAATTTCTCTTTCTTCTATTGTCCAATCTCCATCATTTATTCCCCTTGATGAGAAACGTGCAATATCGTCTATTAAATCAAATGCTGCTACTGCAACCACACCTGGATTTGCTGCCGGGTAAATTATGGTATCCTCTGCCGGTCCGCTATTACCTGCTGCTGCAACGACCAAAACACCGTTCTCATTTGCATAGTCTACCGCGTCATTAATAAAATCACTTTCTGAACCACCTAAGCTCATTGATATGATATCTGCGCCATTATCCACCGCATAGATCATACCTGCTGCGATGTCATCTGTGTATCCTCTTCCTTTTTTGTCAAGAACTTTTATTGCAATAAGTCTTGCCTCTGGTACTACACCATAGATACCTTTACTTTTCGGTCCGCCATTAGCCAAGATTGTTCCTGAAACATGGGTTCCATGCCCATTATCATCCTCGCAACTTGAGTAACCAATTCCCACACAACCAACATCGTCGACAATGTTGTCCATTAAGTCTGGGTGGTTGGTATCAACACCTGTATCAAGGACTGCTACTATTATCCCTGCTCCACCTGTTCCACCATTAACTCTTTCTATCCCCCACGGATACTGAGAGCTTAGTGTACAAGGTTCTGGTGAACCTCCACAATCGTCGGGACATGAATTCACTTCGCTTGGGTGACATGTTCCATCTCCGCAAACTGGTCTTGCTAAAATAGTATATATTTCAACTTTTTCTGTTTCTACACCCAGTTTTTGTAATAATTTTACCTGACCTGGTGATAATTCTGTTGTAAATCCATTATCAAAGTTGTGATGGACACCATATGCTGCTTTTAGAACGTCGTTATTTGATTTTATAAAAAATCGTGTACTTGTATCCGATGCACTTTGCTCCTGAGCCATCGCAAACCCGGAGATTGCCAAAATACTTATGACCAATACTGCAAATAATTTAGTTTTTTTCAAATCATTTCCCTCCCTAGATTATAATAGTATCGTTAATATTGTCAGACATTATATATATATTTCACTCTTCAGAACACTCCACTCTTTTTGGATTTGACAAAACATAAACAATATGATACATATTTATTTTCTCAAACGAACAAAAACCATTTAAATCTCAAAAAACCATGATATGCTTATGGAGAAAAATAATTTATTCTGGATCTTCGGAATTCTTCAGAGCATAACTCTAGGTACAATCATCTATCTGGTTTTCAGGTCATTGAACATGATAGGCGGAATAAGTACAATCGGCCCGGACACCCAGATACTGCTGAGCGTCTTGTTTCCCTTGTTTCTGCTGATTGTTGAATACATGATATATTCAAAAGACTGAATTGTTCATCTATGGTCTGGTACGTGCAGCCCTAAAACCTCCCATCACTCAGGCTAAGGTGATCTTTCTCGATCTCCACAAGTGCTCTGAGCAATCACTGAAGAACACACACTTTGTTTGTAGGTTGGGCATGTTGTACCCAGATTGTACTCCTACCTCTAAATAGTGAGTTTGTTTCTGGATGCATTTCCATCTTCAATATATGGCTTATCAGAATTGCACATACTGGATTTTTAGCGCTTGATTAATGGTTCTATCCTGATATTCCGACTTTAATAGGCTACATAACCACTATTTTTAAAAAAACTGTTATCTAAACCCATCAAATCCACCGAAATCTTTATATATTTTGTAGCCCATATATAGGCTACAAATGGCAAAATCCAGAATAAAACGTGGAAGTCGAGTATATGTCTATGAACGCGAAAATTACCGGGATAAAGACGGTAAAGTAAAACACAAAAAAGCCAAATATTTAGGAATCGAAGTAACAGTCGATGGCAAAACACAGATAATTCCACCAAAAAAGAGCCAAAAAGATATTGAAATCACACAATCAGTAAGATATGGCGACATAGCAATTCTATACACTTTATTAAGTGAATTTGGCATAATCCAGCTTCTAAACGACCTTATTCCAAGAAGAGGACTTCCAGTTGGAGAGGTTCTTGCATCACTTTCTATCAATCATATAATCGATAGAGAAACAATGACAATGTTTTCCAAATGGTACCAGGATACGGCTTTGGAGGATTTTACAAAAATCACTGCCAGCAAATTAAATTCCACAAATCTTGGTGCAGTAATGAGTACCACAAAAAAATTCGTTCCTGAAGGAATAGTTGATGTTTGCATACAGATATTCAACAAAATCAAGCATCTGGAAAAAGGGTCATCCGCATTGCTTTATGACATCACATCAACTTATTTTTATACTACAAGAATTCCCAAAGCTCGTTTTGGAAACAATAAAGATGAGAATGATCAGCCTCAGATAAATATTTCATTAGTCGTCACAAAAAATGAAGGATTGCCAATTTTTTTTAGAACATATGAAGGAAACATCTCGGATGTAACCACAATCCAGCAACTGATTCTAGATATCAAACGAATCCAATTTCAAATAGAGGCAATCATCCTCGACAGAGGTATGACTTCAAAATCCAATTTGAAAGCTCTTGCTGGAAATCAGATCAAATTTATAGGTGGTATCCCGTTAACTTCCAATGAAGCAAAAACGATTGTTGAAGAATGTGAAATTACAGAAAAAAATGAATTAATACGACCATCAGGACTCGTTT
>Ga0114930_10000756_pt1 | contig 33378 bp, 30 predicted proteins | sample AnhtaG_FD_87300 | JGI IMG/M metagenome (GOLD analysis project Ga0114930, IMG submission 87300) | Deep subsurface microbial communities from Anholt, Denmark to uncover new lineages of life (NeLLi) - Anholt_01485 metaG | ecosystem: Environmental > Aquatic > Marine > Oceanic > Sediment | place... | reverse complement strand
TTCTATTGTGGACCCTTCTAATAAAATATCTGAGCATGGTCTCGGTAATATCAAAGTCAGCAATGACCCCATCCTTCATGGGCCTGATTGCCACAATATCCCCTGGCGTTCTGCCCAGCATGGTCTTTGCCTCTTTTCCTATGGCCAGTATCTTGTTTCCTCCCTGATCCCTTTTCTTCAACGCCACCACAGAAGGCTCATTCAAGACGATCCCCTTGTCCTTAACGTAAACCAGTGTATTGGCCGTACCCAAGTCAATGGCGAGGTCATTGGAGAATAAACCAAGCACAGGGTCTAATAACATGAGCGTCTCCTTTTACAAATTTTCTACTTCTACCCCAGGCTGACGTGAGGGGAGAAATCATAGCACTTTCGACTCCGTTATATCTCCGGTCTGGCATCCTAAAACAGCAAAACCAACAGGTGCCAATACGGAAATTTTACCTTAGAGAGCACCGCAGCTCAGGGAAACACCACGGTTAGTATCATTTCCTCCCCCGAATCAAGATCCCGCAAGTGTGCCTTTGGGTTCACAGCGGCCAAGTCACCGGGAATATCGCCCTAATCAACTAAATTCGCCTGATCCAAATCCTCGATCATTCGGTCAAGATTTTCTTGGTCTTGCTCTTCTCAACGGTGGACACCATCAGAAATACCCTCCCTCCCGGACAATGATACTGTACCGCTTTTCTAAGTATAAGTAATTGTAGGATGAACCTAATGATGAGTCAAACAAAATAATTTTTCTCTCATCTCCCTTGCCTCTTAACCGAGAGCTCGCATTTAAAGATACCCAATTCACCATGCTTGTACCTATCTCCATTCTCGTCTCCACCTCCTCTTCCCCCTATTTCCTTCATGGTAAAACAAGTTCTCATCAGCTGACCTCTTTTTGCCTCTTTGGAGAAATTGAAGGATCTATTCACGGATTTTCAGGTTACTAGGTCTTGTGTCTTGACCCCAAATGGCATATTTTATATCTTCGCTCTTTTTCAAATTTACAGGCACGCCAAAGGAGGCAGAGATGTCCAAGCTGTTTGAGACCACCAAAATCAACAGGATGCAACTGTTCAACAGGTTCGTGCGATCGGCCACCTGGGAAGGTATGGCTGCAGAGGATGGGGCGTGCACTCCCAGGCTCATAGAGCTCATTGCCGGGCTTGCAGAAGGAGGCATCGGCTTGATCATCACCAGCCATGCGTATATTCGGCCGGATGGACAGGCCGGCCCGCGGCAGCTTGGAATTTACAAAGACGAGTTGATCGGGGGCCTCCGGGAGATGACACGGAGGGTTCACAAGCACGGCAGCAAGATTGCACTTCAAATCACCCACGCAGGGTTCTTTGCCAACGTTAAGCTGACCGGTCAGAGACCCAAGGCTCCCTCACAGGTAGACGGCTTCGCCCGGTCTCCGCGAGAGGAGATGGCTCCGGCGGAGATTCAAGATATCCTAGAGGCGTTCAGCCAGGCAGCCCGCCGCGCCAGGGAGGCGAACTTCGACGGTGTACAGATTCATGCGGCCCATGGATACCTCCTGAGCCAATTTCTGTCTCCAGCCTTCAACAAACGCACGGATCGCTACGGTGGAACGGTTGAGAATCGAGCCAGATTCCTCCTGGAAGTGCTTCAGATATTACGGGCCACACTGGGGCCGGACTTCCCCATCTTGGTTAAGATAAACTCCCAGGATTTTCTGGGTGGCGGTCTCACTGCGGAGGACTCTCTTCAGGTCGGTGCCATGTTGCAGGAAAAGGGGATCGGTGCTATCGAGTTGAGTGGCGGAACCATCGTCTCAGGAGACCTGAGTCCTTCCCGAAGGGGGATAACCTCTGAGCAAAAGGAGGGTTATTTTAAGAAGGCGGCAAAAGCCTTCAAGGAGAGACTCCACGTCCCCTTGATCCTCGTCGGAGGGATCCGCTCCTTCCAAGTAGCCGAGCGTCTCGTGGATGAGAAGTATGCCGATTATATTTCCATGAGTCGGCCTTTCATTAGGGAACCCGCCCTGGTCAGCCGCTGGGCATCAGGGGATCTCCGCCGGGCTACCTGCTTGTCGGATAACCAATGCTTCGCGCCAGCAAGGTCTGGGGAGGGAATTTACTGTGTGGTGGAGAAAAAAGGGAAAGAGCAGGGGTAACATCCGCATAGATCGAGGAGGCTGAAGGTCAAAAGACCCAGATCATCGGAACAGGTTGTCAGGATCATCCCAACATTATCCCTAATGGTCCGCAAAATGTTCCCACTTTACCCCTAACCAAATGCGGGTAGTCTGTCAGGAGCCTGGTTTGCGTAGTAGCATCATGCACAGATATCGCCACAAGAGTCGCCTTGGTAGGATCACTGTCGAGGAAGCCATCGTCAACTGGAAGGCTCACATGTATTCGTCCGCTGAAAACTCTTACTATTGAACAGGCCGCGCTAGGATACGAGCCTGTTTGACGAGCCGGATGCGGCAAATCCGCACGTCCGGTTCTGCTCAATGCAAGTTCAGAAGGGAGGGGAAAATACATGACAAAGGAAGCCAAGCATATGGGGACAAGCCAAGAACACCTCATCGGGGGTGAGGTTCCGCTGGGTAAACTGGACCCCTTAAAGCTGGCAATGGTGCCTCCCTTTCTGGGCATATTTGTCTATATAGGGCCCGGGATCCTTTGGGCAGCCCTGGCCCAAGGAAGCGGAGAGCTTATATGGTGGCCTTACTTAACGGCCAAATATGGAGCGGCCTTCTTGGGACTGTTGATTCCGGCCTCCTTGTTGCAGTACTGGATCAATCTGGAGATTATGCGTTATTCCGTCCTCACCGGCGAGACCCCAATGACCGGGTTCACCCGGATCGGAAAATGGTATGCCATTATCATCTTCGTGGGGATCTTTATTGAGAATGTCTGGTTCGGTGCCTACGCAAGCGCAGGAGGAACCGCATTGGGATCCCTTACTCAATTTCCTCCAGGATGGAGCCCAGCAGGCAGGGCCCTCTTCTGGGGCTATCTCACCATTGGCATTTACATCATCGCCCTCACCTTTGGTCGGGTGGTTTACAATGTTGTGGAAAAGTTCTCCATGGTCATTGTGGTGATCACCCTCGGAGGAATTGTCTCTGCCCTGTTTCAGCCTAAGGTCTACTCGGCCGGCTCCCAATTCCTCCCAGCCCTCGTGCCGCATTTCTCCTGGCCCAGCAACTGGGATCCCAGTGACCTGGGAATTTTAGTCACCAGTATTGCCTATGCGGGGGCCGGAGGGTTTGGTCAGCTCTTCATCGGCTACTGGATACGAGATAAAGGGGTGGGCATGGGAAAGTTCATCGGCAGAGTTACCAGCCCCATCACCGGGGAGTTGGAGGCCATTCCTGCTACCGGATTGGCTTTCAGGGATACACTGGAAAACAAGAAAAACTACAAGGGGTGGGCGCGCTACATCTCCGCTGAAAACGGCATCGGAATCTTTCTCAATACCTTGACCACGGCAATCATGTGCTGGCTGGCCTGGGCCCTGCTGATGCCGGAAGGTAAGATACCGAAGGGCTGGGAGATTGCGGTAGTACAGTCGGCCTTCTTCGAAGTGGCCTGGGGTAAGATCGGAAGAGCCATATTCCTGATAGTAGCTGCTGCCTTCCTCTGCGATGCCTGGCTGCAGCTCACTGATGGCTTCTCCCGGATATGGGCCGACTTCGTCTATTCCAACATCAAGGCCGGCCGTAAATATCACTTCCGCACCTGGTATTACATCTTCGTGGCCGTGTTTTCAGTCACCACCATTTTCACTATGACGCTGGCCCAGCCAGGGAAGCTCCTCATGATTCGTGGTATCTGCTCCTTCTTGGCCATGTCGATCTTTGCCCCGGGACTGATCTATCTCAACTACTACCTGATTCCCAAGAGCTTCCCGCAGTGGGTGAGGCCCCACCCCATCACACGGGCTCTCATGTATATCTGCACTGCCTGTTATGTATGCATGAGCCTGGTTTATCTCTATATCGTCATAGGGGGCCCAATGTAAAACCGATTTTTCTTGACATCCAGATATTTTTACTATTTTGATAATTGAAAGTTTTCCTCGCATTCAGGTCAACTCCATGAGGAGGCCTCTTATTGCCTTTCCTCTTGACAGCGAGGAGCATGAAAGGATATAGCTATATGTTCTTAATTCTTAAGGCGAGATACTCATCAAGATAGATTTTTTCCTGCGAAGAGGAACTCCTTCCTTTTTGGGGCTTGTGAGAAGGAGAGCATCGAATGGTTTCCCCCAACCACCAATTTTTTAACCTTATGAAGAAAGGAGCAAGACCATGAGCCTTTTGCAATCCAGGAGAAAGCCAATCGCCTGTCTTGTAATTTTGTCCCTTAGCGCTCTCACCATAAACTGGGCACCGGCCTATGCGGCAATGGTAAGTACAGATGAAATCCTCAAACAGAATCAACAGAATCTTGAGCGGGCCCGTCTCCATATGTTCCTCGATCGTTCCGAAGTGAGCAAACAGTTGGAGGCTTGGGGAGTAAATAGTGAAGAAGCGAAGGCATGGATAGATAGCCTTACTGACCAGGAAATTGCGGAAACCGCTGCCCGGATCGACCAGATGCCAGCAGGTGGTAGTGCCATCGGCACCTTAGTGGGTGCAGCGCTGCTGGTATTCCTGATCTTGTTGATAACAGACATTCTCGGTTATACCGACGTATTCCCGTTCGTCAAGGGGAAATAAAAAATGCCCGTCCCCGGTCTGCCTTGCGGTAGGACGGGCATTACCTCCCTTGTCCTTTTCTTGACCTTGGCGGTCAGCTGTGCCCACCTCAGCCCTGAACTGGGTTCTGTGTCGGTGTCAGACCTACCGGGGAGCGTGGAAATCCCTTCAGTACCCTTTTACCCTCAAGACGACTATCATTGTGGCCCGGCAGCTCTGGCCATGGTGCTTCAATGGACCAAGGCAAATGTCAGTCCTCAGGATCTTGTTCCCGAGGTTTTTACGCCGTCAAGGCAGGGCAGCTTACAATTTGCCCTCATAAGCGCCGCCCGCCGTCATAATCGACTCGCTTATCCTATTAAGGGCGTCGAAGCACTGCTCAAGGAACTCGCCGCAGGCCATCCAGTAATCGTCCTGCAAAACCTCGGGCTCCGGTGGTTTCCCCGGTGGCATTACTCGGTGCCAGTAGGATACAATCTGGGGAAAGGTATCTTTATCCTACACTCGCGGCAAGAACCGAGGCGGCACATGAGTTGGACGCTTTTCATGCGAACCTGGAAGCGTGCTGGCTGTTGGGGGCTGGTGGTCCTGCCGACAGGCCAACTTCCGGCAAGCGCTGATGAGCACTCTTACTTGTGCGCGGTCTTGGGCCTAGAACAGGCCAAACAATGGGAGGGAGCAGCCGCAGCCTATACCGCTGCCTTAGACCGTTGGCATTCCAGTCTTGGCGCCCTCATGGGACTTGGTAACTGCTGCTACGCTTTGGGAGATCTCGTTGGTGCAGAACAGGCATTCAGGCATGCAACCGAAGCGCATCCAGGCAGCGGTGCGGCATTCAACAACTTAGCACACGTGCTCGCCGAGCAGGGGCGATATGCTGAGGCACTTCAAATGGCTATCCGTGCTGTAAATATTGGAGGAGCGAACCAATCTTTATACCTCCAAACCCTACAAGAAATACAGGCTATCGTAAAGACCGGGCCAGACTGATTCAACAAAAATACGGGGTTGATGCTCTCATCTGTCCCACATACCAAGGGCAGATGGGAATCATCAGTTTTATAACGGATCAAAATATCATCGAAAAGACTTTGTAGTATGTAGTGCTCTCGATGGCCAAAGGATCGACCTTACCGGGAGAGCCAATTCATTGCCCGAGCACTAGATCAACGTAGACTGGGGGGTCGCATCAAGTGAGATTGTCATGTCTTCCATAGCCTTTCCCATTGACACATAAGCACGTTTACTGTATGGTGCCCTCACCCGAAAGTTAATTCTCAGGAAAGAATGCTACAAACGGTCGCCCAAGCAGGGAAAGACCAAAGGGAATCTTCGATCAAAGGAGGGAGAGAGAATGAAAGAAGTCTTCGATTGGTTTCAGGAAAGGCAAGTCGAAAGGACCATAGAGGCCCTCAAGAAAAACCGGATTCCAGCGGTCTTCTTTTCGACCAGGGAAGAGGCGAAAAAAGGCGTTTAGGAGATGATCCCCCCTGCCTCGAGTGTGGGGATCGGCGGCTCGGCCACATTGAGGCAACTGGGCTTGATTGAGGAGGTGAAAAAGCGCGGATTCACGGTTTTTAATCCCCTTGAGCCCCAGCTCACCGATGATGAGAAAATGGACCTGCGCCGGAAGGCCCTCTTGAGCGATGTATTCCTTGTCGGCACAAACGCCATTACCGAGGAGGGGCAGCTTTTCAATATCGATTCCATAGGAAACAGGGTCGGGGCTATGTTTTTTGGCCCCAAAAAGGTCATCGTCGTCGCGGGTACCAATAAGATCGTGAAGGATTTGGATGAGGCGATCCTTAAGGTTCAGGAAAGGACGGCTCCGATCAATGCCAAACGGCTGAAAATTGCTACTCCCTGTGTTCAGACTGGACAGTGTGAAGATTGTGAATCGCCAGGAAGAATCTGCAATATTTGGGTCGTCATCCATAAGAAGCCACGCCAAACTGATCTACAGGTCGTTTTAGTGGGTGAAACTCTGGGTATCTAGAGCTCTCGGAATTTCTATAAATGCTTCTTGGAACCATGAAAAGACAGGCACCAGACTACCCCATCCTTTTCATCATTCCCTGAGGCACGACCTCCGAGGCCAGATTCTGAGGCTTATCAGGCAGTGTATGGCGTTGATTTGGTGAGCGCCACATTTCCCTTTTCCAAAAAACCCTATCTCTTTTAGAGAGGTAGGGTTTAGATTTTGGGTCATAGCACCCTTGGTTTCAGAAATATTCTCTAATTTTTGCAAGGATCCACACCGACAAAGATTTGCTGCCAAGTGGTCCGATGTGAATCCAGATTTCGGTCAGGTTATCAGATTGCTTTATGAGCCCGACTTTGATTATTCTGTCACCAGCACCCAACGCGGTCAATTGGACCCAGCTATTAGAGGGATCTTTTTCCTCCTTTGTGATAGTGAATCCCAAATCCTTCATCGCTTTTTGACTAGCTTCCCAGGCCCTATGTAAAGAAATCTTCTCGATTGATTTCAGTTCTCTACTACCATATGCCGCTGTTGCTACACCTGGAGCACTACTACCTATCAGAAGCGCTGGAAAGCGATTGTTCACCAATAAGCTCAATGCCATTACCAATGCAAGTAACAACTGCCTGTAATTCATAATATTCTCTCGTCTCTGACTCTTCCGCCTCTTTTCCCGCTTCCTAAAACGTGAGAGGTCGAAAAAGGTTGGAAAAGAAACACTCGGCCCCTCACGGCAAACCGACTCTCAAGCTTCTAGATTATTTATATAGCCAAAGGGGCAGGCAGGGAAAATCTTTTCAAATCCTAGGCAACATGCTTATAATGTACAAGAACAAGCACGTAAGCAAGCTTAAGGCATCGTAGTGGAAAAGAATGAAATCTTAGCCTTAGCAATCAAAGAAAGGCACAGGAGAAGCATTCGCGATATTTAGCGGTCTTGCAGTCTTCTTAACTATGAGTGATGGCTATTTAAATTATCAATCCTCCAATAGTAGTGCCAGTGCTGCTTCTCTGTCCCCAGATAACACAGAGTCGATGTCTTCGAGTGATGGTTTTTCACGCAGGATGCCGCCATAACGAGATAAAAGGTGCGATATATATGGCAGCGAACTCGGCCCAAAAAAGAACGTCACACCTTGTTCTGTCATCTTGCCAATAAGTACGATAAGCTCTTCCCTGTCTCCAAGTGACCCACCAACTGACTCGATTTCTCTGTTCAATGCAATAAGTTCACCCTTGCTGATCTGTTCATGTGTTAAGGTGATTTCGAACCAGGTCATAGAAGCCCCGATTCCGGGTTATCATAAAAAGGCAAAACGGAAGCTAATTCCAGCTTCACAACGATAGAATAAGCCATCTAAGGCCTAAAAAGCAATGTAAAAGATAGGATGATGAACAGTTCGCGCCAAGCCGGGTATATCAGAAAAGCGAAAATTTGAGCATATTATGGGCTTATTTTTCTCTGTTGACTATTCTATGACAGCTGGATAGCACTCACGGGTGGTGCTCATTTCCACGGGAAGGGGGGATAAGTCACTCAAGAAAACAAATGCTCGCACAGGAAGGATGAAACAAAGCGCCTTGTAAGGCTGGGTAGGTTAATCCGTCCCGAAAAAATGCCAAGGGTCAAGAAAAGGAGACGTAGGTTCAAGAACAACGTAACCATATCTAACAAAGCCCGGTAATTGCCCGGAGGCTGCTATAAAATTTGGGGTCGGATCCCTTCTACTTTGCCGAATTACTCACCCACCCACCCCTGAAAAGGAAAAGGTGGTCAAAAAATATTAACCGCCCCTTATCCATCATGCCAAATATCAACAGGCTGATTCCGAATTGCTGACCGCTTTCCAGTGCTTATCGGGCATCCATCGTGATATGGCTAGGGAGGAGCAAGTTATCGTCTCTTCTCAGAATCAAAGATGCAACACCCTACCCCGCTATGGGATTTGTCAAAAGTAAAGATCTGACCCCCACTGCTTCATTCAAGTGGAGGCCTTATTAGGTCACTTCGGCTATGAGTTCATGTGAAGTATAGATCAACCAGCGCAAGCTGGCAAAGGCAAACTCACTCTGCTGGAGATATATGACCCGTATAGCTGTATCTCCAAGCAGGCCGTGGTAAAAATCAGATTGTAGGTGCTCATAAAAAATCATTTCTATCGATACAAGTCTAGTTTAGAGAACATGATGGTTAATAGATAAAGGTGTTTATATATACATAAATTACTTAATTTTTAAAAAGTAGTTGACAAATATAATTACATATGTATAATTGTTTATAATTTGACTAAAAAATTGTAATGAGCAAACACTGAAGTGTAATTGGAGCCATAACCTTTTAAAAGAAATCGGACAGAAACACCTCAGGGCATCATGGAACCTTTTTAAGATATTTTATTTTCTATTAGATCTCGCTAAAACTTTTGCAGGAGCCGTAAGTCTTGAGGATAAGCCAATATTTGAGAGCCGAAAACCCAGTAGAGAGAAGATCCGAAATTCGAAAACAGGTGGATCAATATTACAACGTAGAATTCTTAAATGATGGACTCGATGGTACCCATCTGCTTAAGATCTGGAACAGGTCTCCAAAGTCCATGTGTCTTCTGGTCAAGGAAAATTCAGATATTTTGCCTCGGTTAAAGGTCGGGGACACATTGAAAATGATATACTATCCCAGGGATTCACTTTACCCCCGTGTGTATCTGGGGGCAGTGATTCAACATATCACCAAAAAAGATCAACGACGATTAAATAATCATTATTTGGTAGGCCTGGAGACTTTAGAAAGACAAGATCAGAGAACGACTCATTAGCGTTAATACAATTTTGTAATCTCTAATCTTGCATAGTAAGGTATTTTACTAAAAGAAACCACAGAGCAGGGGCACAAAGTGAAACAGAAAACTCTGCTACTCTTCCAGTTTTTCTTACTCATTTTTGCCTTCTATGTACTGCTGCACTACAATGGCAGTCACCGATTGCTCGTGTCATTGGGCTGTCTGGTCGGCGCGTTCCTGGTTGGGAAAGTTGAAACCAGGTTCATAGAACCCAGAAAGCAAGAAAGCGACCAAAGCAATGATATCAGCAAGAAAGATGGAACAAAAACTACATTCCAAGCGCTTGACTGCCTGTTGAAGAGCACCAATGTGCTGCTTCTCACCGACGCCAGCCATTACCTTTTGCAGGATCTTGGTCTGGCAGTCTTGCCCTCTCCCGATCGCCCTGCCATTGACCGTCTGGTCAGAATACCAGGTACGGAGGTCACCTACGGCCTGAAGATACTTGGCGATGTGACGGAGCTCAGCGAGACCTGGAACAAATGGGAAGAACTCGCCAGTTTTGACTTGGGCAAAAAGGGAAAACAACGTTCACTGATCATCGCCAGCAACTGCATAAAGGAGGCAGGAGATCGCCAGCAAAAATACAGAAATTTCTCAGTAAATACCCAAACACTTCTCTCCACCAGACACGTAGTGGCCATGACGACTCTCACCCTCTGTAAGATCTACCTGTTGTGCAAAAAGAAAAAACTGGACATCAAGAAAATTTTCTATCTCATTCAACACCATCCTGGCGGCATTTTTCAACTGAAGCGCTTCGCACACTAGTCTATCTTTCAATGGAGACGTATAGCAGTTAGGATTCGGCAAATCCGTCAACCGCTTCTAGGGTTCTAGAATACCTTTGGTATGCTAAAAAATTTGAGTCTCTCATTTTTCCAGAAGTACCGGAGAAGTTTGTTGAAAAACACCATGAGTTCTTCTGGAATGTAAGTAATCGTCTTGAGTAATTCTTGCGTCCGACAAGAGCATGTTGAGGAGCTTATACTGGAAGGTCAGTTCCAGATCCTTAGCCTTGGATACAGGTACGACTCTCACTGCCATGGAGACAGCCGGCGGTAACCTGATCAGTACATGGAAATAACGACCAAAACCCAGGAAATCCCCAAAGGTCTGAATGGCAATAACTCCCTTGGGACTCCGCTTGTAATCCACAAGCACAGGTGAATGCCGGTAGTGGAACCTTACAAAGCCCTGCCCGTGGGATTCATCAGGAGCCGTTCATCTCTAAGGTCCCTCGACAAGCCCACATACTGGTCGAGCTAGCGTCCATGGGCCACTGTGGCGATGAAACAGCCTCCTGCACCTCCGCCTCCACCAGCAGAAACTATCAGGGTAGTGGCATACTTGAGGTCATTGTTAGACGAGTCATAATAGCTGATATAAACGTTACCGGATGAGTCAAGGCCAGACCACGAACTCCTCACCAGTATTGAGTGATTATCAGACATCTACCGGGATATCGGAAAGGAGGAGCTAATTATCCCTCTTATTGCCCAGATTAGGAACCCGGCCCCCTATCTGAGCCATTTTTTCCTTTACATCCAGATTACAACCTTCCTATAATCCCTCCCTGAAAAGCGAGTCCTATCGAGAATCCATATGTTAACCTATCCTGATTGAGGAGGTGAAATTATGGCAGATGAACTGGTTAGTGAAGAGAAGGTTGTTCCAAGCGATGTTATAGACCCTGGAGAATTACCACCCCTAAAATATAGGGACCTCCCAGAACCCATTGGATGGAAGCAGATGATTGGACCCAGCGTCCTCATCCTCGGCGCATCCATAGGAAGTGGTGAGTATGTGCTCTGGCCATATTTAACTGCTCATTATGGTTTTGCAATCTGGTGGGCATGTATGCTTGGTATTCTCACTCAGTATTTTGTCAATATGGAGATCGAGAGATGGACCTTGGCAACAGGCGAGTGCTCGGTAATCAGTTATTGTCGTCTCTCAAAACACTGGGCGTGGGCCTTTCTTATCATGACCGCTGTTCCGTGGGCATGGCCTGGTTGGGCTACTGGTGCAGCGACGGCCCTTTCTTTTATGATAGGGGGGAATCATGTTGTGTATGCTATTCTGGGACTCATTGCCGTTGGCATAGCAATATCTGCAGGTCCTGTAGTATATAAGACCGTGGAAAAGTTGCAGGAAGTGATGGTGGTTATCATGATAGGCCTCGCTATTGTATTTTTTCTCATTACCTTTAAGATGGCCGCCGTTGGTGCAATGGTAGCAGGAACCTTAAACATAGGGTATATACCAGAAGGCATCAGCCTCCCTTTACTCTTGGGTGCTATTGCCTATGCCGGAGCAGGTGGAGCTCTTAACTTAGCTCAGAGTAACTATATTAGGGATAAGGGTTATGCGATGGGCAAGTATGTTGGTCGCATTACAAGCCCAATCACAGGTAAGCCGGAGCCCATTCCTGCTACAGGGTTTTTCTTTAAACCAACAGAAGATAATATGAGAAAATGGAGAGGATGGTGGAAGGCTGCCAACTGGGAGCACTTTATCACTTTTTTTGTCCTGGGGGCATTAACACTTATCCTCTTGTCTCTCATCTCTTACAGCACTGTATATGGATTAGAGGGTGTGGGCAAGGGTTTTGATTTTATCAAGACTGAGGGTATGCAGATAGGAAAGCTCTACGGCTCCTTTATGAAAAATATCTTCTGGCTGATGGGCGTCTTTATACTCTTTACTACAGAGCTTGGGCTTATGGACATAGTAGCCCGGGTGTGTACGGATATTGTGAAGGTCAACTGGATGAGAGAGTCTCAGACAAGCGACAGGGCCGTTTATTTTATAATTCTCTGGATTGAGATTGGCCTCGGTATCCTTATCCTCTTATCTGGTATAACCAAACCTTTATCCTTACTGGTTATTGGTGCATGTCTTAACGGGATGGTGATGTTTTTCTATAGTATCCTCCTCCTCTGGTTTAACAATAAAGTCATACCCAAACAGCTAGGGATGGGTAAGATAAGATTTATTGCATTAGTGTGGGCATCTGGTTTTTATGGTTATTTCACCATTGCTGTACTCGGAGATCAGATTCCAAAACTCTTTGGTTAAAAAGGACAAGGAGATTCACGGAGCCTTTAGAGCCTTAAAAGCCCTTATTGTAATACGAATAAAAAATGAAATTATTCATCTTTAAGGTATTTTTTGGGCTTTTAATCTGGTCCCTATTAATATTACTGGCTCGTCTCTTAGGATTTGTTTGAAAGAATGTCATAAGACAGCCCATTCTTTCTTAGTGCATGAAATGTTTTAAGCGTTCAATGCAGAGGGTAAAGGAGGCCAAGACCGCTCTGCAATCATCAAATCTACTGAGGCACTGGCAAGGGTTGAGGTGAAGGAGGAGGTATAAAGGTTTAAAACTAGAAATATTGAAAAGTTGGCCCTGAATCCTTTATTTTCACAGGTTACCGGGCCATCCTTCCCTATCTCTGGAAACAAAAAGGCGGTTAAAGAAAACATTTTTGACCGCCTTCATTTAATTTGTCCCAAACGGAGGCCAACCCCCCTACCCCAAAGGTCAACCCCATGCTCAATTTGTCAGAATTAAAGCTTTAGCCCCAAATTCCCGCTAAGACTGCTTCCGCTTCAGCCAGAAATCAAACGACCGGCCAGGGACAAAGATGTCGAGGCCCATCGATGGCTTGTCCAGCGGGTTCTTGACCACATGAGGTTCATTCCCAGGGATATAAGCGGCGTCCCCCTCCTCAAGTGTCTCCTCTCCGCCCTTATTAGTGACGATCGCAAGCTTGCCTTTAAGCACCACGAGCACTTGCGCACTCGGATGGTCGTGGAGCGGCGAGGCATGATGCGGGGGTTTAATGAAATGCTCAATGGAAATATCTTCTTCATTGCAGAGACTCACACGCTTCCAGTTTTCCTCAGGCTCATAGCTCTCTGCCCTGCTGAAACGGATAACCTTCATTGATCTCCCTCCTGTGGTTTCTCGTGACTCTAGCTACGGTCAGTACAGCGTGAAAAATAGTGCTGCGGGTAGCTTAAGTTTCTTTGGCCAATGTATAGTATACAGATTGGAAAATATCTATATCAGCTTATTCCATAATTGACAATAAAACGTTCAGGTAAGGATGTGCGGGTATTCCTGAGGGCCCTTGAAAGTCAGCAAAATATTGAACCGTGTTTCGGTCAAGGCCAGGACCCGAGTTCCTCACGTCTCATGTCCTTGATGCATCGACTTAGAACCTAAGGTTTAACCCTGGTCTTTTTTTCAATGATATTCTTTAAATGAGTCAAGAGCAAATCTGAACACTCTTTACGAGTGATGTACAATACCTAACTACTATAGCCGGAACGTGATTCTTTATAGCGTTACGCCTGAACGCTGACCTCGTAAGCCTCCCCGGCAGGCGGTGCAGCAAGAACGGCTGCCAGCTTGCCCAGCACTTCGCGGTAGAGAGGACTCGTTTCGAAAGCCGTGAGGTCGGCTTCTGTCTCCCACAGGTTTATCGAAATGGCCTTGCCCGTGTCTTGCTGTGTAAGGAGAAACTGGCTTTTGAACCCTTTCTGTTCTTTGAGGACTGGCACGATAGACTCATTGACTATACGCTTTGCTTCGTCGAGCCTACCCTGTTGAAATTGGACATTCACAACTCTCGCGTACATAGTTTTGCCTCCTTTCAACTTCCTTCTTTATTGCTTCTGTTTATACCTCATCTCAGACCCACTGGCCCCATGTTTTACTTCATTCTTTGCGCACTTGTGTTTCATGATGCTTCCCATTTACGCCTAACGACAAGGTTAAGCTGGACACGCCACTATGATAAGGCCAAAAGAAAGACCCAAAGCTTGGAGCTAGAAAAAATCTTTGGCAAGAGGCCGGAGTGGCGTGGATCAGCTTGTACCCATTGTTGGGCACCCTATGCGAACTTTTCTAGAAGCGTCAAGATCACTCCAGCGAAATCTTCGGCATTAGAGACAATTTTGTTGATTTTCGTATTGCGATCCTCTGCGGCTTTAACAACCTTCATCAATTCTCCAAGTTTTTTTGCATCAGCAGGTTTTGGAAAAAGCTCTTTCACCTCTTCGTCAGTCATGCGTGTGACTGATGATATCCTTGAAGCAAGTCGATCATCTGTACGCTGCGCCCCGGATTCGATGATCGAGTCCAAATCACTCTCGAATTGATCCCAATCTACTGGCATTTTATCCCTCCTTCTTTTTAGCTATCAGTGAATCCCTTATCTCTCGAAGCCTCTTAAGATAATCCTCTGCTTTTGTTATTTTGTCCTCAGCCTTTTTGGCTGAGGAAAGCAAATCACTAACAACGTCATTCACTCTGTCAATTGTGTGACCAACCTTTTCATCGGTAACACCAACCATTGCCAGGTATCTATTACGGCTCTCTGCAACCTTAGAAGCAGAAAGAAGGAAACTTGTTATCGAGTTATTAATTGCTCTTGCTTGTGCGTACTCATTTCGGATCTCTTCTTCAATCCGTCTCTCAATATCATCAAGAGGTTTTATGAGTTCGATGCGTTTTTGATTAATCCGCTCCTGAAGTTTTGGTCCTGTTGTCACCAGAAACCTCAATCTATCGCTTGGTTTGTTCTCGGCAACGATTATATCCCAGACCTTCTTCATTTTAGGATCTGAAAATATCTCTTCAGCGAAGGTTGGGACCCATTCGTTCTGAATAAATCGATCGACATCGGCTCTCTTGAGATCAAAGAAACGGTGAAGCAACGTTAGATTTGAGTCTTGAATAGCGTTAATTCTGTTCCCAAGTTCCGCTGATAGCTCAGGAGCCTCAGACGGTATGGATGCGCAACCTGACAAAATCAAGAAAACCGAGATGATAGTGATCAAGACATTGACTTGCCTGAACCTTTTCATTCTATCTTCCTCCCTTTTTTAGCATGGGTAATTTATTACGGGAAAGCCCAACGTCCGGTTGAGGCTGTTGTTGGCAGGCTGTCTAACCACGCCTTGTTCCATGCGATGCGATACGGCCATACAGTCTCAATCGTAGAGCCAGCAATGTCCGGTGCCTTGATTCTGGAGATGAATTGTATCTGGACGGTGCAGATGAGGTCGGGGTCAAGACCGTACAACTGGCGATGCCGACGGTCCGTTTGGAAGACCGCAATTCGGGCGTACCCTATGGGTAAATGCTTGGCCACGTTGGACCACCTGGCATTCTTGCAGGCGAGTCTTCTTGCAGCCTTGATGATTCTTCTGCGTGCCTTCTTGACAGCCTGCTGCGGGTCGTCTTCGTCCACAATACTCACAACCACTGACCCATTAACCACTGCGCCCCAGCTATTGCGGTGTATCTCTGCCTGTCGGGCGGTGATGGGAATCTGATCGAGGTTCTTCCGAATCTCATCGAAGGCCAGAGGCATGTGTGGGCGGAAACGCATCAGAAGCGTTTCCAGTTTGCACAGGAACTTCGGCAAGGCCACATTGGGCTTATAGAAGACGAGGTCGTTCTCCAGCACGCCTTTGTATTCTTCCATCGACCGTGGCCCACCACGCTTCCGGATGTCTCTCAGTTTCTTGCCATCAAGCGCAGCCCAACCTGGCCATGCGATGGGAGAACGCAGTGACACCATGTAACGGTCAAAGCCCGGAGCGAAATGTTCCGCCAAAATACCAGAGTAGATGCACATGTATTGGACCTTAAAGTAGTCTCGTGACATTGGGCGTGCATATACTACCAGCTGGGGCTTTCCCGCCAATTCAGACACAAGACACCCTTCGATGTGCCACCACGGAGTTTCGGTGTCCGCCTGCAATTCCTCCAGCATTACCTGGCGCGGCACCTGGACCTTACCGCCGAGGTGTCGACGGTAGAACAATTTCAGCGCGAGAGCACAACCGTGGCACGTATCCACGAGCCCATCAACCATCTCAACGACGGCTGTGTCCCAAAGCGTTCGGCTCTTGCCATTCCTGTCGAAATACACGACCTCCTTCTCCCTGTATGTGATACGACCGTGGGCGATGCTGTTGCGCACAATACTGTCACAATGAGCCACCAGAGACGAACAGGCAGCCCGTTTAAGCTCATCTATGCAGACGGATAGCTTCCAGAGATCATCAGTCGACCTCCCTCTTTCGAGCCGTAGGCAAGTGGCAATCGGGCTGATGAATCTGTGAAGCACGGCCTCAGCCAGCTTCAGGTAGGCGGGATGGAGGCTGCGGTCGCACAGACGCATAAAGGCATATTCCTCGCGCTCGATAGCCGTATCGTGCCAGTCCTCCCGTCCGATCTCGTTGAGGGTAAGCATGGCCCTGTCAATGTCATCAGAACTCTCATTGAGGACCTTAATGAGACGTGCCGGATTTCCGGCGAACTCCTTCTCCATGATCTCGGTGTAGGTTCGTAGCGATTCCCGTGAGTAGAAACGCTCTGGTGTGCCATCGAGATACCTGGCCAGTGCTAAGTAACCATCATGCCCACACGAAGAGAGGCCGGGAAAGGCATGCAGCACCCGCTTGCGAACTCGTTCATTCACCTCGCCAGTCAGAGGGGCTCCCCACACTTCTCGTATCTTCGTGAGGTCAGATTCCATCGCGATACGGTCTTCCTGCCAACGCTCCGCTTAACCCGGCGAGTGATAGCGAGGTCGGCTGTTAAAGCGGTTGTTAGAAGGCTGTTGCTACTTCAAATTCCATTTTTCCGTGAATGCTTTTCCTTTTTCAGTTAGTTTATATTCTGCATCAATTATTTGGTCATTAGGTCCATAGGTAGAAATGAAAGCTGAAAATTCTAGAAATTGGAGTTCTATAAGGTGATTAATCAAATAAGGGGAGGCAACAACTAAACCTTCTCTATATGCGTCCTTTAAAGCGTTAACCCCTTGCTGAGTTAATGTTTTTAAAATCAAACGTTTTTTAATTATTTTCAGATCATCGAGAGTTGGCCCTTTCTCTTGATGATAGAGATGATGGCAGTTATGGCAAAGGACTATTTTGTTATCATAAGATTCATCTTTTGGTTCTTGTTGAATAATATGATGAATTGTTAGGACACGATAATCTTTAATCCCACAATAAGCACATGAACTATCTGTTTCGGAAAATAATATTTCTTCAGTGTCAGCCATAAATGATATTCCTGCCTTCTAACAGTTAGTATACCGGATTCATATATATTCAATATATAAGAATTCTTTAATTGACAAAGAAAGGGCTCAAGCCTCCGTTTGACTCTTAGGCACCATTACCTGTAGTTTTTGAAAGGCCTTAAAAATTACCGAGGAATGAGTGGTGAATGAGAGCGAGAATGCTGCTTCAAACTCTGCGTCATGAGCGGAAATTGAGATGTAGTTTCGCTTGAGCTGTGGAGTGGAGGACCAAATCAGCCAGTAATGAGATGATTTTTACCATACTTTTCCGGTATCGGCAAGAGCGAATGACCCCGCGGCAGAGAAAAATAACTCTGACCCCTTTTCAATCTGACGGCTTCGGGAATTCCCACCACAGACCCTAGGGCGAAGGCGGAGCTTCGCCAGGCATGACTACCCTCAGATAATCACCCGCCTCTTTATAATTCTGACTGCTTGCTCAGGCGTATCCACCACGGTGATGATATCCAGGTCGGATTCGGATATGGCCCTCTCCTTGATCAGGGTGCCCTTGATCCAGTCAATCAGGCCTTGCCAGTATTGAGAATCGATGAGAACAACCGGGAAGGATTTAATCCGCTTGGTTTGGATCAGCGTAAGGGCCTCGAAAAGCTCGTCGAGGGTTCCGAAACCCCCAGGCATGATAATATACGCCACGGCGTATTTCACAAACATGACCTTCCTGATAAAGAAGTACTTAAAATCGAGGCGAACGTTTGCATACTTGTTTGCCTGTTGCTCGTTGGGCAGGTGAATATGGAGCCCTACCGATTTGCCGCCTGCTTCGGCGGCACCTTTGTTGGCGGCTTCCATGACCCCGGGGCCTCCGCCGGAAATGACATTAAAACCGCTTTCTACCAATAGCCGGGCAACCGTTTGCGTGGTTTTGTAGTTAACGCTGTTAGGGTGAGAGCGGGAGGATCCAAAAATGGTGACAGCCGGGTACACCTCGGGGAGAACATCAAAGCCCTCCACAAATTCTGCGAGGATGTTGAACATCCTCCAGGTATCATCCTTGGTGAGGTCGTCAACGATATATTGTCTCTCGTGCATGATCTGATCCCTCCTCAACATGGTGGTTTAGACATTAATACCATAAACCACCCCGCTTTGTGGGATGGTATAGTTAGCTTTGTCCGTCAAAAGATTGTGTTAGCATTCTCTCGCCCGCTCCTCAGGGTCGCTCAAGCCCCCGCGGCTATTAGGACAGGATGGCCTGGAGTTCCTCCTGCACGAACTTGAGGCGATCCAGGTCGTCCTCTTCAACGGCTCTTTGCATTTCCTTGGCCTTGATCCGCTGCTTCAGCGCCTTGAGCTCCTTTTCCAGGTCGATAACGGTATTCAGCATGGTGGTTTCCAGGTCGGGCATCCTTTCGGGTTCTCGCGGCTCCTCATAGGCGACCTCTCTGGGTTTGAGCCCGAGTCGTTCCTTCCACTTCGGGACGTGGACGGACAGGTTAAACCGTTCTTGAATTATTTTTGCAAAGGCCTCGCTGGCTGTAGCTTCTCCATGAACCACAAACACACGGGGTTTGCTCTCAAAATTACCGATCCACTCCAACAGATCGTTCTGGTCACCATGGGCGGAAAACCCGCCGATGGTGAAGACCTTTGCCTTTACGGACACCCTCTCCCCGAATATCTTCACCTGCTTGGCCCCTTCGACGATCTTCCGCCCGGTCGTTCCTTGTGCCTGGAAGCCGACAATGACAATACTGGCGCCCGGCCGCCAGAGATTGTGCTTGAGATGATGCTTGATCCGGCCCGCCGTGCACATGCCATTGCCCGCAATAACGATGGCGGAGCCGGGTTTTTCGTTAATGGCCTTGGATTCCTCTGTTTTCTCCGTGAATTGAAGATTCGGCATATCAAACGGGTCAGAACCTTTATCCACGATGGCCTGGGCCTCCTCATCGTAGTATTTCTTGTTTTTCCGGAAGATCTCCGTTGCCTTGATGGCCAGGGGGCTATCCAGGTATACGGGTATGTCGGGAAGAAGACCTTGTCGGTGAAACTCACCGAGTATGTAGAGGATTTCCTGGGTCCGCTCAACGGCAAATGCCGGAATCATCACCTTCTCACCATGTGATACGCTGTAGTTGATGGCCTCCAGGAACTCCTGCTTGCTATCCTCAAAGGGGCGGTGGAGCCGGTTACCATAGGTGGATTCGATGAACAGATAGTCGGCGTCGAAAACTTCATGGGGATCTTTGACTATCAACTGGCTTCTTTTGCCCAGGTCGCCGGAAAAGACCACCTTGATTGATTCATTATTCTCTTCAATCCACAGCTCCAGGATGGATGAGCCCAGGATATGCCCTGCATTTCTGAGCCGAGCCTTGATGCCGGGCTCGGGTTCGATGATCCGGTCCCGTTCCACGGGATGCAGGTATTTTATGCTGGCCTCCGCATCTTCGGTTGTATACAGGGGGAGTATTTCACCTTTGGCCTGTCGCCGGTTTTTCCGCGTCTGCCACTCGGCATCCATCTCCTGCACATGGGCGGAGTCGAGGAGCATAATCTGGCAGAGCTCCGCCGTGGGGGGAGATGTGATGATCTGCCCGTGAAAACCATCCTTGACCAATTTCGGAATCCGTCCGCTGTGATCGATGTGGGCGTGGGTCAGAAAAAGGGTTTCAATCTCTTTGGGATGAAAACCCCAATCCTGCCAGTTTCGATTCTCCATGAGCTTGCCGCCCTGAAAAAGGCCGCAGTCTACCAGCACCTTTTTGCCACTGGGGCTTTCAATAAGATAATTCGATCCGGTAACTGACCCGGCAGCACCCAGACAGGTTACTTTAATCATATTTCACTCCTCTCTTCTTAACAGTGACGATACCGAGATCTCGAAAAGAACCGTATTCTTTCCTCCCACCCTTTAATCGCTCATAGGGGTGTCCCGTGTCAATAACAATAGGCCCAAATCGCCGGTATGCATTCTAAAAAAGGGGATGCTCTTTTGATGCCCGGGCTCAGCCAGGTGCCCCTATCATACATTACTGATGGGTGCACAAAATAGACTGCATCTCGGTGTAAGCCAAAACTTTGCTAAAACCCTCATATGATAACCGCCCGCTTCGCTCGAGACACAGAGATCACAGAGCGTTCTTTGTTATTTCTTTCCGCTGAGAGGGCGAAAAGAAATAAACCCAAGCCCTTCTGGCAGGGTGACTGCTCATCCAATCCTCTCCGTTACCCATGGAATTATCGATTATATTGACACAGCAGCATGTTGAAAGACAAACTAAGCATTCTTTGCGTACTTGGCGTCTTGAACGAACGAAGTGGGTGGGCGAGCATGAACAATGTCTCCGATTGATACGGTTTTGTTTGATCTTTTCGGGAATCTGGGAAAGATAGGTTGGGGATAAGAGGCAGAGTGCAAATGGAATCATAAAACCGAACATGGAAGATAGTAAAAGGGGTCAGAGTCGTTTTTCGCTACCCCTTCTTGGCCTGCCTCTCGAACGAAAGATGATATCCCGTGACAAGACTGGAATGGACTCCTTTATCCACTGAAAAAGTAATCAATAAAAAAGTGCCGGTCTTTCTCACTATAAACGATGGCACTCCTGTTGTTACCTCTTATGATAAGGTGGTGAGGATAACCTGCGATAATGAGCCTGGGCTGTCTCGGCATATGTTATCTTTGTCAAGGGGCATAATCTATGTCAGCAAAAATAACTCTGACCCCTTTTCACCTTTCATTTCATATCTCCCTTGAATCCTTCCATCTAACGACATGCATCAGCAGCGGCAGCAAAGAAGGTGCGGAAAAACCGCCGTGATTCTCGCCGTCTGCTGAATGCAATTGTTAACTGGCCTTTTGTCTGACTTTCCATAAAAAATAATATTGATGCTCTTTAATAACTTCTTCTTGGTCCCCTGTTGCCATAGTGTCTTTTATAAAATCTGAGCCAAATTTTGCGAGCCCAATAGCACTAGCAATAGCGGAAATGTCTGTCGGAATTATACCTGTTAATAAACCGAAAGATATTGCACCAACAACACCTGTAAGAGATCTTACTGGCTTACTTATTAAATCTTTTTTTGCTTTTTTTACTTTTTGGTCTAACGAGGCTATACTCGGGGCTATAACATCCGAGTACAATAACTTTGCATCGTTTTCAGTGAATGTGCCACTATATTTAACAAATTCTCCTATAGCTTGATTTAAAGCCTTTCTGTAAATTAAAAAAGCTTCTTTCTGCCTTTTTCTTAATTTGATCAAATTATTGAGATCAACGTCCGCAACGAATGGGACAATTGAAGTCAAATGATTCAATGCCGTTATGTTTTTATAAACAATTTCTTTGTCTGGTTGTAATGAGTTTAATAGATTTATGTGAAGTTCATTTTCAGTTAAAAAATTTGTGTTTAAGCATTTAGATGTTGATAATCCATAAATTGCATTGGTAGCTACCCCATGAGCATAATTTTGGTGAAGTTCAAGTTTTTTGATAAGTGTTTTTGATATGCTAGCTGGTTTCCCGTTTTCAATATTCTTTAAAATTCTAGGTCTGTTACAGATTTCCGAGTGTATATTATCACTTGTATAAACAGAACTGTGATCGAAATATGGATATGGGCCAGTGCAAATAAAGCCATATATGTCATGGAATTTTTCACAAGTAACATTCATATTATTCAGAAACTCATCTTGTAATACCTTATATGATTTTGAAAATCTTGATGCCGCTTGTTTACCTAAAAACATCTCCGCTTGGCATGTGAAACATATATTTGTCTCAGGTGAGAAAAATTGTATTAAGCCACTTGAAAGGGCACCCCGTATTTCAAGCAATACAATTAGATCATTATAAAAATTCTGTAATGCTGTATTGAGAGAGTCTTCTTTTGATATATTTTTATATCCTGCGAAGAAACTACTAATTACAACCTTATCACTATACATTAAAGCAAATCTTGCAAGCTTATTGATACGTTCAAGTCTGCAACGCACACTTCCGCACTCTAATGAACTTCCACCCAATCCCAACGATGCAGAGTGAGTAAAAAGAGAGTGATTAATTGGTTGATGACTTTCTTTTATGATGTTCTCAATTTCTACTGATAGATCTACAAACTTTGAAAGGCTGTAAGAAGAAATTGTTCTTGCATTTACACCGGCAGGACTTATTAAATTCCGTGATCTGAGTAAGTTTATTAATTTTTTCATGGGATTATTTTGTCAATTCACAGTTAACGCTGCGGTTCACCTGGAGCAGGGGCTTTCACAAAGATTACTAAATAGAAAATGCACGTTTAAATCCAAAAACTCTTAAAATGGCTCGGCCCCTGCGATCAGGTGCAACCGTCTTGTTAGCATTTCATTATTCTAGTGATAGTGGTCCAATTATTTCCTTTTTGAATGAGATAGTGTTTTTTTCACCTATTTTTCGTATTTGTATTTCATCTGTAAATGAGTGGCTTTTTCGATCGATCCCACGAAGAATAGCTTTATCCCCATACACTCGAAGGATGACATATGGTTTTTGATCATGTAGTACGAGATAGTCTTTTTGAAAGAGAGATTCGGCTCGTCCTGTCATGTAGGCGACCACGAACAGAATCCCGACAGCTATCATGAGCCAAAAAGCCCCCACTCCGAACCATTGAATAAGAGGATCAAATACGGACGGCGATGATTTTTCATTATTCGTTTTTGTATGAATCTTTTTAGGCTTACGAGTCCGTCTCGCAGCATAGAATAGTGCTAAAATCTGAGTCAGAACTGCAAATGTAACTGATAATATTAGATATGGTGCAATCTCAGCCCATTTGAACCGAAAAATAAAACACGCAGCTGTCGCTAAGGCTGCCATCGGCCAGTATCTTAAGAGTAGCACCTTCCATGATGACTCACCCGCCTCAACTCCGCGTCGATACCATCTGTAAAAAATACTAAGAAGCCCGAGTGCAGGAAGGAGAACCGCAAAACAAGCAAAGAGTAGCTTCGATATGCTAACCTCTACGAGGTAATTTGGGATGCCTGTGGCTTTCCCATATCCTAATTCATAGACGTGGGCAAGAGCATAGCCAAGTAGGGTTATACCACCTATTACAAGTGCATCACTTAAAAGAAAGCCCTTTTTTCTTGATGGCTCAGATTCCATAGCAGAAGGTTTAATTATATGATAGTTATGCTAACGACTGAACTCACTGGTTTTTACGGAGCGCAGCGGAGTAAAAATCCAGTGCAGTGATTTGTTATGTGTTCTTTAATGCGAGCTTTTTATACTAATTCGGTACCCATAATTTTGATTCCGCATAAATTTCTGTTGCCTGTTGAAGCTTATCGATTTTTTCATGTATTAGCTGATTGTTAGGAAATAGGATAAACTTTGATTTATTATCCTCGATTGCTCTAAAACAAACTCTTAACAACATTTGCCCAAGATCTTTTTTATTCATTTTCGTTGGAAAAGATACTATGATTTCAATGAATATTTTCTCGGCAATCTCCACTGTAACAGCATTATCCAACAACACCTTAAATAAAAACCTCCCCAAAACTGTAAATGCTGTCTGGAATGGAACACCATATTCTTCTGATAGTGTCAGTGGAAAATTTAATTTCCTTATATTTTCAGGATTGACAGTTTTTATTTGCTCATCACCAAATACAGCTTTTTCAATATCATCTGAATTTAATGTTAAAAACCTGAAACGATAAGAAGATAAATAACCGAAATAATCTAAGTATTCATTAAAACTGAATTGTTTATCCTCATAAAGGACTCTCAATAAAGCCAAAGAAGAGAAATATTCTGGTACTTTTTTCTCTGTTTCCAATTGATTCATCATTAAATACAAAAAATCTTCAGTCAAAATGGGTAAGTCTTCTTTTTGTGCTAATATGCAAGCATCGCATAATTCACCAGGAATTTCTTTTTCCGAAAAACAATCCATTTTGTTTGCTGAAGAAATAATCCCGATATTTTCTGGCTTCAATTCAAATATTTTAATACTCGCAATAAAGTTAGATTGAATTAAATCTCTTCTATCTTTCTCAACAGATGAAAACTTTATCTTACCTTGGGCATATCCCATATGACCTGCTTGACCTGCTGTATACCCAAATTTATCCGTAATATCAGCTAATAAATTTATTACAGATTGAGGCACTTTCAAATTTGGCAAATAAGTATGAATTTTTTGAAATAATCCTATTTCAGATAAAAACAAAGCAGATGTGCCATCAACATAAAAGGGCATTTTCTCCGCTATGACTTTTTTGGCAATTTCTTTCTGTTTTTCAAATCCTTCAATGGTTCCGGTGCAAAAATGGATAAATCCTTTATTTTCTTGTTGTATACGCCCAATAGCATTGGTGAGACTACCTTCATTCACAGCCAGCATGGATAGCGGAATATTATTATTGCAATATTTCTTAAAAAATGGCTCTGTTCTTTTGTGCAAATCTTCTAAAAATTTTAATAAGTTTTTAGGGTCGATAGTTTCCTCTTTTTGAGGCATTTTTATCATTTGAACACCATCAAGATCACCATCTTTAGACAAATTTTGGAAATTTTGAACAGTCTGCCATAAGGCATACTTTTCTATTGAAAATATTTTATCTACTACCTCCTCACGATCTTCTGAGTTATATATGTTTTCAAAAACAATCTTGTCTCCAATTTTTTTGTCAATAAAAAGCTGGTATTTACTGCTTGTTTTAGAAATTGGTATAGTATCCAACTCATTATCATCCCCGATGAAATACCATTGATCTTTATTTCTCAATTTTACAAATGTATTTTCTTTAACCTTCTCTAAGGAATCTAAATTTAGATCTGTTTGCCCTCCAATTTTTATAGCCAGTAAAAAGTACAATTTTGCATATTCTTTAGGAGAAAGTACTTTTTTTATTTTTAATCCTTCAATTACAGACTTCAGTGCATTTTCTACTTCGTTATTATTTAGGTATATTTCAGCCTCAATTCCAGCTTTAAATTCAAAAGATGGTTCAGTTAAAGTATATTCTTCAAGTATTTTCTTAGATTTTTTGAAAGCGTTTTTGTCAAATTTACCTCTTTCAAAACAAGCAATAATTGTATTACTAAGAAGTGCCTCTTTATTTCTTGGGTCTATAATGTTTCCATCTATATCTTCTTGGAGCAACTGCTCTCCTAAATTTATAACTTCTGCATGCTTTTTCAGTTTTAGATAAGCATTAAATAATTGAAATTTTAGGTTAATTTTTTCTTTCTCGCTTTTCTCTTTTTCTAAAAGTTTTTGTAAAACTATTATTTCAAAATCCCAGGCCTCCTTCTTATGAATGATTTGCAAAATCGGCCTACACTCAAGGTAATTTAAATTTGACAAATCAAGTTGTTTCAGGATGTTGAATGCCTCATCAAAGTCTTTCTCGTCAAAATTAAGTAGTAATAATAACTTCTCTTTTTGAATATTTATTTCATCTGGTAAATCATCTATTATCTTCTTTCTCAAATCAGGATAGTTTTTAAGTGTGTTGGCAATAGTTACTGCAAACTGAGAGTCAGATTTTAAGAATTCTAAAATTTTATCATGATTTTTATTTTCAATCTCACTGATAAAGTCACAATATTTTATATTATTAATTTCTTCGAAAAACTTTTTGCCAACAGTGAACAGACTATCCCTTATGTTAAATTGGAAAATTATTACTTTTGAAAGCTCGTCGGAAATCACTATTTTTGAGTTTTTTAAATATTCCAATAGTTGATTTAAATCGTTGTCTGGCAGCGAAACAAATTGCAATAATCCAGTTAGTATTTGTTCAATTTGTTTATCAAGGTAACAAGATATGGATAGTTTAAAAGTTTCTTGTGCTACTCTTTCAACTATTGGAAAATTTTCTTGTATTCCAAGTGCATTTAATTTTTTAGCATTCAGAATTGCCTTATTCCTTGCACCTATATCTCCATATTCAAAAAACTTAGTTTCTACTTTTTCTATTTCTTTTAACAATTCTTGAGATTTTTTTAATATCTCCGAATTGTCTTGACTTGAGAACAACCTGCTTTGAATAAGTGATAGTTTGGCTATGTAGTTACTAAATCTGTCTGGGTTCAAATGAATGGCTTTTTCTATAAAACTATCTGCGTTTGTTTGATCTCCTGAATCTTCGTAAAACAACGCAAACAAACGATAGAAATTTGATTTTACCTTTGAATCATTTGGGAATGCTGTTTCATCTATATTCCTTGTGTCAATTTTTTTACCAAGGTGACTCTCTCTTACTAACTGCTCTAATTTTAATAGCCAGTAATTATTGTCAATAATTTCTGCTTTTTCTAAATATTTTTGGTTTTTGCTAAAGTTTTTATCATTCAAATAGATTTCTGCTAAATACAAAAAAGAGCGTGGATCTTTTGGAAATCTTTTGGAAATATTCTCGTATTTTTCTTTTGCTTTATTTATTTCTTCTAACTTTTGCAGACACCTGCATTCCAATATTTCATATTCAAGAGATAGGCTTTCATCATTTAATGCTAAAATTATATCTTTGCTATTTCTTAATATTTTTTGTGCTAATTTAGCATTTTCCCTATCTAATTCAGTTTTTACACTTTCTAAATATGCATAAGCATTTGAGATGGCTTGTCTTTGGTCAATATCAAAGCCTAAACTCAAAATATCTGACTCGCTTAATTCAAAAAATAAGTTTTCTAAATTTTTTGCTAAAAAAACTTTAAATTTAATATCGGGATTTGTTATTTTTAATTCTGCAATTGCACCCTCTGGTTTTTTAGATCCAAAATATTTGTCGTTGAAGACAAAATAATATTCCTTTAATTCTTTAATGTTGCTCCAATTTTCTTTTAGTGTCTGAAAGTCCGATTTAAGCTTACTTGCCGCATCAGAATCTTTAGTTGCAGGTGTATTGGGTGCATAAACCTGATAATATCTACCAAGCTCTTTTATCCATCCATCATTTCCGCGATCACCACCACCTGATGGAACTTTTTTAAAATTAGAAAAAGCCTTTTCCATAATGTTTTCGAAAAAGCTTTGAAATTCAGTTCCATTTTTTGAATGAATTTTATTTCTGAATTGAAGAGATAAGTAATTTTTATCAAGTGCTTTCATTTATACTCATTACCTTCTTGCACATAACGCTCATCTTGAGGGGCGCGAAAGGAGCGGCAGCGTATTGAGCGTCCCTCTCAAAGATGTTGTTATGTGAAAAATCTGTTAATAATAATTACATTTCATTCGCTACATACCAACATAGTGCAGCGTTGCTATCTTTATAGAAGCTACAGATTAAATTATAATGCTTGCAGCCACCAATTACGTTGTCTATAGCCGATCTATCAAGTTCAACATGTGCTCCGACCTCAACGATAAACATATCCATTCTAAGGCTGAAACAATTGGCCGGTGTATTAATAATTGAATAATTCTTTTTTGGTTTTGATACAGAACCGAGTACTTCAAAAGGACCGGTATTTAAGGTCAGAATGTGTCGCGTCTTAATTACTGGAAACCAATCGAGATTCCATTCATCTACCTTACCATTCACATCAACCATGTGAACCAATCCGACATTTTGGCTTATGCTTGGAGGATGAAAAGTATAGTGTGGTGCTTGAGCTTCTTGTATTTTCAGATTGCCCCGCTGAAGAGTCTGGGCATGTTCCTTAAAAGATAAACCCCGTTGAATTGCCGATCCATATTCCGAGAAATTTATTTTGTTCGATATCAATCCGACCGAGAAAGAACCATCTGTCAAAAATTCGATCCAACACAAGGGATATAGATATTTACGCCATAGTATGTATATTCTTTTCTTCCTAACGAATTTCACCGATGGCATGATTTTAGCACTCATTGCTTACCAAGTAATGCCCTGCATACACGGATGCTGAAGTTTTTCGGCAATCCTACTTCATAAGATTATTTAGAGTTCTTATTGCCGAATTTTTGGATGACAACATTAACTTTTTCTTGCTTAATCCGTTCAAGTAAATGCGCCTTCTCGGATTCGTGAGCTATTTGTTCTTTCACAAGTTGTTTTTGCAAACGCGCTATTTCCTTTTGATATTCAGAAATGGCTTGTTTAATCATGGGATCAGCTTCTTGCACCTTTGTGTCCAATTCGGAAGGTTCAGGATCTGGTTGTTTTTTGGTATTCCGCTTAACCATTTTTGATTAATCTCCTCACATAACATTTACGTATAAGGCAATTTTGCCTGATATCCTGATATTGAATAGACAAACAGGCAAACTTGCTTGCTTTCAATATTCAGAATTGACAAGAAAAGGGGTCAAGTCTCCGTTTGACTCTTAGACACCATTGCCTCTAGTTTTTGAAAGACCTTAAAAATTACCGAGGAATGAGTAGTGAATGAGGGCGAGAATGCTGCTTCAAACTCTGCGTCATGAGCGGAAATTGAGATGCAGTTTCACTTGAGCTGTCGAGTGGAGGACCAAATCAGCCGGTAATGAGATGATTTTTACCATACTTTTCCGGTATCGGCAAGAGGGAATGACCCCGCGGCAGAGCCCCAAGGAAATTCGAACTCCGAAATGCGAAATTCGAAACGGATTCCAACGCTGCATTATCGGTCACTGGCAGGTCATTCTAACCTGCCTTTTCTTCCGATAAAATCCGTTTACTTCAAGCATTAAACAGTTCAGACACTATTACAATTATCACATATTTGAATCGCTAATAGGTAAATAATAAAAGGGGTCAGAGTTGTTTCTCGCTATCCTTTCTTGGCCTGCCTCTCGAACGAAAGATGATATCCCGCAGCAAGACTGGAATGGACTCCTTTATCCACTGAAGAGGCAATCAATAAATAAGTGCCGGTCTTTCTCACTATAAAAGATGGCACTCCTGTTGTTACCTCTTATGATAAGGTGGTGAGGATAACCTGCGACAATGAGCCTGGGCTGTCTCGGCATATACTATCCATACCGAGCAGCATAATTTATGTCAGTAAAAATAACTCTGACCCCTTTTCACTTTTCAGCTTTAAAAAGTTCCATTTGAGCTTTAGTTCTCTGTTTGGCAATCAATTTAAAGATGTCTGATTTGCCTTTCTTTTTGTCGTATTCATCTCTTAATGACTCAAAGAACATTATCCGCCAGTTATCATTTTCAAATCTACTTTCAAACATTGGCGATCTCATTTTTCGTTCCAATTGAGGCTTTCTTTCTTCTGGGATTACGAGATATTTAGGGACAGCAGAATCAATATTTGATCCTCGATTAAGACTTTCAGTCATTGTCGTTGTCGATTCAACCTCAAATGTGCAATAAATCTTATTTTCTTTTATCCATAACAGATCAATGTTTTGAACAATCTGATGGTTCTGGATATTTGTTATAAATCTCAAGTCTTTTAAGTCTATATATTGCTTTAACTCTCCTGACTTTTTGAAAAGTTTTATTTTATGAGATTGTTCAGCTTTACCTATCCATATCTTGAAGCCATTATATTTGCCAATTTCAGCTAATATAACAATTATCTCTGTATGTTCTCTTTTGATTTCTTGTTCAGTAAGACCAGGCTTAATCAACCAATATCCACCCAATACTTGTCTTGCATATATTTTCAATGCTTGTTTAATACTCATACTATCTGAGGTCAGAGAATTAGGGAATTCCATACTTATTGCATCCCACATTTCAGTGAAGGTGACTTTTCCACGTTCTTGTAATTTTCGTAAAACAGTCTGTTCAACTCGCTCTGATAAAGGGACTGTTTTAAGATGGGGAACAATAGAAGGATCCTTGAACCACCAAAGTTGACCTTCGCTTCCACCAAGTTTAGCAGAAACAAGGATAAATTCTTTATCCAGATGATTCTTTAAAACAGTTTTTATATCTAAACCAGTATGTAGCTCTGAGAAATAACCATACCTAGCAAGTTCAGGGTCAATCGTATTAATTATGATCGTGTATGGAGCTTCTTCACCTCGCTCTGCTAAAACCCTTTTGGTTGTCTCAACTACGATCTTTTCAAAACGTTTCTCATCAATTTCTCTAAGTGAATTGATTCTTTCTCTAATTTCCGGCTTATAAAATCGCAGATAGAAATCACCCTGAGCAGACCCAAAGGGCTGGAGCAGAGATTTAGCTGAGGGTCTAGCTAATTCCTGATGGTGAACTTTCTGGAACTCAAAGCCTGCAAATACTCCAGCATATATTGTCGCATTTCTGACCTTAAAGGTAGGATTATGAAAGGTAATGGTAAGATATGAATTGGGTTTCAATATTTTGAACATATCTTCAAAGCTTCTTCTCAACAGGCTATGATAGACACTGAAATCTTTCCCTTGTCTTTCATTTCTAACCACTTCATCTGAGGCTATCTTTTCCAAGTAGCCTTCATCTTTTTTCAGCCAAGCGACCCAGAGATAGGCCAGTTCCCCAAATTGTATAGAGGCATCATAAGGTGGATCGGTAAAAATGTAATCAATACATCGATCCTCACCATAATCCTTATTTAGATCTTTCATTAAGTCCAGTGATGAACCTGTATATATAAAGACATCAGCTTTACCCTCTATGACATCATGATAGCTTGAGGCAAAACAAACATCCTTGAAGTATTTATCGGATTCTTCTTTGGCCTTTATTAGTCCTTGATGACCGATAATTGCCTTTTCAAACTTATGCCATACATTTTGCTCCATATGAGGTCCTGAAGGATACCAATAACTATGCTGTACCCATGCAGAACTAAAAGGGGTGAAGTGGCCTGCTTCGGAAATCGGACACATCCGTGTGCATAAATGCACCATAGAGCTAAACCCAATCTTCAAGAAGTCTCTCAAGTCCTTATTAGGTTCTTCTTCTATTGCTTCCATCAGCCAGGCAAGTGCCTGAAGGTTTCGTTTAGTAAACAATTCATCTAATGATTCATATTGTTCTTTTTTCTTAAATGGCTTTCCATTGACATGATAGAGCCTCTGTTTTGGATACCATTCATTGATTTGTCTTTCATCTATATCTTTAAGCAGCTCTTTATCAAATGTTTCTAAGGAGCAGTCTTTTTCTCGACGGTCTCCACAATAAGGGCATTTATCATAGCGGATTTCATTGCACTTTCCCTGCTCCCAGATTGCACAGGTAAAATATAATACCCTGCCACACTTGCGACATCTTGTCTGGTAAAGAGAAAGAATCTTATCTTTAACCCTCTTTTCAATTCGCTTGAATGCCTGATACAATCCTTGCGGTGAGACGGGCTTGAGGGTCAGCCTGATAATCTCAGTAGCAATAGGAAGAATATCGCAGACTATAACACGTCTGTTATTTCTTAATGCCTCCATAGCCACTATTCCACTGCCAGCGAAAGGGTCAAAGACAATTCCATTTTCAGGTGAATAGTTCTTTATGAATTCAGCTACTACGTTCCAGGTCTTCCGTGACCAGAATTTGTGCCAGTTATACATCGAGGTATGTGCCTTTGGTGGGATCTGACGGTTAAGATGCTTTATCCCATTCATTGTCATAAGAGCCTCTGATTAATTCACCTAAACTTAATGAATCGGTTTCAGTGTTAAGGATTATAAGTTCTATAACATCTTACCGTTTCCTCTCTTTATCTTTTCACATATCTACACGCAGCGTGATAATAACACTTCGCTATTATAAATCACAGCTTCATTAATCACCCTGTCTTTCCAACCCTCTTCTTGCACTATACAAACCTCACAAGGCCCATACTCTGCATCCCTGTAAATGCCTATCTGAGAATCTAAATCACCATCCCTAAAGACCCTTTGATAGTAAATGCAGCCGCAATCCAGAATGTAGAATTTTAAGCCAGCAGCCTTTTGTGGGAAAGCAGTAAAGATTTGGTTGGCTAGCCAGACCACCTTATCTGAATCCTGCGGATCAATGTTTTGTTGGGGCTTTTCCATATATTTCCTCGCTTTGAGCAACCAGACCCTTCAGGGATTCGATCATAGATTTTCGCCTTTTTGGTGTGAGTTTCTCTTCTTTCTCTAACACAAAAATAGCGGTCTTGAGGCCTTCTATAAGGGCTTCGTTCACTTTCCGTAAGGCCCACAAATACTTTGCTGTTTTCTTATCCATGATTATCTCTTTCTGTGCATCCTGCGCCATTCCTTGGGGCTTATATACTCCTTTCCCAGGCTCCACATGCCTCTGTTAGCTTCCCTTGCCTCCCTCTCTGCTTCAAGATATGGTGTGGAATCAAATCCTTTCGGCGGTCTGCCACGGTAAACCTCTGCCAGACCTGCTTTAACCATTTCAAGATTGATGTTTTTGCCGTTTAGATAGATTACTCCTAGTAGCCGGTTGTACCGATCCAGGCGATAACCTTTTATGTCTACTGTCTTGTTCAATACTAAACTGGCTAAATACTTTTTGGCACCTTGACTGTAAGGCTGTCCTGGTTCTCTCTTTTTCTTAGAAGTCTCGGGAGCATCTATTCCCAAAAGCCTGACCTTGATTATTGTGTCATGGCCCTCGGCCTTTATGGTGTCACCGTCATATACTCTGGTGACTTTGAATTGGCCAGCGAATGAGGAGGTTGCGAGAAGTAAAAGGGAAGCGATCAGGAAAAGGATTATTTTGAGAAATCTTTTCAGGTTCATAATGCTTTGAACTTTTCCTTTAGTGTATTATAAAGAGACGGAAGCCTGCATCAAATAGCCTTCCTTGAAAGGCAGCCGGCGCGTTTCTGAGACAATGTCTCAATTCAGAGATTAATTACACTACAAGTCGAGATTTGATTGAAGGTAAGCATTAATGGATTCATGTCCTCTGTCAAGATATTTTGCTTTTGACGGTTC
>Ga0114930_10000755_pt1 | contig 33385 bp, 32 predicted proteins | sample AnhtaG_FD_87300 | JGI IMG/M metagenome (GOLD analysis project Ga0114930, IMG submission 87300) | Deep subsurface microbial communities from Anholt, Denmark to uncover new lineages of life (NeLLi) - Anholt_01485 metaG | ecosystem: Environmental > Aquatic > Marine > Oceanic > Sediment | place... | reverse complement strand
GTTTGACGTTTTCGGCCTTGGCTTGCTTGCCCTTGTGTTAGCTCTGGCATACTTATAGCCTATTTCGTGCGGTCTGTCAAGTTTGTCAAGCGACCATTTGTTCTATGTCGAAAGCAGGCTAAGAGTAAGTGGCACTAACGGGATGCGCATCACGCGCTAGGCGGGTTTGCAGCGTGCCCTGCTACACAGGACAACCACAACAACCAAACCAGTTCCGAATTCGGCGCGTGATTAGCCTGGTCAGGTGCAGCGACGGGTTGGGTGGACAAGAACGTCTCCAACTTACACAAGGTCAACAACAAAGCCATTGCATAGCTCCAGTGGGGCTGGAGCCTAGCAAAAAGACTATCCTATCACTGTCTAACCAATCAGGTGGCGAATAGCGTTCTCTAGCTCGCGGATGAGACCAGAGAATACATCGTAACTTAGTCAGTGCCCTACAGGCCTCGTCCAGTATCTCATCCTGGCGCTGTGGGTATGTACGGTCGTACTCATCGTCCCGCAACTTGTGCGCTGGCTCCTGACGCAGCTCCCTAATCTCCTTGAGTGGAGACAACACCTCACGTGATACATCCTCGCCATCTGCGGTACGACAACTTTTGCTCAACCACTCTTCCAACAATTGGAGCGTACCTGGCCGCTCGATCTCGACGACACCATCATGACGCTGCACCTGACGTTCAAGAGGGATATCCCCTTTGAAGAAATCACGGTTGATGTTCTCGGAAATCATCTTGTCTAGCAGATGAATGAACTCATTCAAGTTCCTCCGTGTGGGACGGAGCATTGGAATGAATCCCTCAGGCCTTTGCTCCTCGAATGTTCTGCTGAAGAGACTCGGCTTACCTATTAGATGTGCCAGCTTGTTGATCTCTGCCTGCTCAGCTAGGAATGCTTGATAAGCCGAGTGATATTCTGGCCAGTAGCCATAGATCGTCGCCCGCTCGTAGTTGTTGTTCATAGAGCATGTACCGTGTACTACATATGCATTCCAAATCTGCTGGTGCTCCGGGCTGAGGTGCGCCAGATATCGCAGGAACACCACGACAACACGGTTGCGCTTGCTATCATACCCAATCCCGAATGTCTGAAGCAAGACTTTGTCTCGTTCAGCGACGTCTTGAGAATCATAGTGCTCTGTAGTGATCCCGATAGAACCAGCGAAGTTACCAAAGTCAAAGTAGTAGCGAGGATCTCTGTAATACCTATCAAGTACCTCAAGCTCAAAGAATACTGGTGTTAGCTGAGGCTCCGCGAGCGCTAATCTCCGGGTAGATGGCCGCGTGTCGTACACGGATAAATCGACAGCGGCACGAATCACGTAGGAAGTTGGATAGGCACAGATGGTATTCGGTTCTTCCTGGAATAGCTTTGCCAGTTGGTCATCCCATAGGTAGATCCGGCAAACGCTTGATATGAGGGTTTATTGAGTGACTGGCGAACGCTACTCTGATTGTGTCCTCCTGTACCAACTGGCCGATGAGTTCTCGTATCTCTGACCAGCAAACTCCGAACTCAGCACTAAGATCAGACACCATTATGCCGTTAAAGTCCGATGATGTTGCAAAGAAGTCAAGAATCCTGTTCAAGACATCGTCTTTCATCAGCTGAATACTCCTTATCCTAATCATCCCGAGTTGTCCTGGCTGGAGTCTCTAGTCCGCCTAACTCGTGATTGTATCCTCTTTTTCCGCATAATCCCGTTTTACACGGAAATAGCAACAACGAGTCATATCCGAACTGGCAAGCTAACCCGTACGAGGGCTACCTCTCTCTCCCCACCACATAGTCGCCCAACTCAGCCAGAAACTGTGGTGCTGGGGCAGCGAGGGGCGCCCTCGACAGAGCATTCTTCGCCTGTGTCGCCAGTTCCTGTGCTAGCTGCGCGGTATAGGCCCGTGCCCCCGTGTCCTCCAATAACCTGCGCGCCGCCTCGATCTCCCCCGCAGTCGCCGCCGGGTTGCCCAGCACCCTGGTCAGCACCCTTCTTTCCCCTTCCTTCCCTTGCTTCCACGCCTCCACCAGCAGCAGGGTCCGCTTTCCGTCGGTCAGGTCCGAGGCCACGGACTTGCCCGTCTGCGCCTCCTCACCGAAGACACTTAGGACATCGTCCTGAAGCTGGAAAGCCACACCCAGCGGCACCCCGTAGGCGGAGAGTTGCTCCAGCACCTCCCCCTCGGCTCCGGCGAGGATGGCACCCAGATGCAGCGGCCCTTCGGTCGTGTAGCGCGCGGTCTTATACTCCATCACCTTCCACAGATCCTCTTCCCTCACCTCATTCAGAGGGTATTGCGGGAGTATCATATCCAGCACTTGGCCATAGCAGACGTCAACGGCGATCCGGTTGTAGCAAGCCAGTGCCCGCGCCACGCGATCCGGCGGGAAGGATGCCTGGCTGAGGAGTAGCGTCCCCAACTGATTGGCCAGGTCTCCGGCCAGGATCGCCATGGCTGAGCCGAAGTGTTCTGCGTCGTGCACCTGCTTCGAGTAGCGCGTTTGATACCAGCGATGGAGGGTCGGCTGGCCCCGGCGCAGCTCAGAGCGGTCCATGACGTCGTCGTGGATAAGAAGAAAGCTCTGCATCAGCTCCACTGCACAGGAGGCCCGAATGATGGCCTCGGTGTTGGTCCCGCCCAGCCCCTCGTATGCCACACGCATCAGCACCGGGCGCAGGCGCTTGCCTGGCCCACAGGTGAACTCCCGCACCGCCTCGGCCATCTCCAAGGCACTGGGGTGCACGCGGGCCGCCTGAGGGGTCAGCTCCTCGAAGACGCGGGCCAGGGCTGCGTTTACGTCGGCCGCGTATCGCGCCAGGGTCTTATGCAAGGACACAGCAACCTCACTCTCTAATCAACACGCCAGGGCGACACAGGTCGGTCAGCGTTGTCGAGCCGGTCGCGAACATGGCCAGCTTGAGTTCCTGCAGGATCCGCGGGATCAGGCCCTGCAGCCGGGCCAATGAATCGTGGGCCGCGCTGAGCAGCGGCCCGGCGATGCCCGCCACATCCGCGCCTAAGGCCACCGCCTTGGCCACATCCAATCCGCTGCGAAGGCCTCCGGAGGCGATGAGGGGGATTTGGGGCAGGGCCTCCCGAACAGCGATCAGCGCCTCGGCGGTGGGAATACCCCAGTCGGCAAAAGTGTGGGCTACATGCCGCTTCACGGGATCGGGGGTAAGTTGTCCCTCGACCTTGATCCAGGATGTACCACCTGCACCAGCCACATCAATCGCTGCCACCCCCGCCTGGATGAGCTTCTTGGCCACCTGGGGACATATCCCCCCGCCCACCTCCTTCACGATCACCGGCACTTCCAGCGCCTGACAGAGGGCTTCAATTTTGCCCAGAAGCCCTGAGAAGTTGAGGTTCCCCTGAGGCTGAAAGTACTCCTGCAGGGGGTTGAGGTGCAGGATGAGCCCATTGGCCTCGATCATCTCCACCGCTCGCCGGCACTCGGCCACGTCGTAGCCATAGTTGAGCTGCACTGCTCCCAGGTTGGCCAGGAGCAGGATGTCGGGGGCCACATGGCGCACCTGGTAGGTGTGAGCCAGCTCGGGATGCTCTAACGCTGCCCGCTGGGAGCCGACGCCCAGGGCCAGCCCAAACTCCTGAGCGGCTTGGGCCAGACGCAGGTTGATCTCCTCAGGCGACAGATCGCCCGATGCTTCAGCCCCGCCGGTCATGGAGGAGATGAGAAGGGGCGCGCACAGAGAATGGCCGAGGAAAGTGCATCGCAGGTCAACATCAGCCCAATCCAGTTCGGGCAGGGCCTGATGGAGGAAGCGATATTCCCCCAGGCCAGTGGTCAGGCGGGGAAAGCTGACATCTCCCTCCAGGCTGGCTCTGAGGTGAGTCAGTTTGCGCTCAGATGTCCGGCTCTTCGGAGGGGCGTCGGCCATAGCGTCGCTCCCGCATGGAGTAGGCGATGAGTGCCTGATACAGCTCATCGGTGTCGAAATCGGGCCACAAAACAGGCGTAGCCCAGAACTCGCTGTAGGCGGCCTGCCACAGGAGAAAGTTGCTGAGCCGCATTTCGCCCGCAGTGCGGATGATCAGGTCGGGGTCGGGCAGGCCCGCACTCCACAGGTATCGCTCAAAGAGCATCTCACCCTCTTTACCGCGCAATCGCTCAGGGGGGATCCCCTCCTCCATCATCCGCCGGGCCGCCTGCACGATCTCCCGTCGGCTCCCGTAGCTGAAGGCGAAATTGAGGGTAAAGCGAGTGTTGTCCTTGGTCAGCTCCACCGCCTCCTGGATCCGCTGTCGAATCCGTCGGCCTACCAGACTCATCCCCAGCCGACCCAATTGGGAGGCGATGTCCTCCAGGCTGCCCAGGTGACGGATGCGGACCCCCTGCCGATGTAGCTCCTGCACTTCGCTGGAGTACTCCTCCGCCAGCTCCATCAAACCCCGGACCTCCGAGGGGCTGCGGTACCAGTTCTCCGTGGAGAAGGCGTAGAGGGTGAGCACCTGGACGCTGAACTCGACGCAGCCCTGTACCACGCGGCGGAGGTTCCTCACCCCGGCCCGATGCCCCTCCGTCCTGGGCAGCCCCCGCCGGTCGGCCCAACGGCCATTGCCATCCATAATGATACCGATGTGTGCAGGCACGCCGAGGAGACGCAACACTTCCTTCTGGGTGGGTGTGATTTTGGCTTCTTCTTCCATAGGACTGTCTCTCTACACAGGAGTTGTAAGTTGCAGGTTGCAAGTTGCAGGTCCAGTCAGAACCCGCAACTTTCAATCCTGGTCCCAGGGCGCGATGTACCTCGATCGCTGCACCGATGATCGCTTCGGTGATTTGATTAATCTTGATTTGACTTCTCTGTGCTCTCTGCGTCTCGGCGGTGCACTTCAGATGCGGCAAACAGGTCACCTTGTAGGATTTGATAGGGTGTGCGGCCCAGCATCTCCGTCAACCTGGCTTCGAGAGACAGGGCCCGCTGATAGTTCTCAGCCAGGTGCCGCTGATCGCCATAACGAAGACGACTCCGGCGGGATTTCTCCGCTATGGGCACGATACCTCCGTCAATGACCATCATGTCGGCCACGATGACGATGATCTCCTCCAGGGACAGATCGCTGAGGGACCCATCGCAACTGACACTGCACTGCTCCTCCTCGGAGAGGAAACCTGCCTCCACTCCCTGGGCTGCATTGCGCCCTTTGAGCAGGTGAGTCAGGCAGATGCGCCCCTGGCGGCCCACTCCCTCGCTCCGCGCCAGAAGGAAGCCCTCGATCCCGTGGCGGCGGATGTCGTGGGTGCGAGCTCGCCCCACATCATGGAGCAGTCCCATCACCTCGACCTGCTCCAGGTCTACGGTTTGGCCTTGTTCCCGTAAAGCCCAGGCTATGCGACAGGCCACGGCGGCCACCTCCCGGCAGTGAGCCAGCACCCGCGCATCGGTGACATGGCGTTCGAGCAGAGCTTGAGCTTGATGGGCGTTCATCCCTTGGGCCTTTCGGCCACGCTCAGGGTAGGCAGGCTCAGGACACCGCTTGAGGCTGGATCAGAAGAGATGTTCTGGGCACAGGTGAGCACGAAACCCAGGAGCGTTGACGATGATCTGTTGCACTTCGGGCATCTCCTCCAACTCAGCGACGATGGGCCCTGTGTCTTTCTCTTCGCACAGCAGGTGCACATTGGGGCCGGCATCAATGGTGAAATAGACCTCCAGGCCCTCTGAGCGCCAGGCCAACACGCGATGGATGAGACCCAGGGTCGCTGGCCTCCAGTAGTAGATGGGGGGGCGAGAGCTCATGGCGATGAGGTGCAGTTCGATGGCCTCTTCTTCGCTGACCTCCCCCAGCGCGGCCAGGTTGCGGTCGAGGATCGCCTGCCAGGCCCGCTCCAGCCGTCCTGGAATGACGGCCAGCCGTGTCGTGAGGTGGGGGCTGGTCTGAGCCAGGGCCATCCCCTGCGTGGAGCCCACCGACTTGGGCTCTCTTTCCAGCACAGCGACGATGTCTCGCAGCTCTGGCCAGTGTTGGGGTGCAGCGATCTGCTCAGCGCAGCAGCTTTCGTGATCCTGCCCCGCGTGCCACTCGACGAACCCGCCGGGGATGGAGCGAGCTGCCGAGCCGGAGCCCAGCCGGGCCAGGCAGGACAGCTCCCGCGTGGACAAGTCCAGCCCTGCCGCCCTCGTCGCCGCCAGCGTAAGCGCCGCAAATCCGGAGGCCGAGGAGGCGATGCCCGCATCGGGGGGAAAGCTGTTGCGCGAGGCTACCCGTGCCCGCAGCTCAACCCTCGCCATCTGCCTTATTCGATCCAGATGTCGAACAACCCGGAGCCGCGCTGGGTCCGGTGCAGCCTGGCCTTCAATGGCAATCTCATCCTCAGCCAGGCCGGGATCAAAGGCCACGGTGGTAGTGGTGGTGGCCTGGCTGAGGGCCATGGACAGGGAGGAATTCAGCGGCAGGTGGAGCGCTTCGTCCCGCTTGCCCCAGTACTTGACGAAGGCGATGTTGCTGCAGGCCACAGCCGTCGCCTTGTTCATCCCTCCCTCCGTACTCCTGCGGCCCCGGTCTGCACCGGGATCACCTCTCCTCCCACACCCTCAATGGCCCTCGCCACCCTATCCCGCCGCGCCTCGCCGACCAGGGCGATCATACAGTCGCCGCCTCCGGCCCCGGAGAGCTTGGCTCCGTAGGCCCCCGCCTCCTCCGCGACGCGCACCAGTTGAGCCAGCTTGGGAGTGCTCACCCCCAGTGCGTCCAGCAGCGACTGGCTGAGGCGCATCGCCTGTCCCAGCCGTTGCCACTCCCGGGCCAGCAGCGCCTCACGCCCCTCCTCCACCAGCCGGGCCATCCCATCGAAGATCTCCTCGATGAGCTCCGACTGTCGCTCGCGCCTCTGCGCCACGCGGCGCACCAGGGACACCGTGTCTGCTTTCGTTCCGCTGTAGCCCACGACCAGGGGCAGGGGATCAGCGCTCAAGGGCACGATCTCAGGCCCGCAGCGGCGGAAACAAAGTGTCCCCCCGTGGAGGGAGGCTGCCAGGTCGAACCCTGACCCCACTCCCTGTACCGCTCGCACCGCCTCGTATCCCAGGGTGAAGAGCTCGGCCCTGGAAAGCTCCAGCCCCAGAAGCTTCGACAGGGCTGCGGCTGCGGCTATGGTCACCGCCGCCGAACTCCCCAGGCCGAGCTCATCCGAAAAGCCACTGCACGCTTTAACCCGCAGCCCGTCCGGGATCCCATGCCGCTGGGCCACACAACGCACCACGGCGTGCAGAAAGCGCGCACTGGCAGGCGGGTCGGCAGCCTCAACTTCGGCTAGGGGCACTGCCCAGTCGACCACCCCCAGCGAGGGCGCGCTCAAGTGCACCAGCCCATCCTGCGTGCTCTCCGCAGCGACCCACATGCGCCGGTCAATGGCCGTCACCAGGCAGGGACGCCCGTAGACCACGGCGTGCTCGCCCAGGAGCATCAGTTTGCCGGGTGCGGAGGCGATAATTCTCATTCCCTGAAGCTTTCAGTGCATGCGAAATGCACAACTTGCCGAGGCCTATTCATCCTGCTGGCGGAAGATGTGTTGCCCAAAACGATGAGGTGGTCATCGCAATCTCCGCCGTAATCGTGTGATCCCAATTGCCAGAATCGCTGCTACAAAGAAGACGATCAACTGAACGCCAACGTTGGATGCAAAGAAGTTCGCCGCAGTGCTGATGTAACGGTACTCTGAAGGTGTGGACAGGAGATGGTGCACCACAGGCATCAATAGATAACTCAGGCAGACTCCTGCTACGAATAACGTACTTGCCCCAGGGACCGGCTTGTGCCGCCATGCACGCAGGCCCGTCATAATGCCCAACCAGACCGCTCCTGCCATCGTACCCCCAAGTGCTGGCAGGTAAGCCGTGCGAGCACTAACCAAACCTCTACCCGGTAATTCTATTGCGCGCAGCAATAGCAAACTCGGCATCAGTCCGATCCCATCGAACGTGACCCAACCAAGATCGAATGGCCGCCGCGCAGCCCGTGAGCCTGGCATCAATCCCAGGGCCAGGCCGATCAATGTCCCGATCACGCAAGCTAGCGCATTTGAAACGGGCAAGGTTGGCCAGTTGAGGGTCATCGTAATGAGAGGAATACCAATGACGAGTGGAATCACACAGAGAGCCCATACGTGCCACCACGCTGGTGGACGATAGTCCCGATGGGATAGGCCTGCAACTCGACCAAGCAACCAATTTGCAACTGTATACACGATCATTACGGCTCCACAAGCGACCAGCCCGGACATCCAGTAGCGACTGGTTGTCACTTCGTCGAAGGGGGTGGCACCCAGGTGCCCATACAGAAAAATCGCGTATCGGTCTGCTACTGCAAACCAGTAATAGAAGAGGCCGAGAATAAACAAAGAAATGGGTACAGCGTGCAGCAACGCTGGTTTCCACTCAATGGAGCCACCCAAGTGCCAAAGTTTCTCCGGCTCGCCATACTTTCTAGACTCACTCATACACATCGTTCCAATTTCTGAGGGAATCTCGGCAAACTTGTTCAGTGGCGAACGAAAAGTTCGCCAGCGGATATTCTTACGAGTATGTTACCAAATAGACTGTTTGGTTACGCTAGTTCGCTTGCTTTTTCACTTTGCCATGCTTAGCTGAACCATGGCCCTTATGGTCGCTCAACGGCTCCTCGCATCTATGAACAACTTCTCCGGTACGAGGATCGGTGACGACCTCCTTGTACCAATTCTTCGCGCGATCGATGATTCGTTCTAGTTTCATCCACTTGCCGGATTTCCAGTGAAGGTCGGCCCTAAACGTACTCTCAAGGAAGGGCTTGCGCTGAGCTTGGTGGCGTGCCTTCATTCCGAGCTTGTCATGTAGGGTGATCTTGTCCTGGATGGAGACTTCGTAGCGGCGAGCGAGGGAGCCGCAAGAGGGACACGGCTTCCGTTCGACTTCAGGTATATTGGATGGCTCGTCTATAGTGCGGCTGCAGTGGTCACACTTTACGGTGATTGTTACTTTGCCCATGCGCCCTCCATTCAACCAGGATGACGCCCAACTATTGATCGTACAGTGGTTTTTCCGTGTAGTAGGCTTCACAATTGTATCACAATCTCCCTATCGGAACAAATGGGCCACTTTGCATTCGGCGACGAAGGGGGCTATACTTACCTTCAGATGGTTCATATCTGATGGAGATGCTTGTATGTACGACGTGATCGTGGTCGGCGCGGGACACGCGGGCTGCGAGGCGGCGCTGGCTGCTGCCAGAATCGGCGCGCAGACGCTGCTGGTCACCATGAACTTGGACCTCATCGCCCAGATGCCCTGCAACTCGGCCGTTGGAGGGCCGGCCAAGGGGCATCTGGTGCGGGAGATTGACGCCCTGGGCGGGGAGATGGGGCGCAACATTGACCGCACCTTCATCCAGATCCGCATGCTGAACACCTCCAAGGGGCCGGCAGTGCGAGCTCCTCGCGCCCAGGCCGACAAGCGTCTCTACTCCCTGTCCATGAAACACACTTTGGAGCGAATGCCTAATCTGGAGTTGGCGCAGGGGTTGGTTGAGCGGCTGCTGACGGAGGGGGATCGGGTGCACGGCTTGCTCACCCGCCTGGGGAGGGTGTACGAGGGTCGGACAGTGGTCCTCACCACCGGTACCTTCCTCGACGCGCGCATCATGAGCGGGGCGGAGGAGCAACCGGCTGGTCGGGCGGGGGAGTTTCCGGCGCGAGGCCTTTCGCTCTCGCTGCGAGAACTGGGATTCCCCATGCGCCGCCTGCAGACCAATACCCCACCCCGGATTGATGCCCGCACCATTGACTTCAGCCAGACAATTCCTCAACTGGGCAGCGATGAGCCATTGTATTTTAGCGATGTCCCACCGGAGGAATTGTACACCCTGCCCTTCAATCCCGTCTATCCCATCCCTCATCAGACCGATTGGCGGCCTCAGTTGCCCTGCTATCTGGTGTACACCAACCCCCAGACTCATCGCATTGTTCGGGAGAACCTCCATCGCTCCCCCACTGCCCCTGGGGCCATTGACGCTGCAGGCCCCCGCTACTGTCCCTCCTTTGAGGAGAAGGTGGTCCGCTTCGCGCACAAGGAGTCCCATCAGATCTTCCTCGAGCCGGAGGGCTTTGCCACGACCGAGGTGTACGTGCAGGGGTTGTACACAGCCATGCCCGCTGAGGTGCAGGAGGCGATGCTGCACTCCATCCGCGCCCTGCGGGTGGCCCAGATGATGCGTGCGGGCTATGCAGTGGAGTACGACTTCGTCCCCCCTGATCAAATCACCTCCTCTCTGGAGACCAAGCGTGTGGAGGGGCTCTTCTTCGCCGGGCAGATAAATGGTACCTCAGGCTACGAGGAGGCGGCGGCACAGGGGCTCATCGCCGGGCTCAATGCAGCCCGCAAGGTGGCCGGCCTGGAGCCGCTGATCCTGCGTCGTGATCAGGCCTACATCGGGGTGCTCATTGATGATCTGATCACCAAGGAGATCACCGAGCCCTATCGCCTGTTCACCTCGCGGGCCGAATACCGTCTGCTGCTCCGACAGGACAACGCTGACCTCAGGCTCACACCTATCGGCTACGAGATGGGGCTGGTGGGCTACGAGCGCTACGCCGATGTGGAGGCCAAACGAAAGGCGGTGGAGCGAGAGCTGCAGAGGCTGGAGAAAGTGTGGCTGGCCCCCTCGCCGGAGGTCAACGGGATGCTGAGGGAGGCGGGGTTACCCCCTCTCGACGACGGAGCCAAGGCCCTGCAACTGTTGCGGCGCCCCGAAGTGTCCTACAGCCTGATAGCTGAACTGGCCCCCTCTTCGGATTCCCTTTCGCCAGAGGCCATCGAGCAAGTGGAGATCGAAGCCAAGTATGCGGGCTACATGGACAAGCAGCGACAGCAGGTGGAGCGGGCTAGGCGGTTAGAGGGGATGCACATCCCATCTGATTTCGACTACCAGGAGGTGCTGGGCCTGCGCATCGAGGCTCGCGAGCGGCTCATGCAGGTCCGCCCTGCCACCGTTGGGCAGGCCGCGCGGCTAGAGGGCGTCAATCCCCCCGATGTGTCCATCCTGCTGGTCTACCTGCAACGGGCTGGCGTTCATACCTGACAAAAGGACGCTTCGGTGGTATAATTGAGGGGCCTGAGTACTCGGAGACTACGGAGGTGTGATCATGGATTTGGACCTCAGTTTCCTGCCTTTGGAGATGATCGGTCAGGTGCTCCAGGGCTTGACTTTTCTGGGAGCGGCTTATTTTGTGCTTCTCTCCCTGAGCCTGGTGGTGTGGACCTGGAATGACACCAGCGCCCGCTCACGGGACATCTTCGCCCGACTGCTGGCCCCCCTGATGGTTCTGGTCTTCAACCTGCCGGGGCTTCTCCTCTATTTCATCCTGCGCCCCCACGAGACACTGGCAGAGGCTTATGAGCGGGAGCTGGAGGCCGAGGCGCTGTTGCAGGACATGGAGGAAAGGGATGTGTGCCCTAAGTGTGGCTATCCCACCCAGCCCGATTTTATGGTCTGTCCCCTCTGCCAGACCGAGGTCAGGCGTGCCTGCCTGAGCTGCGGGCGGTTGCTGCAGCTCAATTGGAAGGTATGCCCCTATTGTGGCCAACTCCTTGTACCCGAGGAGTTGGAGGAGCTGCAGATGGTCGTTGGGGTCAGGGATAAGCCGGTGGTGTGAGCTATTGCTCGGGGTGCTGAGGCAATGCCTGAGGAGATCGTGGGGATGAGGCCGTCGAAAGAGGTGACTCGTCGCGGTTGGCAGCCCATCGCCCAGTCGGTGGGAATGATCCTCCTGTCAGCGGCCATCACTCTATCCATCCTAAGGTGGCATGGCCGTATCCGACCTCTGGGACAGTACGGCTACCTAGGTGTCTTCCTCATCAGTCTGATGGGCAACGCTACTGTCATCCTGCCGGCTCCCAGCCTGGCGGCCGTATTCGCCATTGGTGCGGTGCTCAACCCAGTGTTGGTGGGGCTGGCGGCTGGAGTGGGAGAGGCGCTGGGGGAGCTCACTGGTTTCCTGGCGGGCTACGGAGGCCGGGCAGTGGTTGAGGAGAGGGCTGCATTTCAGCGGCTGGAGCCTTGGGTGCAAAGATATGGTTTGTTGGTAATCTTTATCCTCTCAGTGATTCCCAACCCCTTCTTTGACCTGGCTGGCATTGCTGCTGGCATGCTGCGTTTCCCCCTCTGGCAGTTCCTGCTGAGCTGCTGGGTGGGCAAGACTCTAAAGACGGTGGCCTTTGCCCTGGCTGGGGCTCACTCGGTGGGTTTCCTGCTGCGCATTCTGGGTTGAGGCTGTCATTCCCAAAATCTGCTGGTTCTTGATCATATTGCATATGCACGGAATTGGGGAGTATTGCTCTCGCCCCCCCTTCCTATCCTGATGGGTACATGCTATCCTGACGGGCAGAGGCGCGTGTCGGCGGTCCCCAAGGGCCGCACATCTCCCCGTGCCCGAGGGACAGATGTGCCTCAGCCCAACCAAGCCTCCTGCCGCAGCAGAAGGAAAGGCATCAAAGTGTGTAGATGGTTGCACCTGGATGATCGAACTTGACATAATTACTACAATCTCACGCGGCTGTGCAGGTCCGGCTAGGGGAGAGCTGCTCGCATAGCGGACACTCTGGCGGATAGCCGATGGGCTCAACCACTGCTGTCTGCCCTTCGCGATTGGCATCCGTCATACAGTTGACATAAATCATTACTGCAGCAACGCAGGGTGAGGTCTTGTGGGGGGAGGTTCCTTGGCGTGAATTCCGTGAGACCAGGCCGATCGGTGTTGGACTGCGTCAGCGAAGTATGGTTGCCGGATGCGAAGCGACGGGATAGCTGAGCGGTCCTGTAGAAGCCATGGTCAGGATCAGGTACTGGGGCCGTCAGGGTGGATACAAGGAGCGTGTTACGGGAGCTGGATGCGGCCGAGTATCAGCTTCTCCGCCTCATCAGTGGACTCGTTTCCTTTGGCGACAGCCTGGTGCCGTGAGAAAGAATGCTCTGGAAGCCCTAAGAGAGCCCCAGGGGATCTTGACAAGCCGCCGGAAATGTGGTAGAATAGAGTTAAGATAATATGTCTTATCTTAACTAACTCTTCTTAGAAGGTGTGAGACCATGACCGAGACCTTCCCCTACCCTATTTTCGAGGCGGCGCGGGTGGCCTTCCTGGAGGCTCTGCAGGATCATCCCAACACGCGCAAGACCTACGCCAGCGGTCTGAGTCTCTTCGAGTGCTTCCTCCAAGAGAGGGGCTACGGGGGCGGACAAGACTCCCGTGCGCGCCTCTCTGTGGACGCCTTCGACGACGACCTACTGGAAGCCTTCTACCGCTGGCTGACGAGCCGAGAGTACTCCAAGTTCAGCGTGCGCACCTACGTGGCGGGCGTCTCGGCTTTCCTCACCTACCTGCTTAGCCATGACCAACTGCCGCCCACTTTCTCGATGGAGAAGGCCAAGGCCAAACTGCGCCGGCCGATGAAACGGACCCCTTACCCCGTTCCCATTCCCGACCCTGAGCTCCCCCGAATCATTGAGTATTATGACAAGTTGCCTCTGCCCGAGGGAAACACGCGCCGTGACCACCTGGAACAGCTCCGGCTCTTGCGCAGCCGGGCTATCGTCCACACTCTGTACGCCTCGGCGGGGCGTATCGCCGAGGTGGCAGCCCTGGACCGTAAGGACGTGGCCAACGGCCGGCGCAGTGAGGCGCTCATCACGGGAAAGGGCGACAAACAACGCTTCATCTATCTCACACCTGAGGCCCAGCAGGCCATTGCCGCGTATGTAGCTGCCCGACAGGACACTTTCCAGCCCCTTTTCATCTCTCACGCGCGGGACTATGGCTCACGGCTGAGCAAGGTCAGCATGTGGGCTACCGTCAAGCGCGCAGCCAAAACCCTGGGGATGGAGGTAACGCCCCACGACTTCCGACACTTTCGGGCCCGGCAGATGTTGGACGAAGGGGCTCCGCTGGAGGCCATTCAGGATATCCTTGGCCATGCCGACATCAGCACCACCCGGCGGGTGTATGCTCAGTATTCCAAGCCCTCTATCCGGGAGATCTTCACCCGGGCGACCCTATCCCCTGATGAGGCCCTGCAGAAGCATCAGCAGAGGCAACGAGAAGAAGCCAAGCGGGCCCGGCGGGGCAGATAGCCGACTGACCAGAGCCGAAAGGAGCTTCCCCTATTGGAGGTACTGCAAAATAAAGCAGCGAAACTTATGCGGCTAATCTGGCCACACTCATGACTTCGGCTGGATTGGCTGCCGTCTCCTCGAAGAATCATTGCGCCGCTGTCAGCAGCGCCTTGATAGTCCTGAAGAAGTGATTGTGGGTTACCTGGCGCGGCATGTGTTTCCACAATCGCTCCATGGGGCTGAGTTTTGGGGAATAGGTCGGTAGCGGCACCAGTTCCAGGTGATCTTCATATTGGGCTACCAACTCCAGCACCTTCTTGGCATAGTGAGTCTGTCCCGGACAGTCGGGGGGACTATAGTTGTCAAGGACAACACATATCCTCCGCACTGGCCCCCCCGTCCACAACCGGGTGCCGTTCCAGCAATTGATTCGGGACATCGCGAAACAAAGTGTTTTCCTTGTGGTCTGAAATGGCGCAGACCAACTCGCCCGTCATCCAGTTGGCAGCGCCGGCGCCGTAGCGTTTCTCATTACGGCCCGGTGTTTCAACCTTGCGTTCCTGCCCAAGCCTGCACCAACACCGGCTAATGGTTGGCAGCAGCGCCAAGTCCATTTCACCTTCGAAGGAGGTGGATCTTGCCTTCCGGGGCAAGCCGTTTGAGTTGCTCGATGTAGCCTGTCCTGGACGGACAGTCCAGGGACTACTTGGGCTCCTTCATACTCGGGATAATGGTGTCCTCGCTGTAGTAGACGATACGGGCAATGTCGGACACAGACAAACCATCCGTATGGGGATAGACAGCTACCGTGGTGCTGTCCAAGCGCACAGGTCCACGCTTCAGCTCATACGCTCGTACCTACCAGGCGCTGGTCCAACCGGGTCTCCACAGTTTCCCATGTCTCGTCGTCGCTCAGCAAGCACAACACATCGGGCAGCCGATCATCAGTGAAGTCCTTTACCCCCACAGGCTCGGGAGTCAGCGCCGACAAGGTCTTTATCTGGCCTTCTGCTCAGGGTTGCACCTCGCTGATCCGATTCTGCCATAGTGGCACAAGCTTACCCCAATTTGGCTTTCCACACAAGAAATGACCGAGCGATCAGTTATGCCTCACCGTTCGCGCATTTTTGGGGCACTTTTCGAAATTGCCTTATCACTACATCTAGTGGTATCCAGCAAACCAGCGACTATATGTAGAGCTACACCTCAGGTCGGCGGGATAATGCCTGGTTGTCAGAGCCGTCCGGCATACGCTTTTGAAGCAAATTCAGGCGATAAGTTGACAATAACGTGCTCTGAGGAGCCAAGTCTCGGATTTGCCTTCAGAAATGAGCGAACGATCAGTTATACAGCATCTATATGCCGAATTGGTATTACAAGGCATAGAGTGTGCAGCTCTTATTGTATTCACATCAAGACAAACCTTTCTGTAATCCCCCATTTTTAGGTCGTCTGCCGCTGGCGTTATCGTTTCGTATAGCTAAAGCCCGCTGCCCGGTGGGCCCATTACCGCGTGGTACTACACGAAGAATACCACTCGCTTCAAAGTCCAGGCGTGCAGCCTACCCAGTTCAATCAACTGACTAACTCTAAAACGAGAGGGAAACATTACCCAATTGCAAAGATTCGCGTGATCGGCGCAGCGATCCGGGGTGAATTTTCCACAGCGAATCTGGAGTTCACCAGGCCGCTCTCCCTGTTCAGTGCCACGAGGAACAGCGCACCAGTGGCCAGAAAGTCGTGCAGCGCCAGAGACATCCGGCCCACGTCAACGGCACTTGGCAGCCGTCCTTTCTGATCCAATCCCCGTCTCACCCCTCCGTACGCCCTCAGGGGGTCCTGAGTCGCACAATGCCCCTCCACTACCTGTGGAGGTGCTTTCTCCGTCGGCCCCAGCAAGCGGACTGGAGGGGACAGCTTGTCTGGAAGCCTTCCCTGCTCGCCATATGCCACCAGCGCATCCAACCACCAGCCCGAACACCTCTGCTGGTGAGAGGGTGGCTTCTCCCGCCCTGCACCAGGTGATCTCCTCCTGCATAGCCTGCGCGAGGCGAGATGGAAGATCTCCTGGCTGGTGCACTGCTGCTTCATCGCCCGATCGGGCGACCGCTCCACAAACTCCGTCGCAGTGAGCAGTGAGGATCTCCACACCAGGTTGATCTCGAACGAAGGCCAGGTACTGTGCAAACCGACGGAATCCCTCCTCGATCTCCCCCTGCGCCTTGAGCGGTACCGGCTGCCGCTCACCTGGCGATGGATTGGCCCCATGCGCAAAGTTCACACCATCCCAGAAGCGGCTATGGATGAACTCGCAGGGATGATAGTAGACACTGACCACCCCGATGGGACGCAGCGGGGCGATGATCCTCGTCAACTCCTGCTTCGCCTTCTGCAGTGCCTCAGGTCCACCCCCCAGACTTGCCCGCGTGCAGTTCTCCCGAAGCCGAAAGACGTTCAACACGCCGCAGTACCAGAAGGGCTGCTCATCCAGGCCGGTATGCCCAGCCTCGTCCAGGTAGAGTGGGCTACCCCACTCCTTCAGAACCGGGAACACCTGCGGTGCCCAGGAGCCAGCCGGGTGACCGTAGCAGGCGGGTGCCCGACCGAAGACGCGCAGGATGTCCTCATAGGCAGGCTGCCCCCGCCGGGCGAACTCCGCCGCGCCCTCATCCCATCCCTTGTCCGCCAGGTACTCGGCCACCGTGGGATGGCGAGAATGGAAATCGGTGTGGTAACCCACATCGTGGCGCCGCAGCAACTCGATTATGTCCCCCCTACCCCGCCGCTCCAGTACCCGCAGTTTCTCTCCCACCAGCTTGCAGGTGGCCCTGACCCCCTGGGCGTCGAATGTCCCGATCAGCCCCTTGACCGTGTCGTCGGCCTGAGAGGTGATATAATCCTCCACGTCAAACCAGAAGAGCACATAGATAGGAGCCATCGCTTTTCTCCTTGTACATTATGTAAAATGACACCGTTGGTTTGGAGCAGCCGAAAGATCGTGATGTACTTGTACTTCAGGGCGCCAGGAGTATAGCACAAAAAGAGCTCCAAAGAAAGGACAACCAATGATCGGGGGCAAAAATGTGACCTGCTCTGCTGCTGGGTCTTGTGATGCCTGTTTGAGACCTTGCTCTGGCCCAGGGGCCAAACGAGGTGGGGCCTCTGATAGCCAACGCGCTATTGGCCCGGATCTATCAGGACGAGTTCGGCGTCCCCCACATCTTCGCTGCCGAGAGCTACGAGCTCTTCTGCGCCCCTATGCCAGTGCGCAGGACCAGCTGCCCAAGGTAGAGCTGTAGCGTCGTCCGGCGAAGGGTACCTTGGCCCTGCTGCTGGAGCCCTTCTATATGCGAGGATGACCACGTCACGCGGTGCGATTTCTCCACAAACGCACCCTGGACGGGGGATGACGTGCTGGCCCTGTCGGAATCGGAGGACACCCTCCTCTTCGAGCAGATGCCCAGCCGGCTGAACCCAGCGCAGGGTTGGATTGCCCACTGGGACAACAAGCGCGCTCCGGACTGGGACGGTGGTGACGGCGCCCGCTGGTGGGCTGTGGACCGCACGGCGCGGATCATGGCCCTGCTGGGGGAGGACCAATCCGTCTCCTGGGGGGACATGGAGCGAGTCGCCTACGAGATCGGTCGGCACCTGTACATAGCCGACTTCCTGAAGCCCTACATCATCACCGCCACGAATGCCATCGCCGATTCGAGTATGGCGGCGTCGCCACGACTATCTTCGAGACCTGGTATTCGCACCTTGTGACCAACACTTTCTACGATGAGGTGGGACCTTATGTCAACACCCGTATTGACTGCGAAAACCCCTTCCCTGTCGATGGCTTCAACAGCCTGCTCCTGCAGGCCTTCTAGGGTATTGAACTGAGTCTGGCCAAAATCTGCCGGAAGTCGAATGATAGGTTGTGGGGTAGCAACAGAGAGTTGAAAGACATCGTTTCTTGGGCGATAATTCGGTTACACACCAGGAATTTCTCCACAGGGGTAAACGATGTCTTCCAACTCTGTCCAAATGATACAGCAGCTTCATCACGATTTCCAAGAGCTGATTGAATACCTGACAGGTGAAAGCTCACAGTCACGCACAGCCTATGAAGTTGAACTGACCTTATTCCGGCAACTGCTGGCGTTAGGTGCACAACTGTTGCAACTGTTTTTCGTTCATCGGGCAGCGGTTCGTCCTCGTGAGCCGGCCTATGCGCCGGACGGGACGCGCTTCGAGTACCACGATCTGCGCCCGATGACGTGCTTCTCACTTTTTGGTGAATTTTTGTCGTGAGCTCCGTGCTGGTCGCCCTCCTCGTCCTGGCGGCCGTTCTGGGGCCGGATGTGGCCCCCCACAACCCCTACCTGGTGAAGCGCTTACAGTGGATTGACGGAGAACTGCGAAAAGCGCCTTTCCCCCCCAGCGCCCTGTACCCCCTGGAGACAGACGACCTGGGGCGGGATCAGCTTTCCCTTCTCCCGTACGGAGCCAGGGTGACCCTGGTCATGGCCTTCGTCGCTGCCATCGTGCGGCTGCTGGTGGGGCTCGTGCTGGGCACCGTCGTCGGCTGGTGGCCGGGGAGCCTCTTCGATGGGGCCGTCACTGCCCTCACCGATTTCCTGGCGGCTATCCCCGGCCTGCTCCTGGCCATGCTTGTGCTCTTCGCCGTCGGCATCCGGCGAGGGCAGGTGGCCTTCATCGTGGCCCTCTCCTTGGTCGGTTGGCGGGAGATCACACAGATTGTGCGAGGCCACGTCCTGATCATCCGCAACAAATTCTACATCCTGGCCGCGCGGGCGGTGGGGCTCAGCCCGGCTGAGATCCTCAGCCGCCACGTCCTGCCCGACCTACTGGCTACCCGCCTGGCCCTGGCAGCACTGGAGATGGGGGGCGTGCTGCTCCTGCTGGGGGAACTGGGCTTCCTACACGTCTCCATCGGCGGCGGGCGCATCGGCTTCAACCTGACGACACAAGAGGTGCGCCACTACTTCAATGTGCCCGACTGGCGAGCGATGCTGGGCTCCTCCTGGCGTTGGTTCCGCTCGTACCCCTGGTTTCCCCTGGCCCCGGCACTGGCCTTCTTCGTTGCTATCCTGGGCTTCAACCTCTTCGGCCATGGCCTGCAGCGGTTCGTCGACCGGGGAGGGTTCCACCCCAGTGGCTGGTCGGTGCTCCCCTTTCTCTTGGTAGTCACACTGGTCCTCCTAGGCGCTCGCGCTCTTCTGGAGAACACCGGCATTGAGGCCCAGTTCGCACGGCTGGCCTGCCAGTTCGACGTAAGCCGGGCCTGGGACGACACCGACTATCTTACCCAGCCGGGAGTTGGAGGGACGGCCCACCGGCCCCGGCGGGGGGTTCAGGGCCGCTGCCTACATCGCCTATCAATTCGAGCAGGTCGGATTGACCCCCACCATGCCTGATGGGAGGTGCTTCCAGTCCTACACCGCCATCCGTGGGCAGGGTACCGACGCGCCGGCCTTGGAAGTGCTGGACGCGGGCGGGGAACCGCGACTGCGGCTCTCCCGCGACATCTCACTCGACCCCTCGCAGGCCTTCAACGCAGAGGGAAACACGGAGGCGGAACTGGTGGTAATAGGGAACACAAAGCGTACGGTGATGGAAGCAGGGATCCTACTTATGCTGGATCCAGAGGAAAGGTTACAAATGCCGTGGCATGTCCCCCCACCCTACTCAGCGGTCCTCCGCTTGGTGCCCGACGACGAACTGGCGCACAACGACCAGCCCCCCCTCCTCGACCGTGGCAGATACTTGCACATAGAATCCCTGCCCTCCTTTCCCAACCTCCTCATCGGAGAATCCGCCGCCCGCCAACTGCTGGCGCAGGCGGGGGTGGATCTGGAGGAACTCCAGGCGGCGATGGAGGCGGGCGAGCAGGTTGTGCTGCACACCGGTCTGCAGGTCCAGCTGACGTATGGCCTGGTTTACGAGGAAGTGCCGGCGACCAACGTCGTCGGCTACATTCCCAGCCTGGACATGGAAAGCCGGGGGGAGCGCATCTTGGTGGCCGCTACCTACACCGGGTCGCCTCGGTGGGATGGGGTAGTCTACCCCGGCGCAGACGAGAACGCCAGTGGGGTCGCCGTGATGCTGGAGACGGCCCGGCTGCTGCACGACCTGGAGTTGATACCCAAGCGGACGGTGGTCTTTGCGGCTTTTGATGAGTGGATCCGGGGGAGGAAATTATCTCGTGGAGCATCCCGTCTTGCCGACCACACGGTCGGATGTCTGGACGGCGGTGATCCTCCACGGAGTGGGGGCAGGCGAACCGCGCTTGGCCCGGTTGGAAGCGGGGACTGGCCCGGCCCACGCCTTCGACCAGAGCGCCCGCCGCTTCAGGGTACGCACGCAGGAACTGGATGAGTGGCGATTCTTCTTCGTCTCCAACTACAGCCGTCTAAGTCACAGTGAGCCGTGGGTCCACAAATCCTACCAGGGCCTGGCAGTGACCCAGCCGGGGGACGACCTCTCCGGTACACCCGCCGACACGCTGGATCATCCAGACCGGGAGGGGCTGTTGAGAGCCGGTCAGGCGGTGGCCCACTTTGTGATGGTGCTCAGTTTCCGCCAACGAAGGCGCCGCGTGCGTGGAAGGTGCGAGGCACTTCGAATCCTGGGTCGTTTTCCGTGATGTGTGCTTATGTCTACTCGCCAGATCATCCACCTTGACCTGGATGCCTTCTTCGCCTCGGTCGAGGAGCTGCAGAATCCAGAGTTACGGGGTAAGCCGGTGGTCGTGGGCGGTTCTCCACAGGGGCGCGGAGTGGTCTCCTCCGCCTCCTACGCCGCCCGCGAGTTCGGCGTCCACTCGGCCATGCCCACCGCCCAGGCGCTGCGCCTCTGCCCGGACGCGATACTCATCCACCCCCGTCACAACCTCTATGGGGAGTACTCGGAACGAGTGATGACCCTGCTGGAGGAGTACACCCCCCTGGTGGAACAGCTCTCCATTGACGAGGCCTTTCTGGACGTGACGGGAACCTGCGGCCGCTGGGGATCGGCAGAGGAGATGGCCCGAGAGCTTCAGGAGCGCATTCAGCAGGAGCTGAGCCTCTCGGCCTCGCTGGGGGTGGCGACCAACAAACTGGTGGCCAAGATCGCCTCAGCGCTGAAGAAGCCCCATGGATTGGTAGTCGTCAAGTCAGGAGAGGAAGCGGCTTTCCTGGCCCCCCTGCCCATCGAACGGCTGTGGGGCGTGGGGCCGGCCACGGCGAGGCAACTGCACGCGCTGGGGGTGCGTACCATCGGTCAACTCGCTGCGCTGCCGGCGGGCTATCTGGAGAAACGGTTCGGCGAGCATGGGCGCATGCTAGCCCGGCATGCCCAGGGACTCGACGAGCGCCCCGTGGAGCCAGAGGAGACGTGGAAATCCATCAGACAGGAGAGCACCTTCGCCCAGGACGTGGCCGATCCCCGGAGGGTGGAGCGGGAGTTGCTACGCCTGAGCCAAAGGGTGGCCAGGCGGCTTCGGCGTCGAGGACTCTTCGCCCGCACGGTGAGGCTCAAGCTCTGATTCGAGGACTTCACCACCATCACCCGCCAGCGCACCCTGGAGCAGCCCACCAATCTGGAGCAGGTGCTCTATCAGGAGGGACGTGAGTTGCTCCGCCGGGCCTGGGCCCGAGGGCGAAAGATCCGGCTCATCGGCATTGGGGCCAGCAATCTCACCACCGCGGGCTATCAATTGGGGCTCTTCGACCAACGCGACAGCGAACGCCTGGCGCGCCTGGCCAAGGCGGTGGACGAAATCCGCGACCGCTTCGGCGAGGAGGCCATACAGCGGGCATCGCTGTTGGAGTGACAGGCTGAGGCCAGGACAGATGTCAAAATGGGCGGGAGCGAAATCCCATCCCATCCTGCTGTTTGCAGCTTCAGCCCAAATGGGGTAGAATTGCGCCTGGAAGGGATTCGCATGGGGGGAGGAAACACAGATGGCAAAACTGGCCCTCATCGCCGACGACCTGACCGGCGCGGCCGATGGCGGTGTGCAGTTCGCCAAAAGGGGGTTCTCCACCGTGATGCTGGTGGATCACGGGTCGGTCAGCGATGCAGAGGTGGTGATCTTGGACACCGAGAGCCGGGCCGATGCGCCCGAGACCGCCCGGGCGAAGGTCCACGCCGTGGCCTCCTCGCTGCCCCCCGTCGAGCTTATCTACAAGAAAATAGATTCCACGCTGCGGGGCAATGTGGGGACCGAGTTGGAGGCAATCATGGAGGCCTGCCACATCGCCAGGTCGGTTGTCGCCCCCGCGTTCCCCGCCACCGGGCGCACTACAGTGGGCGGTCAGCAGCTCTTGAATGGCCAGCCCCTGGAGGAGACAGCCTTCGCCCAAGATCCTCTCTGCCCCATCGCCGACTCCTACATCCCTGCACTGCTGGGCCGCCAAATGCGGCGTGAGGTGGGCCTCATCGAGTTGGCACTGGTGCGAGAGGGGGTGGAGGTGCTGACCAAGGCCATGCGGGGCCGAGGGGAGGCCGTGCTGGTGGTGGATGCGACGACTGAGGAAGACCTGCGGACCGTTGCCCACGCCGCTGCTAAGGCCGACCTGGCTCACTTGACCTGTGGCTCAGCGGGGCTGGCAGATGCAGTAGCCGAGGTGATGCTGCTCGGACATGTTGCCTCAGCCACCCCAAAGAGGGCTGAAGCCGTCGCTGCGGATGCCCCGGTGCTGGTCGTAGTGGCCAGCCGGAACCCACTCACCGGGCTTCAGCTGTCGCGTGCTGCTCAGGAGATGGGGCTGGCAGTGCTTCCTGTGGATACGGAGGGGCTAGCCGCTGATCTGTCGGCAGAGATCTGCCGCCTGGTGGCCCGGGCTGGAGAGCGTCTGAGCGCGGGGCGCAGCGTGGCCTTGAGCGCTGTAGACAGCCCTTATGTTGTGGGGCTGAGCTGCAGTCTGGCCGAGGCCCTGGGCGAGATGGCTGCCCGCTTGGTGAGCCGACACATGTTGGCTGGGCTGGTGCTCACTGGAGGCGATGTGGCCCTGGCTGTGTGTCGGGCACTGGGGGCGACGGCGCTCTCGCTCATCGAAGAGGTCGCGCCAGGCATCCCCCTTGGACGGATATGTGGCGGTCCCCAGGCGGGCCTGCCCCTGGTCACCAAAGCCGGCGGGTTCGGTCAGGAAGAGGCCATCGTCACTGCCATCCGCCACCTCCGAGGCGCGATCCCCTCATGAACTTGGACTTTGGGTTTTGGAGATTGAGGTGTACATTATGTTAAACAATTCTCCCTCTCGATCGGACTTGGAGTTTTGGAGATTGGGGTGCATATTATGTCAAACAATTGCCCTCCTGTATTGGGCATTACCATCGGCGATGTGTGCGGCTCCGGGCCGGAGATTGTGACCAAGGCTCTGGCCCGGCCAGAGGTGCAGGCCCTCTGCCGGCCACTGATGGTGGGCGACGCGGCGGTGTTGCGCCAGGCCTACTGCATCACCGGCGAGACGGGCCAGGTGCGAGCGGTGGGCTCGGTGGCCGAGGCCGCTTTCGAGCCGGGCATCGTTGATGTGCTCGACCTAAAGAACATTGATCTGGCAAGACTCACCTACGGCCGGGTGAACCCCATGGCTGGCAAGGGGGCCTACGAGTACGTGGCCAAGACCATCGAGCTGGCGCTGGCAGGGGAGATCGAGGCCATTGTCACCTCGGCGCTGAACAAAGAGGCCCTGAACCTGGCCGGCTACGACTACGCCGGCCATACCGAGATCCTGCGCGAGCTGTGCGGCGTTAAGGACGTGACCATGATGCTCGTCTCCCAGGGGCTGCGGGTGACCCATGTGTCCACCCACCTCTCGCTGCGGGAGGCCATTGAGCGGGTGAAGAGGGAGCGGATCGTGCGCGTGGCCGAGTTGACCCGCCAGGCCCTGCTCGACCTGGGGATCGAGGAGCCACGGCTGGCGGTGGCAGCGCTCAACCCCCATGGGGGCGAGGGGGGGCTCTTCGGCGACGAGGAGGTGCGCGAGATCGCACCCGCCGTGGCGGAGTTGCAGGGACGCGGCTGGGATATGACCGGGCCGGTGCCCGCTGACTCAGTCTATTGGCGGGCCTTGCAGGGCCAGTTCGACGCGGTGGTGGCCATGTACCACGATCAGGGGCACATCCCCATCAAAGTGCTGGGCTTGTTCGAGGGAGTGAATCTGACCCTGGGGCTGCCCATAATCCGAACCTCGGTGGACCACGGCACCAACTTTGGCAAGGCGGGCAAGGGCACCGCCAATCCCACCAGCCTGATCGAGGCCATCAAGCTGGCCGTGCGCCTTGTGGAGGGGCGTGAACGGGCAACGAGGGGCGGAGAGGGATACTCCACCCGCAAGCGGACCTTGCTGGGCCAGGCTGGATAGAATGGGACAATGAGCCCTGAATTGAGCAGCCTTGGGGGCAGGCATAGCCTGTCCTGCTCCGACGCCGACCTGCGCACCCCCAACATCATCAAGTTAGGGTGTTCTCAGCCACCGGCGTACCCAACAGGCCGCCAGCGCCTGAAAACACCCTCTGTGCTCAATTTTCCAGACCTCTTCCGACTCGGAGGCCACTTTAGCCACTCGTGGAATTCTGAGTCGAGTGCTACCGTCCGTCGCCAGCAGGCAGTTTAGCGGAAACTAAAACACAAGGAGCATCCAGCGATGTGCAAACGTTCGATATTCTTTCTGTTGTTGGCTGTGGGCGTCGTTCTGGTGGGCACAGTGGTTTTGCCCACACATGCTACCACACAGATCCGGGAGCCACGTGGACCTGAGCCCAGGGAGGAAGCCGCGGCCCCTGTTCACCCACTCGAATTCACATACAACAGCTCCCCGGCAACCGAGTACCAGGCGCAGAGACTCGGAACTGAGGCTCAAAGAGAGGGTGCCGTGCGGCTGATTGTAGGTGTCAAAACCGATGTGCCGTTTTTGCCTGAAGGGAAGCTTGTAACACCTCAATCTGTGCAGCGGCAACGACAAACCATTGATAAAGCGCAACGCCTGTTGCTCGATAGCCTATCCGGCTTTTCGGCCACTGTCAACGCCCGCTATAAGTATATCCCCTACATCGCTTTGACCGTGGACGAGGCTGGCCTGGAGGCTCTGCTGGATTCGCCCCTGGTGACCGGTGTTTACGAGGACAGTCTCGATGCGCCGCTGCTCGACAGCAGCGTTCCCATCGTGGGCGCGGACGACGTCTGGGCGGCGGGGTATGACGGCAGCGGCTGGGCCATCGCCGTGCTGGACACTGGCGTCCAGTGGGACCACGAGTTCTTCGGGGGAATCGCCAGCAGCCGTGTGATCAGCGAGGCGTGTTACTCGACAGGGGAGGATTGGTGGAATCCAGGCGCGAAGGGCTCGCTCTGCGCCCCTGAACCGCACGCGGCGGATCCCACCGTCCCCCTGTGTTGGCACAACGGGACAAACATCTGCAATCACGGCACGCACGTGGCGGGCATCGCCGCCGGAAGCCACGCCAGCGCCATCGTCACCTACGACGGCGTCGCTCCGGGCGCGGACATTATTGCCATCCAGGTTTTTAGCTATTTCGAGGATGAAGATGCCGTCTTGAGCTGGAACTCGGATCAACTTCGCGCCCTGGAGCGTGTGTATGAGATGAGCTTTACGTACTATATCGCCGCGGCCAACATGAGCCTGGGCGGAGGGCACCGCACCAACTATTGTGACTCTGATCCCCGCAAAGCCGCCATTGACAACCTGCGTTCGGTGGGGATCGCCACCGTCGTCGCTTCAGGAAACGAGGGCTATATTGATGGTATCATCGCACCTGCCTGTGTCTCGTCGGCGGTCGCCGTCGGGGGCACTCAAGACGACGACGCACTCTGCCGGTGGTCCAACAGTAGCGAGATGGTGGACCTGCTGGCGCCCGGCCAGGACATAAACTCCTCCATCCCCGACAACGCCTACGCCGGGAAAAGCGGCACCTCGATGGCAACGCCGCACGTCGCTGGGGCCTGGGCATTGCTCAAGCAGGCCGATCCCACGGCTACGGTGGACGAGATCCTTGCCGTGTTGCAGGATACTGGCGTGCCCATCACCGACGCCCGCAACGGCGTTACCAAGTCCCGCATCCAGGTGGATGCGGCCCTGCCCTATGTGACGGGGGGATTCCTGAGCGGTACTGTGAAGGAGGACGCGGCCGGCTATCCCTCCATCCCTGGCACCGTGGTCCGCGCCAGCAACCCGACCTACACCTTGCAGACCACTACCGATGCCAGCGGCGCGTACCACCTGCGTGCTCCTGTCGGGACGTACACTGTTACGGCAGTGGCCTATGGCTATCAGCCTGCGACTGTGACCGAGTTGCCCGTTTCATCCGGCGCTACTACGACACAGGACCTCACCCTCACCGCCTACACCAATTACTACACTGTCTCCGGCGTCATCAGTGACGCCAACAACGGCTGGCCGCTGTATGCCAGTATCACCGTTGATGGCGACCCCATCGGCCCGCCCGAGGATACCTTCTGGAACGATCCCGTGACGGGCTACTACAGCCTTACCCTTGTCGAGGGGGTGACCTACACCTTTGACGTGAACACCTGGGTGACCGGTTACGTCCCCGTCACTCGCACCGTTGGGCCGCTGACGATGGATATCACCCAGGATGTCGCGCTGGACGTTGACGCGGTGGCGTGCACTGCGCCGAGTTACACGATGACAGTGAACGCCCTCCTCCTCGGCGAGGACTTTGAGACCTGGCCGCTGAGCAGTTGGAGCATTGTAGATAACACCGGCAGCGGTTGTGTCTGGTACGGCGACGATGACCTGGAAGATGACTCTGAAGGCAACCTCACGGGCGGCTCCGGCAACTTTGCCGACGCCGACAGCGACAACTGTGGCATGCAGAGTATGGACACCGAGTTGATATCGCCGCTCCTCGATGCTTCGCCCTATGAGGTGATCCTGGTTGATTTCTCGTACCACAAGGGCTACGGCAACGACGCTGCCGACGTGGATCTCTTCAACGGGACCAACTGGAACACGATCTGGACGGCCCCTAACAACACTGCCGGCAGGGTTAGGACAAAAGGTCCCAGTTCCACAGCCGATGCCAGGGTTCGCTTCCATTATTACGACGCTCACTGGGATTACTGGTGGCAGGTGGACGAGGTGCGCATCAGTGGCGCGACCTGCGTCCCGGTCGCAGGCGGCGGTCTGGTCGTCGGCAACGTCTACGATAATAACACCGGCTACGGCCTGGACGGCGCAACTGTCAGCAACGAGAGTGGCTATTCGACCACGACGGGACCGACACCCGACCCGACTGTGGACGAAGGGTTCTACACGCTGTTCTCGCCGCAGGGCTCGCACGTCTTTACCGCTACCAGGAGCGGCTACGCCCCAGACGTACGGACGCCAACCGTGTCCCTGAGCGGCACCGTCCGGCAGGACTTCCACCTGGAAGCGCCGGCCATAGAGGTGGCGCCATCCGGCCTGAGCGCCGTGCTGGGAGGAATGGCGACCTCCGTGAAAACCTTGACCATCACCAATACGGGCGCTCTCGACCTGGATTGGGAAATCAGCGAGACCGTCCCCTGGGCCACCGTCTCCCCCGTCAGTGGGACGAACGCGCCCGGCCTGGGAGCTATCGTCGCTGTGACCTTCGACTCTACCGGCCTGTCTCCCTATACTCACCTTGGGAGCCTGGTCATCAGCAGCACCGCCCCGGCCGACCCGCAGGTACTGGTGCCGCTGACGCTGACCCTGGAGAGTGGCACGCTGCAAGGCCGGGTTACCGAGATTGGCAGCGGTGCTCCGATCACTGCAGCATTGGTTACAGTCGATCCGGGCGGCTTTACGACCCTCACGGACATGAACGGTGACTACAGTTACGACCTGCCGGTTTATGGTGACTACACCTTGACCGCTGCGGCCTTCGGGTATGAGAGCGATGAGGCCATCGGTGTCAACGTACCCCAAGGCGTAACCGTGACCTTAGACTTCCAGCTCACCGCCATCCCGCCTGCGACTGTAGACGGCACGGTGCGCGATGGCTCTGGGCACGGCTGGCCGCTGTACGCCCGCCTGGAGGTGGAGGGGTTTCAGTTTGAAGACGTGCTCTTCACCGACCCGGTCAGCGGTTACTACTCCATCACCTTGCCGCAGGGTGTGCCCTTCGCCTTCACCGTGAAAGCGGAAGGCGGTGGCTACCTCGACGTCGCGCGCGTCGTCACGCCGGGCACTACCGAGAACTTCACGCTGAGCATTGACGCGGTAGCATGCACTGCGCCAGGCTACGTTCAACCGCCTGTCGTCAGCTTTGACTTTGAGGCGGACGACGGGGATTTCGTGTCCAACGTGCCACCCGGCGAATGGGAGTGGGGCGTCCCCACTTATCCGGCAGGCATCTCTGCACACAGCGGGGCGAAGGTGTGGGGGACAGATCTGGACAGCGACGCAGCCGACGACGTGGGACATCACCTCCTCACCAAGACCCTGGCCCTGCCGATCGAATCTCCCCTATTGGGCTGGTGGGACTGGTACGGTGCGGAGTGGCTAGACATTTGTCGCGTCCGGATCAATGGGACCGAAGTGTGGAGTGGCGGCATGGATGCCGACCAGCACTACTGGACCTACCACAAGGTGGACCTGTCGGCGTGGGCAGGGCAGTCTGTTGACATTGTGTTCGATCTGGACGTCTGCTGCAGCGATCCAGGCCCCGACGGGTGGTACATAGACGATGTGAGGGTTTTCACGCTAACGTGCCAGACGGTGCCCGGTGGGCTGCTTGTCGGCAACGTCCACGCCCGTGACACCGGCGACGGGCTGAACGACGCGAAGGTCACCAGCGTCCACTACGTGACTGACACCACGATCACGTGGGCCACGCCGGATGATCCGACTGTGGACGACGGCTTTTACATCCTCTTCTCGTCGCTCATCGGCGATCATCCCTTTGAGGCCAGTGTATCTGGCTACATCACCAATATTCAGACGCTTACCATCGTTGCCGACGCCGTCACCCTGCAGGACTTTGTCCTGGGCCGCGCCTGTGAGCACACCATCTTTTTGCCCGTGGTCATGCGCAGTGCGCCAGGATCGACACGATCATACACAGGAGGGGATGATGGAAAAGTGGAGTGAGATCATCGCTTTTCGGGTCGCGCCAGAGGATAAGAAAAGGCCCACTGGAAAGGATTGAAGACCGAAACGGAGTAGTCCTCGGCGATCAGAGCCTCATAGAGTGGCAGCCAGTAGTGACCGGTAGCTTCCATGGCGATGCGCACTGGGACATCCAGCGTCTTGAGCCCAGTCAAGAGGGTGAAGTACAGCCCAGTTGGGGCGAATGAATGCACAAGTCGGATGGGCCAGCCTCGCGGCCCTCGTCAGCGAGGCCGGGGCACTGCCCCGACTCCATCTACACAAGGAGTAGATAGAAAGGGCGGGACTGAGGGCAGGGACCGGCGGGCCCTTTCCTCATTGCCTTCCTTTCCTCCAACCATGAGCATACCCTCTCTTCACAACCTGGAGCAAGAGCTAGACCTAAGCCTCTCCGACAAGTCCTTGCTCGAGCGGGCACTCACCCACCGCTCCTTCCCCAATGAGAACCCCGATCGGGCCCTGGAGGACAACGAGCGGCTGGAGTTCCTGGGCGACGCGGTGCTGGATTTCGTAGTGGGCGAGTATCTGTATCACCACTTCCCCGAAGGACGGGAGGGGGAGCTGACCAGCCTGCGGGCGGCGCTGGTGCGCACTGAGACGCTGGCCGATTTCGCCCGGCAGATCGAGTTGGGCGGCTACCTCCGTCTGGGCCGGGGCGAGGCGGAGAGCGGAGGCCGAGGACGTCCAGCCCTCCTCTGCAGCGCATTCGAGGCCCTCGTCGGAGCTCTGTACCTCGACCAGGGGATCGAAACCGTGGCCACCTTCATGGCCCGTTTCATCGTACCGGCCATCTCCCGCATCCTGGCTCAGGAACTGAACAAGGATGCTAAGAGCCAATTGCAGGAGTGGAGCCAGGGGCGCTGGCACCTGACCCCTGCCTATCGCACCGTGGCCGAGCGAGGGCCTGATCACGCCAAACAGTTCACCGTGGAGGTGGTCATCGGCGAGGAGGTCTACGCCCAGGGCACCGGACGCAGCAAACAGGCCGCCGAGCAGGCCGCAGCCGAGGCAGCCCTGGCAGCCCTCGACTCGGTCGCAGCGAAAGAACCGCAGCGATAGGACATGAGTGTGCCCCTCAAAAGACTGGACTTCAGGGCTGCAAGAGCTTCGCTCGCAAGACGGAGTTCCTCTTCGAGTGGGGTATCACCGCCATCGTGGGGCCCAATGGCAGTGACAAATCCAACCTCGCCGATGCGCTGCATTGGGTGCTGGGCGAACAGAGCTACAGCTTGGAGCAACTGGCTGAACACACCCAGTTCATCGTGATAACCCACAACCGGCAGACCCTCGAGGCCGCCGACACCATCTACGGCATCTCCATGGATGAGAATGGCGTGTCGCAGGTCATCTCCCTGCAGCTCGACGAGATGGCCGCAGCGGTCGGAGCATGAGGGACCTGCGGATCGTCCTCCCCCTGGCCGGGGTCGTCATCCTCTGGGGTTCCAGCTTCCTGCTCAGCAAATTGGCCTTGATGGAGCTGGGGCCAATGGGTCTGGCTTTCTACCGCTGGGTGATCGGCGGTGCAGGGCTGGTGGGATACCTGGCCTGGCGGGGTCGCCTGGGGGATGCCGTGCGCCTGGCGCGCCAGCACCCCTGGGTTTTCGCCCGCCTGGGCCTGGTGGGAGTGGCGCTCTTCTACGCCTTCCAGAACCTGGGCCTGCGGTACACCACCGCCGTGCATGTGGGGGTGCTGATCAACCTCAATCCGGTCTTCATCGCCCTGCTGAGTGCACTGATCCTGGGCGAGAGGCTCAGCGGGCTCCAATGGGTCGGCGTCTTTGGGGCTGGGGTGGGCGTGGCATTGGTGGCCGCAGCAGGAGTAAGTCTAAGCCTTCGGGGAACCTCTCTGCTGGGCGATGGGTTGACCCTGCTCTCGGCAGCCTGCTGGGCCATCTACTCCGTCCTGGGCGGGCGCGTCGTGACCCGGCATGATCCCCTGGTGGTGACGGGTATCGTCGCTGGCTGGGGGACACTGTGGCTTCTGCCCCTGGCGGCGGGAGAGGGGTTCTCTTTGGAGATTTCGCTACGGGGCTGGTTGGTGGTTGGCCTGCTGGGGCTTTTGTCCAGCGCACTGGCCTACCTCTTGCGGTTTCGTGTGTTGGCCCTGATCCCCCCTGGCCAAGCCGCTGTTTGCCTTTTCCTCATCCCTCTGGTCTCCTGTGCTCTGGCGGTGGCCTTTCTGCGTGAGCCCTTCACCCTCCGCACTGGCCTGGGCGCTGCACTGGTGCTGACTGGGGTTCTCTGCACCGAGACAGGGCCAAGGCGCAGATGATTTGGCGGAGTCGTGATTTCACATCCTACTTCATCAGACGCTGACCATGGATCCGGAGGATGTCACCCGACGGATCACGCCCCGCACCAAGGCGATTATGGCTGTGCACCTCTGGGGTCATCCCGTGGACATGGACGCCATCCTGGAGCTGGCCCGGCCGAGAGGCATCGCGGTGATCGAGGACTGCTCCCACACCCACGGCTCCACCTACAAGGGGAAGCTGGTCGGTACTATAGGCGACATTGGCTGCTTCAGCCTGCAGGCGAGCAAGGCGATGGTGGCTGGCGAGGGAGGTGTGTTGATCACCAACGCGGAGGACTACTGGAAGCGGGCCGTCTGTCTCTACGATCACGCCCGGACCAGGACACTGTCCGATGAAGTGCTGTCCAGCTACGGGGGAACGGGGCTGGGGTTCAAGTACCGTATGCACCAACTCGCGGCAGTGATCGGTAAGGTACAGTTGACCCACCTGGATGAAGTGATCGCCTCGCCGATGGAGAACTTGAATTACCTCAGCAGGGGGCTAAGGGATGTGCCGGCGATCGAGCCGCCCTACACCGCCCCTGAGGTTACCCGCGGCGGCTGGTACGGTTGTGTATGCCAATACAAGCCAGAGGAGATAGGAGGCCCCAGCCGGGAGCGATACGTGGAGGTCTTGCAGGCGGAGGGGGTGCAGATATATCCACAGCGTTATCCGTTGCTCCACAAGCAGGATTTCTTCATAGAAGGCGATGCCTATGGCCTGGGCTATCCCTACCCGGGCTTCCCCGGGGAGCGGCCACTGAGGGGACAGGTGCCGGAGCTGCCGCAGGCAGAGGCGGTGCACCCATACCTGGTGTCGCTGCCCACCTTCGCCAAGCCCTGCAAGCCTTTGCTGGATCAGTATATCGCCGCCTTCGCCAAGGTCGCGGAGGCGCTGGTGTCCAAGCGAGCGCGTTTTGACTGAAGATAGCCCCCGCTTCTTACGATGTTGATGCTCCTGCAGAATAGTCCATGGAAGGAGGCAAATGATGAAGGTATCTTTACATTCGGTGAGCTATTCGGGAACTGTTACGCCCGATCAGGCCACCTTATCGGTGGAAGAAGTGATGGAGAAAGCTGCGCAACTGGGCTTTGATGGGATCACCCTGGCAGCCAAACGCCCCCATGCGTTGCCCTTAGACCTCCACCCAGGGGATCAGACACGGATTAGGGATCTTGCCGCTGAGTTGGGCCTTGAGATTGTCTGCGTGGCAGGGTACAATGATTTCTGTGATCCATCGGCTTTCAATCGAGAGATCAACTTGGCGTATGTCGTCGAGTGCATAGAGTTGGGTCGTGACCTTGGTGCCCCGATCGTACGCACTTTTGCCTCTGGAATGGGAGCCTACCATCGGGAGGCAACTCTGAGACAGCAGATTCGGTGGGCCATCGAACTGGCGAGGGAGGCGGCACAGGTTGCGGAGGAGATGAACGTGGCCTTGGTCTTGCAGAATCACTCGCCCATAGGTAACGATTGTTGACGGAGTCAGGGGTCGATTATGCCGAGGCACTGCCGACCTGCAAGGATATTCTGGCTTTCACAACAGCAGGGGATTCCCAATATTTCCCCGGCGCGATCCAAAGGTTCGCTGGTGGTCAAGTTGTTGTGCGTAGAGCTGTTGGGGTGCCTCTGGGAGAAGGAGAATGTGACTGGCCGTCGTTCCTGAGATTATTGAAGGAGATTGGCTACGACTTCTGGATCAACTACGAGATGTGTAGCAGGATGCGAGGAGGGGGTAGTGAAGAGAACTTGGATCGTAGTAACTACTCAGGCTACCCCTCAGAAGTACAAGGGATGAAGGGGTTGCCAGTCAAGGCATCATAGATGGCGTGTATGACGTTCCGACCATGTTTGCGGGTTGTGGAGATGTAGCTGCGAATGG
>Ga0114930_10000752_pt1 | contig 33476 bp, 28 predicted proteins | sample AnhtaG_FD_87300 | JGI IMG/M metagenome (GOLD analysis project Ga0114930, IMG submission 87300) | Deep subsurface microbial communities from Anholt, Denmark to uncover new lineages of life (NeLLi) - Anholt_01485 metaG | ecosystem: Environmental > Aquatic > Marine > Oceanic > Sediment | place... | reverse complement strand
GGTCTTAAATTATCTTGATAATAAGATGAAGCGTATTTTAGGAATAGATTTCGGTGAAAGGAGGATCGGGTTGGCATTATCCGACCCTTCAAGAACAATTGCTCAGCCTTATATGACCTTTGATACCAGAGAAGATGGAGACATCCACAAAAAAATTGAGGAGTTGATCGAAGAGAAAAAGATAGAAGAGATAGTCTTAGGGCTTCCCAAGAATATGGATGGTTCGATCGGAGAGAAAGGAGAGGTGGTCATAGCATTCTCAAAGGTACTTTCCTCCAGGCTGAAAATACCGATAATCCTATGGGACGAAAGATTAAGCTCGGTCGAGTCCTTGAAGGTCTTGAGACAGGCAGGTGCTAAATTACATAAACACAAAAAAGCCTTGGATAAGCTCTCCGCTTCCTTGATCCTTCAGGGATACCTGAACAGCATGAAAAGAAAGGAAGATGAGGAGTAATAATCTCAAAAGCTCGATATATCAATGGTCAATTTTCATACTATCTACCATACTCATTTTTCTCTCTTCCATTTTGCTTTTGGTATCAGCTTTGCTCATTAACTTTTTTCGTTTATTAAAAAAAATGGCAAATCTATTCAAAAACAAACTTACAGCTGCGATATCCCTGTTCACCATTATAGCTCTGTTGTTGCTTATTTCATATATGTTTTTCTATCCTCTAAGATGGGAAATAGATGAGGAAAGCTTTTTCGTATTAGTGGAAAAAGGCGATAACCTGCCAAAGATTTCCCAGAAGCTAAAAGACTCCGGTTTAGAATTCAATTCCCAGCTCCTTTACCTGAGTTCTATCATACTGAACATCGACCGAAAGATATTTCCTGGCAGGTACGATTTTCAAAAAGGGGTAACTTTATCCGGGCTTTTAAAAAAATTCTACAAGAAAGAAATCACCTCAATTGATGTCACCATTCCTGAGGGTTATAATCTGTATCAGATTGCGGGGATTTTAAAAAGGGAAATAGAGCTGGACTCTTCCCTTTTTGTCAAAACCTGTTTTGACACCGGTTTTATTCATAGATTGGGTTTAAACTCTAAGAGTTTAGAAGGTTATCTTTTCCCTGATACTTACAAACTTTTCTGGAAGATGGAGCCGGAGAAGGTAATAGAGATAATGGTCCAGGAATTTAAAAAAGTTATAGATGATCCATTACTTTCTCAATCGGAAAGTTTAAATCTGAGCATTTATGAACTCTTAATCTTAGCCTCCTTAGTGGAATCTGAAGCTAAAGTAGACGAGGAAAGAGATTTAATTTCCGCAGTCTATCATAATCGCTTGAAACTCGGGATGCCCTTACAGTGTGACCCTACGGTCATCTATGCTCTGGGAGGACTGGACAGGCCTTTGACCCATAAGGATTTAGAAGTCGATTCCCCTTATAACACCTATAGATATCCAGGCCTTCCCCCTGGACCTATTAATAACCCTGGAAAAGCCTCCATCTTAGCAGCCCTATTCCCGGCTAAGGTGAAATATTTATATTTTGTGGCAAAAGGGGATGGCTCTCATATCTTCTCAGTTGATTTAGAGGAGCATAATCGGGCAAGAGCTAAGATAAAAAGAGAAAACAAAAGTTAAAATGAAAATTATCCCTCTGGCTTTTGATTCTATGGGGGTGAGGTCAACTGCCACCTGGGTGGAGACCAACAAAAAGATCTTAATTGACCCGGGAGCAGCTTTAGCCGCTTTAAGATATGGCCTTCCCCCAGCTAAAATCGAATATCGTAGATTAGAAGAGCTTTCAAAAAAAATCTGTTCTTACGCTAAAAAATCTGATATCCTTACCATCTCCCATTATCATTACGACCACCATTTCCCAGAAGAAGACTTTTATCAGGGGAAGATTTTATTAATCAAAGATCCAAAAAATAAGATCAATTTATCCCAGAGAAAAAGAGGAGATGAATTCTTAAAGCTACTGGGTAAAAATCCGAAAAGGATTTTGTTTGCTGATGGAAAAGAATTTGAATTTGGCAAGACCAACTTAAAGTTCTCCCCACCTTTCTTCCATGGAAGAGAAAACTCTAAATTGGGGTATGTTTTAATTACCTCTATCCTTTATCAAGGAGAAAAGCTTCTGCACGCTTCAGACATCCAGGGTCCCCAGACCAAAGATACTACTGACTGGATAATTTCCGAAAACCCGGATATCCTTATACTCTCAGGTTATCCCACTTTTTTATTAGGCTTCAGATTTTCTAAAAAAAGTCTTTTAGAGAGTAATCAAAATCTGATAAGAATCCTTTCACAGACTAAAGTAAATACCATAATCTTAGACCATCATCTGGTTCGAGACCTGCATTATCTGAATAAAATTGAGGAGGTCTTACACACTGCAGAGAAGCTGAAAAAGAAGGTTATAACCGCAGCTGAATTCTTAGGCCAAAAACCAGATTTCTTAGAGGCGAGGAGAAAAGAGTTTTATCAAAAGTAGGGGCGACCCGCGGGTCGCCCCTACGGGTCTTCTGCTCCAGCAGTGAAAATGGAAGGCTGAAGTCTTCCGCAGGATCCTGTGGACAAGACCTTGAGGCCTTCCTCTACATTCTCACATCTCTCGCTTCACAATCGGACACCGTTTTTAATATATACGCGTAGGGGTGGAGCTTGTCTCCACCCAATTCCATCAGGGCGGAGTTAAACTCCGCCCCTACATTTGCCACATTCTTACCATTCTTTTATTAAAAATTGAAGTTCGTAATTTATCCTTTACAAAAAATTCTCTTCCCTTTAATATATAGTTGAAAGAAGTTGAAAACCAAAAGCAGGTAAAAAATATGCGTACCGGTATAGCTTATCTCCCCTTGCACTCCGGGAAAGCACCCGCCTGGCTTTTCCAGAGGATGAAAAAACTTGCCCGGGAGATAAGCATAATCATTTTATCTGATTTTGGAGCAGAGGAGTTTTTAAAAAGGGTTTCTGACCCTTTCTGGTTTCAGTCCTTTGGCTGTGTTTTAGGATTTGACTGGCACTCTTCAGGTGTTACCACCACTGTGGGAGGGGCACTCAAGGAAGGATTAAAAGGGTTAGAAAAAGAGTTAGGCTTGGTTATTGCCGGGGGTAAAGGGGGAACCTCCAGAAAGACCCCTTCGGAGATAGAAACCTTCGGGGAGGCCCTTTCTCTATCTCAGGAGAAGATAAAGGGTTTGATCTATGCCTCAAAGATGAGCGCCAAAGTTGACACCTCTGCCTTGCAGGATGGCTTTCAGCTCTATCATCACAATTTCATCTTCACCCAAAGAGGAGAGTGGGCAGTATTCCAGCAGGGGATGAACCCGAATTTAAGAGCGGCCCGAAGATATCACTGGCTTTCCTCATCTTTAAAAGAGTTCGTAGAAGAGCCCCATTCTGCTATCTGCACTGAAAAAAGATCAACCACCTTAGATTTAACCGCCAAGGAGAGCAAAACCACCAGGGATCTGAGTCCAAAATTAGTTAAAGATAATTTTCCAGCACTTTTGAAAGATTTAAAAAAATTAGAGAGCTTAATTTTACCTGAGTCTCATCCAATTTATCCAGTGAACTTTGATGTCAAGAGATTAGATAAAATCATAAGAAGCATAAAGGAAAGAGAGCCAGAGGATTTTGAAAAAATGTTAGGTTTATCCGGTGTAGGTCCTAAGACTATTTTAGCTTTGAGTTTAATCTCCGAGTTAATCTACGGCACCAAACCCTCCTGGAAAGACCCAGCCAGATATTCATTTGCCCACGGTGGAAAAGACGGCTACCCCTACCCGGTTCAAAAGGAGACCTATGATCAGTCGATAGAGATTTTAAGCAAAGCTATAAAGAGAGCAAAAATCGAGAGGACTGAAAAGATCAAAGCACTGAAGGCTTTAAGTCAAAGGTAGGGGCGTATTGCAATACGCCCCTACAAATCTCCATATATAAAAACTCAAACCACCACTCTCCTTCTCAGATTAAACCTTTCCAAAAGTTGAGGGTTTTTTAAAATCTCTTTTGGCTCTCCTTTTGCAGAAAGCTCTCCTTTGGAATTCATCAGATAAACGGTATCCGCAATCTCAGAAACTAACTCCACATCGTGCAGGGCAGTTATCAAGGTGGTCTTTCGGGATAAATTGATCTCTTTCAAAATCTGAATGATCTCCTCTTCAGATCTGGGGTCTAAATTGCTAAAGGGTTCATCTAAGATTAAAAGCTCTGGTTCCAAAATTAAAGCCCCGGCTAAAGCCACTTTTTTCTTCTCCCCTGCGGAAAGGTAATGGGGAATCTTATCTTTCAAATGGGAGATCCCCAGCCTCTGCATTATCCTGTTTGCCAAATCCTCTACTTCTTCCATTTTGAAACCATAATTTAAGGGAGAGAAGATGATATCATCATAAACCGTTGGCCCGATTATCTGCTCGTCCAGTTCCTGTAGTACCACCCCGATTCTCTTTCTTATTTTTTCAAATTCCTTTGCCGGACTAAGACCGAACACCTCAACCTCACCTTCCTTCGGCACTAAAATTCCTAAGATATGTTTTAACAAAGTAGATTTACCACATCCATTAGGACCTAAGATGGCAACCTTCTCCCCTCTTCTGACCAAAAAATCGAGGCCGCAGATTTTGATCTCGGTTTTGTCCTGATAGGTATGACTTATGCAGTGAACCTTAACTACTATCTTTTGGTCCAAGTGCAGAACCTCCGCTGATGTGCTATCTTACCTTGAAACCCCCTGAGCTTCAATCCTTCATAAAATCTCTGGCTATCATCCATCCCTTTGAGGATCAAATAGCCCAAGGCTTTGGCTAAATTGAATAAGCTCCTCTTTGGATGTACGATTTGAAAACCTGCCCTTAATTTAAAACCAGTCCTTATATCCTCAAAAATAGAAAAAAGGATAAAAAGAGAACGGTAGGTCATAAAGAAAACGGTCAAAAGAAATTCCGGAAAGACCTTGCCTAAACTGGCAAATATGCAGGGGAAGGGAGTGGTGGAGAAAAGAAGTATCATAGTGGTGGCAGTTCCTAAGACTCTTAAAAGGATTACAAAAAACCATTCCCAACCCTTTCCTAAACTGGCATAAGCAAAGATCAATGCAAATATCAAAGGGTATAAGGAAATCAAGAAGGTTTTTTTAAAAGGTAGCCGAGCTAAGAATACCACTAAATAGAGAAAGGACAAAATTATGACCAAAAATAGGACCTTTTTTGTGAAAATGATAACCCCGATAAGAACAAGTGAAAAGAGTATCTTTAATTGCGCAGGAGAGCGGTGCAAAAGGGTTTTGCCACTGGTAGCTAAGTAGTCTAAATATGCCAAATCCATTTGTTAACCCTCAAATATCTTAGGCCTGACCTTATGAAGGTAACCTAAGATCCAGCCACTGATCAATCCTTCTAAGGTCCAGCCTATAAAACCAAAACCTAAGACCAAAAACAAAAACTTCCTGAAATCAAATTCCGGCAAAGGTTCCTCTATATGTTTTTCAATCTCTGTGCTCTCAAATTTCAAAAGACTTTTATCTGCTTTTGAAGGGTGTTTATACCCTAAGCCAAAAGCAGAAGATAGATCAGTTGTTCCCAAAGCTACAATCCCCAAAGCAAGGAGGGTTGATAAAAAAAGGGCAAGGAAAGTGGAGAAAAAACCAGCCCAGAATAACCTCTTGAAAATTGACCCTAGACTTTTAAAAAGAAAATATCCCAAGACACCCTCAGCTGTTATTACCAGACTATTTAAACCCACCACAGTTATCCCTCCATGCCCGAAGAAAGCTAAGATCAGATTAACCACAAAAGAACACAAAACAAACCAGGCTGGACCTAAGATTATCCCGGAGACCACTGACAAATTTATATGATAAAGAATGGGAAGAATCTCCAAGGACATCGAAATTATCATCACCGAGGATAACATAGCCAAAAGAGGAATTTTGTTAGAGAATCTTTCCTTCTGGAAATACCCTTTGAATATAAAGAAAAGCCCGGCTAACAAAATCCAGCCTGAGACCCAGAGCCAAGCTGGCAGAATACCGTCCGGAAGGTGTAGATGAGACATAGATTTAACTTCGAAAAAGTCTATCTTTTACCAATTCTTAAGTTTAAGCCACTTTTACCTTTATGTCAAGGTATTTAAATGGGCGCGTGTCAATGTAAATTTAAAATGTTAGGTTTTTTGCAGGGATTTTGGAGTGCCCTGCCTTTGGTGGGGCCAGGATGAATTCTTTTGTCCCAGGGATCCGTTTCTCGGATTTTTCAATCCGCAAAAGGCGGATATTCTCCAGTGTTCTTTCCAGAAATTTGACCTTTTCAGAGACCTCTAAATACTTAATTCTGCTAAAGATTTCTTAAAAAGAAAAAGACCACCCAGGAGCAGGGTAGTCTTCCATTAGGAGGTGTTATTGTTCGTTTCAAGAAAGTAACTAAAACAAGTTACTAATGATCACCAGCAGATGCTAAAGGAGCAATCTTCTCCTCTAACTCCTCCACCTCCAGAATTAATTCTTTCAGCTCCATCACATCACCTCCTTGTTATGTTCAAAATCTGAGCAATTGAAGATCTAAAATTCTCCTGAATCCTTTAAAAATTAATCCATTTACTAAACTGAGCTTAATTACAAAGTGGGTTTTTAAAAAACGAGAATTGAGGGATACCTCTAAGAAAAAAATTACCCAGCTTTTTACATCCCCTCTGCTCACCTTCAATATCTGCCCTCCCTATTCTTTTGTCAAGCAAAATCTTAAAACTTTTTTAAAAAATTTTCAAAGGTATAAATCATACCTCAATATATAGAAAAACTCTTAATTTTAGACATAAGATATAGAAAAATCACTGTACTAAATTTTTAAGAAGATATCTTTTAATAGCTTGCCAATCTGAATATCAAGATATATAATTAATCAAATTCTTTTATACTATGCCTAAACTTCTGCTCAGCAAGGTAAATAAATATTTCGACAAAAATCAGGTCTTAAGAGATATCAACTTTGAAGTGGAGGAGGGTAAGTTTTTCGTCCTGCTGGGTCCTTCTGGCTGTGGGAAAAGTACCATCCTGCGGATGATAGCCGGTTTAGAAGAGGTTACCTCAGGTGAGATCTATTTAGATGGTCTTAAGGTCAATGATCTTCCAGCTAAACAAAGAGATGTAGCTATGGTTTTTCAGAACTATGCACTTTACCCTCATTTCTCAGTCTTGGAGAACCTTGCCTTCCCTTTGAAACTAAGAGGATATCAAAAACAGGAGATTAAAAAAAGGGTCTTGGAGATAGCTGATATTTTAAGGTTAGGAGCGCTTCTTCAAAGAAAGCCCAAAGCGCTTTCTGGAGGAGAAAGGCAAAGGGTAGCTTTGGGTCGAGCCATAGTGAGAAAACCTAAGCTCTTTCTTTTTGACGAGCCCTTATCTAATTTAGATGCCATGCTTAGAGTCCAGATGAGGGGAGAGCTTTTGAAACTGCATAAAAACCTCAAGACCTCCATCCTTTATGTTACCCATGATCAGTTAGAGGCTATGACCTTAGGAGAAAGGGTCTTGGTTTTAAAAGAAGGAGCTGTTCAGCAAATTGGAACACCTTTTGAGTTGTATAACTTCCCCTCAAATATCTTCGTGGCTTCCTTCATCGGCACACCCGCCATAAACCTTCTTAAAGGTAAGTTAACTTATTCTTTAGAATTTATCTTTGAAGAAAATTATAAGCTTTTTCTGCCTCAAAGATGGGAAAAAGATTTGAAAGATTATCTGGGAAAAGAGATCTACTTAGGAGTAAGACCAGAGGATATTCATATATCCACAGAAAAGGAAGAGATTAAATTAGAGTTAGAGCAAATCGAACCTACTGGCGGAGAGATTTTCCTCTATTTTAAAATGGGGGGGAAAAGAATAGCGGTCAGGGAAAGAGTAAGGGAAAATCTTTTTGTGGGGACTTTTTTAGGATTATCTTTCAACCTTAATAAAGCTTTATTCTTCGAGGTTAATAGCGGAGAAAATCTTTTAAAGAGCTAAAAAAGTAGATGGAAAAACTGCAAGAAGAAATCTTTGAAGGAAAAGATAAAAGCTCCATTTCTGTTTTTCGAAATCTAAATTTCTTGTTAATCTGGATTGGCCAGAGTGTCTCCTTGCTGGGTGATTTTCTTTATATAATTGCTCTGATGTGGTGGGTTTTAGAGAAGACCGGCTCAACTGCCGCAATGGCAACTGTGGCTATCTGCTCTTCACTACCTTTCGTTATCTTAGGACCTTTTGCTGGCACCTATGTGGATCGGGTAGATAAGAGAAAGCTTTTGATATTAATGGACCTGGGCCGGGGAATAATTATCTCTATACCGGGGGTGCTCTTCTTCTTGAATCAACTACAGGCCTGGCATATATTTATAATCGCCGCACTTCTTTCTTCCATGACCACCTTTTTCAATCCAGCCTTAGCCTCATTCATACCGCGAATAGTAGATAAAGAAGAGCTAATTCGGGCTAATTCTTTATCCCAGATGAGCAATAACCTCAGTGGAGTTATCGGACCTGCCTTAGCTGGTGTTTTAGTAGCTCTTTTCGGGGCTGGAACTGTAATGTTTCTGAATGCTTTGAGCTTTTTCATCTCAGTTATTGCGATATTTTTGGTGAGGATAAAAACAGAAAAGGTCTTTGCCCAAAAGATCAGAAAAAAATTCCTGCATGATCTTTTGGATGGCCTAAATTTTATCCGAACCGAATCCGGCATACTGGGACTGGTGATCTTATTTTCTCTTCTCAACTTCTTTGTGGCTCCGGTGGGGGTTTTAATACCGCTGGTGGTCAAAAATATACTAAAGATGGGTGCAGAAGGGTTCGGAGTTTTGGGCTCAAGCATCTCCGTGGGAATGGTATTGGGCTCCCTTTTTTTGGGGATGATCGGTGGGGTAAGAAGAAAAGGAACCTTTATAATTACCGGGATAACTGTAGCTGGATTCTTTTTAGCCTTATTCGGCATCTCTGAATCGTTCTGGACTTCCATCTTCTTATTAGGCGGTTGTGGATTTGGGGTCTCTTTTGCCAATATATTGGTGCCGGTTGTTTTTCAGACCAGAATACCTCATGAGAAACAGGGAAGGGTTTTCGGCACCTTAGGAGCCATAAGCGGAGGTTTAAGACCAGTATCTTTAGCTTTGGTGGGGGTCTTGGGTGGTCTTTTACCTATACAGATGATAATCTTTTTAAGTGGAGTTTTAATTGCCACAGGGGGATTAGGAGGTTTTCTGGTCAGGGGGATAAAAAAGCTATAGCTCTTTTATTCTCCCTCGCTTGGTTAAGGCAAAGGAGAGATGTTCTAATTCCATAGCCATATTGACGGTGCGCAGGACCACATTTCCCGGCACCTTAAGGTTAGTGGGAGCAAAATTCAGAATGGTGTGGACTCCGGCACTGACCACCTCAGCTACTACTTTTTGAGCCTCTGAGGCTGGAACCGCAATAATCACAATCTCAATCTTATCCTCCTTCAGCTCTCTGGCTAAATACCTTACATCCGAGACCAAAATTCCTTTATGATTCTTCCCAATCTTCCTCTGATCATTATCAAAAACCTTTTTTATGATAAAACCCTGTCTGGAGAATTCCTTATAGGAGACTAAGGCTGAGCCCACATTCCCCACCCCCACTAAAGCCACATTCCAGGTCTTGTTCAGACCTAAGATAGAGGCGATCTTATCTTTAAGCTCGCTCACCGGGTAGCCCAGCCCTCTTGTTCCGAAACTTCCAAAAAAGGAAAGGTCTTTCCTCACCTGGGCTGGAGTAAACTTATTCCTTTTGGCCAGTTCCCTGGAGGAAACAGTGATATGCCTCTCCCTCTGTAAACCTACCAAGGTACGGTAATAAAGTGATAATCTGTGAATTGTAGACTCTGAGATTCTGTGCATCTCTTTTGTGAATTCTTTCACATATTTTATCACTGGCTGAAAGTTTTGTCAAGAAAAAAATCGTTTTTTTCAAAAAATTTTTATTAAGGGAAGGAGGAAAAGGTTAACTTTTTGACCTCATGAAAGGTAGGATGAATTCTCACCTTTATAGAATGGGAAGGACCTATCGCTTAATAGACCAGGAATAAAATCAAAAGAACCTACCATAAAGTGTGATTCGGTTATAGGTCCAAGAAGAAGGGGATAATTTAGTCCACCCGTGGTAGGCTTTTGAGTTTAATAACAACTTGACAAAATTAAAAAACCCTCCTTAATTTGGTCTTAGAGTTAGGTGCTTAACTGGTCTGTCAAGGAAAGGAGGAGCTATCAGAAAAGCACTTTTAGTTCTTTGCATTCTCTTCTTTTTTACGCTACCCCTCTTTGCCCAGTGGGCAGAGAAGCTTGGTGATGCAAATGGTAATGATAACTGGGCGGTGGCAGATGTTATCTATCTGATTAATTATCTGTTTAAAGGCGGTCCTCGACCTGTACATAACCCTCCTCCTCTTTATGCTGAGCAATGTTATTGTGTGGTATATCCTGATAGTTGTTGAGTAACCCTAGCTATCCGCTCTGGCACAGCTTCAGTAGCACATAGTCCTTCCACTACCCTTTCAGATGGAACCGCGGAGGTCTATCTTAATGTTAATAGTCTCAGCATCCCCGCACAAAGATACTCCAGATTCATGTTTCTCGATTCTGAAAAATAATAGCTCTTTAGAATTATCTAAATGGTCGGGTGTGCTCATCGGTTGGGTTCACTCGCTCCAAATTGCCTTTACCAAATAGTTGTAGGAACAGTTCTTGTGGAGCAAAGCGATCCGCCTGTGGCGGATTTCGGGGTGGCTGTCCTTTTTTTTATCTTCACGGATTTGGACAGGGATGAGCCCTGCCCCCCCGGGCTCTTTTAATACCCCTCCCTAAATGGGAGGGTGACCCTCTCCCTGACCCTCTCCCGCAAAGGGAGAGGGAACAAGAGCTTTCGTAGGTCGGGCACCCCTGCCCGACCACTCTATTTTTTTCTAAAAAAATTAGCTAAGTCTAAGAAAAATAGTTGCTTATTAAGAGCGAAATTGTTATATTAAAGTCTATGCAAATCAGGAGTGGAAAAGGACCAGAAAGCTTGGGTGGGGTTCTTCAGAACCTCTTAAAAAACTTAGGATTAGAGAAAAGGATCAAGGAACAAAAACTTATTTTAGACTGGGATAAAATCGTTGGTAATAAAATAGCAGAGAAAACTAAAGCTTTTAAAATAGAAGGGAATAAGCTTTTTGTTAAGGTGGAAAGCCCTTCCTGGAGGAATGAGCTTTTTTATCTAAAAAAAGATATTATAAATAAGTTGAATCAGTCCGTAAAACAAGAGGTGATAAAAGATATAATCTTCCTTAAATGATTTAAATTTTTCATCTGTTATCTATTAAAAAATACTTAAGGGAGGGGGAAGTAAAATTATGAGTAAAATCAAAGAAAATTCCAAAACTGAAGCCGTGGAAAAAGTTACCTTAGGTCATCATTACGATGCTACCACCATTCAGGTGTTAAAAGGACTGGAGGCAGTCAGAAGAAGGCCGGCTATGTATATCGGTGACACCAGCACCAGGGGATTGCATCATTTAGTCTATGAGGTGGTTGACAATAGCGTGGATGAGGCTATGACTGGATTTTGCAATTCCATTAAGGTATCGATTAACAAAGATGACAGCGTTATGGTGGAGGATAATGGACGGGGGATTCCAGTGGGTATGCACCCCACTCAGAAAAAGCCAGCCTTAGAAGTGGTAATGACCATGCTGCATGCTGGTGGTAAATTTGACCATCAAACCTACAAGGTCTCAGGTGGACTACACGGAGTAGGGGTTTCGGTGGTGAATGCCTTATCCGAATGGTGTGAAGTAGAAGTATCCAGGGATGGAAAAGTATATTTTCAAAGGTATGAGCAGGGGGATGCAAAAACAGAGGTAAAAGTTACTGGTAAGAGCAAAGTGAGCGGGACAAAGACGACCTTTAAACCTGATAAAAAGATCTTTGAGAAGATCGATTTTAGCTTTGATATGATCTCTGCAAGGTTGAGGGACTTAGCTTTTCTGAATAAAGGACTTAAGATAGGGCTTAAGGATGAAAGAAGTGAAAAGTCGGTAACTTTTGAATATAAAGGAGGAATTGTCACCTTTGTGGAGTTCTTGAATGAGAATAAAGAACCCCTTTATTCTAAACCGATCTATTTTCATAAGGTGAGGGATAATGTGGATGTGGAGATTGCAATCCAGCATAACGACACCTATATAGAGAATATCTTCTCTTATGTAAACAACATAGCCACCATTGAGGGAGGGACTCATCTGAGCGGATTCAAGACTGCCCTGACCCGGACCATAAATAGCTATGCCCAGAAAAACAAGCTGATCAAAAATTCTGATATAACTCTACAGGGTGAGGATACCCGGGAGGGATTGACTGCGATTATATCAGTTAAAATCCCGGACCCTCAATTCGAAGGACAGACCAAGACTAAGTTAGGGAACAGTGAAGTTAAGGGGATTGTGGAATCGATTACTGGCGAAGGATTATCCGGCTGCTTCGAGGAGAATCCTTCAGTTGCTAAAAGGGTCTGTGAGAAATCGATTATGGCCGCTCGCTCCCGGGAGGCGGCCAGAAAAGCCAGGGAGTTAACCCGTCGAAAAGGTGCTTTAGGAGGAGCTAACCTGCCAGGGAAGCTGGCTGACTGCTCAATGGAGGATCCACAACATTGCGAGATCTATATAGTGGAGGGAGATTCAGCTGGAGGCTCTGCCAAACAGGGAAGGGATAGACGTTTTCAGGCCATCTTGCCCCTGCGAGGTAAGATTTTGAATGTGGAGAAAGCTCCCTTTGATAAGGTTCTATCTAATGAGGAGATCAGGACTATGATAACTGCCCTGGGAACCGGTATTGGGAGTGATGAGTTCGATATCTCCAAAGCCAGATATAATAAAATCATCATTATGACCGATGCGGATGTGGATGGCTCTCATATCCGGACTTTGATTTTAACCTTCTTTTACAGGTATATGAAGGAGTTAGTGGAGCAGGGTTATATGTATATTGCCCAGCCACCTTTATATAGATTGAAAAAAGGTAACAGTGAGATGTATGCCTATTCAGATGAGGAGAAAGACAGATTATTGCAGAGGTTGGGGAATCAGGGGGTTAATATCCAGAGGTATAAGGGGTTGGGTGAGATGAACCCGGAGCAGTTGTGGAGCACTACTATGGATCCGGAGAAAAGGACTTTATTGCAGGTGACTCTGGAAGATGCCGCAGAGGCTGACCGTATCTTCACCATACTTATGGGAGACCAGGTGGAACCTCGCCGTAAATTCATCGAAGAGAACGCCAAGTATGTGAAGAACTTGGATGTGTAAAATGTAGCGGAGGTCTTTAGACCTCCAAGCTTTGGAGTGCATCGTCCGTGACGATGCTCCTCAATAGCATTGACATGGTCAATGCACTCCATAGAAAGAGAAACGGAGTGCAAAGGCTTGCCTTTGCGGTTTTGAATTCAGTTTCACTCCAGGCGGAATTACAGGCAGATGTTAGCTGAAGGAAAGAATTCAATGCCTTTAGAAAGAGAAAAAATAGTCCCGGTATTGCTGGAGGAGGAGATGAAATCCTCCTATATCGATTATTCTATGTCGGTTATCACTGCCCGGGCTCTGCCAGATGTGAGGGATGGGCTCAAACCCTCCAATCGACGGATCCTGGTGGCGATGAACGATCTGAATTTAGCCCCGGGAAGGCCTCATCGTAAATGTGCCAAGATTGCTGGAGATACCTCAGGTAATTATCATCCTCATGGTGAGCAGGTGGTCTATCCCACTTTAGTTAGGATGGCTCAGGATTTCAATATGAGGTATCCTTTAATAGATGGGCAGGGTAATTTTGGCTCCATGGATGGGGATGCTCCAGCCGCTATGAGATATACAGAGGCAAGGCTTATTCCCCTTGCTATGGAGATGCTTTCCGACTTAGACAAGGGTACGGTTGATTTTGTGCCCAATTATGATGGGACCATAGAAGAACCCACAGTTCTGCCTTCCAAGTTTCCCAACTTATTTTGCAATGGTTCCTCCGGGATTGCAGTGGGTATGGCTACCAATATCCCACCCCATAATCTTTCTGAAGGGGTGGATAGTTTAGTAGCTTTAATCGAGGAGCCAGAGTTAGAGGAGGAAAAGCTATTAGAATATATCCAGGGGCCAGATTTCCCCACTGGTGGTATAATCTACGGCAGAAGCGGGATAAGGGAATACTTTAAAAGCGGAAGAGGTCGTTTAGTTTTAAGGGCCAGAGCAAGTATCGAAAGGCAAAAATCCGGAAAAGAGAGTATCATCATCACCGAGATACCTTATCAGACAAGTAAATCCAACCTTTTAGAGAAGATCGCAGATTTGGTCAATAATAAGGTTATAGAAGGGATCTCAGATCTAAGGGATGAGTCGGACCGGGAAGGGATGAGGATAGTGATCGAGCTGAGAAAGGAAGCCCCGGCTGAGATAATCTTGAACCAGCTCTTTAGTCTAACCCAGATGCAGTCCACATTCGGGGTGATAATGTTAGCCCTGGTGCAGGGGGTGCCTAAGGTTTTAAATCTAAAGGAGCTTCTGGGTTTATTTATCCAGCACCGGCATACAGTTATAACCCGCAGGACAAAATATGAGCTCACCCAGGCAGAAAAGAAGGCTCATATCTTAGAAGGTTTAAAGATCGCCTTGGAGAATATCGATGCGGTTATCAAACTGATAAAATCCTCCAAAGACCCATCTGAAGCTAAAGAGGGTTTGATGAAGAAGTTTGGGATGACGGAGATTCAAGCCCGGGCGATACTGGAGATGAGACTGCAGAGGCTTACCGGTTTGGAGAGAAAAAAAGTTGAAGAGGAATATTTAGGGGTGATCAAGCTGATCGCTACTTTGAAGGGGATCTTGGAAAGTAAAGCCCAGAGGATGAACATCATAAAAGAGGAGCTTTTAGCCTTAAAGAAAAACTATGGGGATCAAAGGAGGACTGAGATTAAGGAAGAGGAGGAGGAGTTCACCATAGAGGATCTGATTGCTGAAGAGGATATGGTGATCACCATCACCCATAACGGATATATTAAAAGATTAGGAATATATGCTTATAAAAGGCAGGGTCGGGGTGGAAGAGGGGTCATCGGGATCGAGACCCGGGAGGAGGATTTTGTGGAGCATCTTTTTATCGCCTCCACTCATAATTATATCCTCTTCTTCACCAATACAGGTAGATGTTACTGGCTTAAAGTTCACGAGATCCCGGTTGGGGGTAGGGTTACCAAGGGGAAATCGATTTTAAACCTCTTAGATTTAACAGAGGTGGAGAGGATCAGAGCCTTTGCCCCGGTTAAGGAGTTTGATGAAAAGCACTATGTGGTGATGGCAACCAAAAAAGGGACTATCAAAAAGACCCATCTTTCCGCCTTTTCCAATCCCAGAAGGGGTGGGATTAATGCCATAAATATTGAGGAAGGGGATGAGCTGATTGAGGCCACTATAACTGATGGAACCTGCGATATCGTCTTAGGCACTAAAGAAGGTTTGGCTATAAGGTTCCCTGAGGATAAGGTGAGAAGTATGGGAAGAACAGCTTACGGGGTTAGGGGGATATCCTTAGGGGGTAAAGACGAAGTCGTGGGGATGGTGGTGATAAAGAGGGACACATCATTACTTGTGGTAACTGAGAATGGTTTTGGTAAGAGAACCCCTATCTCCGATTACCGGGTGACCAATAGAGGAGGCAAAGGGATTATTAATATTAAGACCACTGAAAGAAACGGAAGAGTGGTGGCTATGAAAGAGGTTCTGGAAGAAGATGAGTTGATGATTATTACTGAGAAGGGGATAATTATAAGACAGCCAGTTAAAACCATAAAGGAGATAGGCAGGAATACTCAAGGAGTTAGGCTGATTAGCTTAGATAAGGAGGATAGGGTAGTGGATGTGGCTCGGGTGGTGAAGGGGGAGGAAGAGGAATAAGCTTAAAAGATTTTAAATAAGTTCGTAGCGTCCGACCTTAGCGTCGGGCGTTTTTCTATGGAAGAGGGGTAATAGATTTCTTTCCTTGACAAAAATAAATTTACTCTACCCCTCTTCTCACACAGTCTGACGTTGCCCTCAAGATGGGTAAATATTTCACCTTGTAGGCAAGGCGGGGCTACCAACTTAATTTTTGTGGGTGGTGTCAGGATTTAATCTTTACACCAGGGTTAAAATCTATATGGTGATTTTCTGATCAGTTTGACTCTTTGAGACCCAGATCGCACCTCTGGGCAACTTTTTCTCCAGCCAGCTAAAGCCTAAAGCCGCCCCAAGACCTAAAAGGGAAATAATTCCCCAGAGGAGCACAGGTTTACTACTAAACAGGTCGATCAAAACCCCACCTATTAAAGGTCCAATGGACCAGCCCAGAGCATAGGAAAACCCATAACCTCCCATATACAAGCCATGATGTTTTTCCTTGGAAAGATTAGCCGCTATTGCCATTGAGGCTGGCAGGACTATAATCTCCGATAGAGAGATAACAAGCATACAGAAGAAAAGCCACCCGAAAGAGCTTGAGAATCCAAACAAAAAATAGCCTAAGGAATATCCTATACTTCCCCAGAAAAGGACCCGGGTTAAGATTTTAGACTGGGTAAACTTAGATGCGGGGAGCTGGAACAAAATAACTATGGCACCATTAACCATGTAGAGAAAACCTAACTGGGTTTTAGAGATGCCCACATAGTCGACTGAGAAAACCGATATGGTTGAGACCAACTGTCCGATCACAATAAAAAGGAGAAGGGAGATGCTGCAGTAAAGGAGAAAAGGATGGTCAGCTTTTAGCCTGCCTAAGTCCTTAAAGGTAAATTTCTCTTTGGAAGGGTCTGGTTTAACCGACTCAGTAAGGAAGATAAATATAAGAGCTGAGGAGAGAAAGGTTAAGATACCACCAATGATGAAGAGGAGAGGATAGGAAGCAGAAGCTAAAAATCCGCCTATCATCGGACCAATAGCCCAGCCAGTATTACCCCCGATACGCAGGATACTATAAGCCTCCACCCTTTTCTCTTTGGGAACTATATCTGCGGCCATTGCATTAGCAACTGGCTGATAGAACCCGCCCAGCATCCAGTTAAGTATAACCATCAAAGACCAGAGGTAAAAACTTCCCCCTTTAAAGGCAAGTGCACTCATAAAAAGAAATATAAATCCTCTAAAGAGCTGAGCCAGCCCCATTATCTTTACTCTGCCGAGTCTATCTGAAAGGTCTCCGCCAATCAATCCTAAAAGTGCCCGGCTGATAGCCGCAACTCCGAAAAGAAATCCCACCTGAGTCATAGGGATTTTCATCTGGTTATGGAAATAGATGCTCAAATATGGGATAACCATAGCAAAACCCATGGCAGATACCATCCAGCCGGAGAATAGAATCCACAGCCGATAATCGTAGCTTTTTAGAAAAGTTGAAATTCTGGAGAAGTTGAGCTGAAGCATGTCAATCCAAAAAAGCGGGCTAAATTTCTGCTAAGATAGAAAAGACTGAAGGGTTTTGCAATTTAAATCTTTTTAATGATTGTATTTTACAGGTAGATTGTATCCTGGGAACACCAGAAGGCTTGATAAATCAAGCCACTACAAGTGCGAAATGTAGGGGTTCGATTTTATCGAACCTAAATTTGTTCTTTCATTTATTTTTGACATTTCTTTTTACTTTAGATATATTTCTCCTATAAAGGAGTTTTTATGCCGGCTAATTTGACCCCTCAATACTTAGAGGCGGAAAGGAGGTTCAAACAGGCTAAAACCACAGAGGAGAAACTTTCTGCCTTAGAGGAGATGCTTTCCACTATCCCCAAACATAAGGGGACAGAAAAACTTCAGGCAGACATAAAAAGGAGAATCTCCAAACTAAGGGGAGATGATAAGAAGAGCAAAGGTGCAAAAAGAGAAGACCATTATTTTATTAAAAAAGAGGGAGCCGGGCAGGTGGTGATAATCGGTCCGCCTAATGCAGGGAAATCTCAGCTCTTAGCCTCTTTGACTCATGCCAAGCCTGAGGTTGCGCCATATCCCTTCACCACTTTAAATCCTTTAACCGGGATGATGCCTTATGAGAATATCCAGATCCAGTTAATCGATACCCCTCCAGTCACCTTCGATTTCTTAGAGAGCGGAATCTTAGGGACTATGCGCAATTCAGATCTGGTCTGGTTAATAATCGATTTGAGCTCAGATGATCCATCTTTTGAATTAGAGATGGTAAAGAAAAAATTAGAGGAGAAAAAGGTAAAGTTACACAAAGATGAAAAAGGTATTCCTCTGGAAATCGGTGAGGTCTGCAAGAAGACTATGCTTCTGGGTAATAAAAATGACCTGAAGAATGCTCCAGAGAATTGGGAGATGGTAAAGGAATTGCATGGTTCTTCTTTTCTCTTATATTCTATTTCAGCTGAAAAAAAGCTGGGTTTAGAGGAGCTGAAAAGAGAGACCTTCAAGCATCTGGAAATTTTAAGAGTTTATACCAAAATCCCGGGAAAGCCTATTGACTATGACGACCCGGTGATCTTAAAAAAAGGGCAAAAGGTGATGGATGCGGCCTTAGCTATCCATAAAGATTTTGCCCACAATTTAAAATATGCCCGCATCTGGGGGGAGGGTAAATATGAGGGGCAGATGGTTCATCGGGAGCAGGTCTTAGAGGATGGAGATGTGATCGAATTTCATATTTAAAATTGGTCGGACAGGCCCGTTCATTCCTTGGTCGTCCTCAGGACAGACCGCATCAGGGATTGGGTAGCCCGACGACCGCTAATTTAAACTATGTGATCTTTTTAAAGGGATAAGAGGAGGCAGGGGCACGGCGCACCCCTACCGCAAAGACAAAACAATTTCAAAGGGCTTCTATATGGGAGAAGTGATAGTGGTAAATAATGAAACGAGTTATTGGTAGGACAGACATTTCCTCTGGATCCGTTTCTCGGACTTGTCTGTTCTTTTATTGTCAGACAGGAATGTCTGACCCACCATTTGAAGTGCTACAAGGATAAAATATTTTCAGGAGTATCTTTATGGGAAAAGTTGTAGTGATAAATAACGAAAGGATGGGGCAGGGGGAGGTTGAGCTAACTTCTCGTCTGATGGGGAATTTTCTTAGAACCTTGATTGACTCGGAGAATAAACCAGAATTTTTGATCTTCTATGGCTCCGGGGTAAAGTTAGTCTCAGAGGGGTCAGCTTATCTTGAGACAGTTTTTTCCTTAGAGAATTTAGGGGTGGAGATACTGTCCTGCTCCACCTACCTTAATTATTATGGGATTGCAGATAAGGTCAAAGTAGGAAGAAAGAGTAATATGCAAGAGATCGTAGAGGTGCTTTTAAAATCTAAAGAAACTATTACAATTTAATTATGTCTAAAAGAGAATATTTTGATAGGTATGCTCATAAATGGGATCAGCTTTATGATTTAGAGACTAAGGATAGATTGGAAAAACTCATCCACAGTTTTAAACTTAAGAAAGGTTCACAAGTCTTAGATTTAGGATGTGGAACCGGTATTTTATTCCCCTATATCTTGAAAGCTATCAGCAAAAAAGGCAGGCTTTTTGGGGTGGATTTTTCTAAAAAGATGCTCTTAGAGGCTAAAAGAAAAAACCAAAATAAAAATATCATTTTAATCTGCGCCCCGGCTGAGAATCTGCCATTTCTTCCTGAATCTTTCGATTATATCATCGCCTTTGCCTCCTTTCCTCACTTCGAGAGTAAAACTAAAGCCATAGGTGAGATAAGCCGGGTCTTGAAAAAAGGAGGGAAACTTTTTATTGCCCATTTTTTAGGAAGAAAAGAGTTAAAGGAGCATCACCATTTATCTAGAGATGAAGCGGTTACTAATGATACCTTACCTACTGAAAAAGCTTTGAAGAGGATGTTAAAAAATAAAGGCTTTAAAAAGATAGTCATTTTAGATGAACCCTCTTTATATATTGCCTGTGGGGAAAAATGAAAATCTCCGGTAGAAAGATCAGCCTGAGTGCTCTATTTATCTCCTTAGGTATAGTCATCCCCTTTTTCTTTCATCAGTTCGGTTTAGCTGGCAGGATTTTCTTACCTATGCATTTTCCGGTCTTTTTCGCCGGAATTTTGATGGGACCTTTGAGCGGGGCTATAGTTGGATTTTTATCTCCAGTTTTGAGCTTTTTTCTCACCGGTATGCCACCTCCCTATGCAGCCCCTCTGATGGCCTTAGAACTTCCTACCTATGGGGTATGCATAGGGTTATTTTACAGGTATATGAAAATCCCTCTTATAATAAGCCTTATACTTTCTATGCTCGCCGGAAGATGTGCCTTTGCTCTAGGAATATTTATCATCGGAGCTTTGGTTAAGCTCCCTATAAGTTTTATCTCGTTTTTAGAAGCCTCCTTTATCACCGGGCTTCCTGGCATCCTTCTGCAGTTAATCATAATTCCAGCCTTAACTACCAGGCTCAGGCGAATTTCTCCTTTCAACTCCACTCTCAATTAAGCTTTAATCTATTTTTTCCGAAAATAATAAGACAGGGGGATAGGCTTATGAAAAATATTCAGGATGAGATAAAAAAGATTGAGAGGAAAGATTGGCACCTCTGGATTCTGACTTCCGGGACCTTTTTAATCTTGGTCGCTTTTATTCTTCTTTTGATCTTCTATTCAGATCTCAGAAGTTTATATGAGGAGGAGTTATCCAATTACACCTATAATCTCCTTTTCGTCGGATTTACCGGCTTATCTTTTCTTTTCCTGGCTTATATCCTTTTCAAAGAGCAGTCCATAAAAAAGCTCCGTCAGGAATTGTTCAGAGAAAAGATTTTAACTCACTCCTTAGAAGAACGCTTTCAGGAGCTCAAAGCTTTATTTGAGGTTAGCACCTTGGTAAATTCGGAGATCGAACTTCCTTTAGTCTTAGACTTGATTTCTAAAACTGTTTTGAATTCCTTACAGGCAGATAGGTCCTCTCTTTTACTTTACGATAAGGAGAAAGGAAAACTGGTTTGTGTCTCGGCTCACGGAGCCTTAAGCCAAAAGATAAAAAATATAGAGTTGAATCCAGATGAAAGTGTGGCTGGCTGGGTTATGACCCACGGAGAGCCTCTTCTCTTAGGAGAGGAGTTGCAAAGGGAGAAGTTTAAAAACTTTGTCCCTAAAAATGAAAGGATAGTTTCCTCCTTATGTGTCCCCTTTAAGGTAAAAAAAGAATTAAAGGGGGTTTTAAATGTTTGCTCAGTTAAAGCTGAAAGGAAATTCAATGAGGTTGATTTAAAGTTAGTCTCGATATTTGCTCAGAATGCTGCAGTTTCCATTGAAAGGGCGGAGTTATATCAGGAGGTAAAAAAACAAGCTGAGGCTTTGAAGAGAATCTTAGAAGATTTGAAAAAGACTCAGGCACAGTTGATTCAATCAGAGAAGATGAGAGCCTTAGGGGATTTGGCTGGAGGAATAGCTCATGATTTTAACAATATACTGGGGATTATAACCGGCCGGGCTGAACTCCTTTTAAAACAAGCTAAAGAAGATCAGGTTACAAAAGGATTAAGGTTAATTGAGCAAGTAGCTAATGATGGGGCAGAGATAATCAGGAGATTGCAGGAGTTCACCAAGATAGGTGGGGAATCGATCTTCCTTAAAGTGGATTTGAATAAGATAATCCAGCAGGTAGTGGAGTTAACCCGGTTCAAATGGAAAGATGAAGCTTTAGTTAAGGGGATTAAGATAAACTTTAATATGGACTTGAAAGAAATAAACCCCATCGCGGGTAACCCTTCAGAGTTGAGGGAGGTCTTTATCAATTTGATCTTAAATGCGATTGAGGCTTTACCTCGGGGAGGGAATATAATCTTAAGGACCTGGATGGAAGATGGTTATATCTTTGCCTCAGTAAGGGATGATGGTATGGGCGTGAGAGATGAGGTAAAATCAAAGATCTTTGAGCCTTTTTTCACTCTAAAAGGTGATAAGGGAACCGGGTTAGGTTTAACCATCGCTTATGGAATAGTTTCAAAGCACCAGGGGAGTATAACAGTTGACTCAGAACCAGGTAAAGGGACAAAATTCACTTTAAAATTTCCGCTTACAGGTATAATAAAAGAGGGGGAGAGAAAAATCTCGATTATAGATTTTCAGCCAGCTAACATTTTAGTCATCGATGATGAGAAGAATATGCGGGATATTATCTCAGAGATGTTGACTGAAGAGGGGCATTCAGTTACCTTAGCTGTGGATGGAAATCAGGGAGTAGAGTTTTTTAAAAAAGGAGATTACGATTTGGTCCTGACCAATCTATCTATGCCAGAGAAATCAGGCTGGGAGGTTACCAGGACAATCAAATCTATAAAACCTTCTGCCAAAGTGGCATTGATGACTGGCTGGGGGACTCAGATAAGAGAGGAAGAGGCAAAGAACAAAGGGGTTGACTTTCTGATCTCAAAACCTTTCAAGAAAAATCAATTGCTCTTTATAATCTCTGAGGCTATGTCCGAATTTGTCATCAAGACCCAAAATCGGGGATCTAGGGGAGGAGGGAAGAAGAATTTTTTACCTGAAAAAAGCGCTACTCTATGAAATAATAAAAATTCTACATTTTGAGGTTTGTATTTTATTGAAACACAAGATATTGTGATTTTTTTTAATAAAATAAAAATTTTTCCTTGACATCTTTTCTGTTTTGCAATAGAATAGATTTTGGAAAGATAAAAGAAGTTTTGGTGGTATCCCACCAATTTTTTATCCAGTAATTTTGCTCTTTCGAATCAAATTCTTTTGAGGGGAAGCTATCCCTTAGAACAAGGTTAAGGATATGAAGAAAGTAGAATTGATGGCTATAACTCCTCAGGCTGAAGATGTTATTGAAAAAGCCTGCCGCACATGTTATCTTTCCTTTCACCGATACAATCCTCCCTCATCCACTGAGGAATTGATCAAGAAGGTGATCAGAAAAGGGCATCATTCGGTCTTGGAACATGCTTATGCCACCTTCAGGATTAAGGGTGGCTCAAGGGTATTCACCCATGAGATGGTCCGACACCGGCTTATGTCTCCTTCTCAAGAGAGCCAGAGATATGTGGAGTATGGTAAGACCAAAGAGTTTGAATTTGTTATTCCACCTACTATTGAGAGGACCTCTTTTAAAGATAAATTTAAAAAGGTAGCTTTAGAACTTAAGGATTTCTATGAAAAGATGGTAAAAGCTGGAATCCCTAAGGAAGATGCCAGATATATCCTTCCCAATGCCACAGTATCCGAGATAGTTGTATCTGCCAATTTCCGGGAGTTAAGACATATCTTTGAGGTAAGATGTGTCCCCAGAGCCCACTGGGAGATAAGGGAGGTCTGCCTGGAGATGCTTAAGATAATGAAAAAGGAAGCTCCTATAGTTTTCTGGGATTTTATAATAGATGAGGAAAGTAAAATAGCCCACAGGGAGGAGGAGGAGATAGATGCAGGGGATGATTGACCTTGCCCAGAACTCTCTGAAAGTTCTGGAGAGGAGGTATTTAAAAAAGGATGATAATGGAAAGGTGATGGAAACTCCAGAGGAGCTTTTCTGGAGGGTAGCTTTAGCCATAGCTGAAACAGAAAAGCTTTATGGGGCAAAGGATAAAAAGATAGAGGAATTGGCCCAAAATTTCTATTCCTTTATGAGCAAATTCGAGTTCTTACCTAACTCACCCACACTGATGAATGCAGGCAGAGCCTTGGGTCAGCTCTCAGCCTGCTTTGTGCTGCCGATTGAGGACAGTATGGAGTCGATCTTCGATGCGGTGAAGAATACTGCGCTGATTCACAAAAGTGGCGGAGGAACCGGTTTTTCCTTCTCTTGTCTGCGTCCTAAGGGCTCGGTTGTGGCATCTACCTCAGGAGTAGCCTCAGGACCTATCTCCTTTATGAAGGTGATAAATGCGGCCACTGAAGCGGTCAAGCAAGGAGGCACCAGAAGAGGTGCCAATATGGGGATTTTGAGGGTGGATCACCCGGATATCTTAGAGTTTATCTCCTGTAAAGATGATTTAAAAGAGCTTAATAACTTCAACCTCTCTGTGGCGGGGACCGAGGATTTCATGGCAATGGTGGAACAGGATGATTATTATGAGCTTTTCGATCCACGCACCGGAAGACCCTACCAGAAAAACGGTCAGGTGATAAGATACAAAGCCAAGGAGATATTTGACCTGATAGTGGAGCATGCTTGGAGAAATGGAGAGCCTGGGGTTATCTTCTTAGAGCGGGTAAATGAGTCCAACCCCACTCCAGAGCTGGGGATGATCGAATCAACCAACCCCTGCGGTGAGCAGCCACTTCTACCCTATGAGAGCTGTAATTTAGGCTCAATCAATCTCTCCAAGATGGTTAAGCCAGAACAAGGGGAAATGGTAGTAGATTGGGAAAAGTTAGAAAAGACTATAAGACTTTCAGTTCACTTCTTGGATAATGTCATCGATGCCAATAAATACCCCCTTCCTCAGATTAAAAAAATAACCCTGGCTAACCGGAAGATCGGTCTGGGGGTTATGGGCTGGGCAGATCTGCTTTTGCAACTTGAGATGTCTTATGATTCAGAAGAGGCTTTAGACTTAGGGGAGAAGGTTATGGATTTTATCCAGAAAGAGTCTCATCAGTTCTCCTCAGAGTTAGCTGAGAAAAGGGGGAATTTTCCTAACTGGGAGAAGAGCATCTATTTTGATAAAAAGATCCCTCTGAGAAATGCAACTGTCACCACCATAGCTCCAGCTGGGACTATAAGTATTATTGCCGGATGCTCCTCTGGGGTTGAGCCTTTATATGCGCTCTCCTATATCCGCACAGTTATGGATCAGACCAGAATGATTGAGATTAACCCCTTCTTTGAAAAAAAGGCAAAAGATGAAGGGTTTTATAGTGAAGAGCTTATGGAAAAAATAGCTCAGATGGGGTCTATTCAGAGTTTTGCTGAGATAGCAGAGGAGATAAAAAGGGTCTATGTGACCGCTCATGATGTTTCACCCGAATGGCATGTAAGGATGCAGGCCGCCTTTCAGAAATATACGGATAATGCGGTTTCAAAGACCATAAATCTCCCTAATAAAGCCAGCGTGGAAGATGTGAGAAATGCTTATCTTTTGGCTTATAAATCTGGTTGTAAGGGGATAACTATTTATCGGGATGGCAGCAGAAAAGAGCAGGTCTTAGCCACCAGAATGGAGAGTGAGAGTGAGATAGTAGTTAAAGACCGTCCGGAGACTTTAACTGGAATAACTGAGAAGATAAAAACCGGTTATGGAAATCTCTATGTTACGATTAACAGTGTGGAGGATAAGCCTTTTGAGGTCTTTGCCCAGATCGGGAAGTCAGGGTATTCTACCATGGCAGACACAGAAGCTATCTGCAGGCTTGTCTCTCTGGCTTTACGCAGTGGAGTGGGGGTGGATAAGATCATAGAGCAATTGTTCGGAATAGGTGGTTCTTCTCCGGTCTTCGGGAATGGTGAGCTTATAATGTCAATCCCGGATGCAATTGCCAAGGTTTTGAAAAAGCATTTTGGAGATGGAAAGCCCAATTCTTTAAAGGATATGTACTTAGAGCTCTGCCCGGATTGCGGGGCTAAATTGGAATATGAAGAAGGATGTATCCTCTGTCGGGAATGTGGCTTTTCCAAATGTTAACTTTCTAAAAAAATTTAATCTTCAGATGGGATTTATCACTCCAGCAGGCAGAACCTCTTCCCTAACCTGGGAGGGAAAAACCTTCCAGGTCCAGACTGAATTTGTAGTTCGACCTAACCCAAAGGTGGTCACCTCCATCCTCTTGGAGGGGAAGCTGATCCATAAGGTAGAGAAGCTGTGGAATGGAAAGCTAAAAGAAGAAAATGTGGAGAAGATAGAGCAGTTTCTGAAAAAAGAACATCAATCCATTGCCCGGGCTTTAAAAAAGAATCCCTACGATTTTTTAGAGGGAGAAAAGGAGGAGTTTAAAAACCAGATAGAGAGACTATCTAAATTAAAAGAGATAGAAAACCCTTTCATCTTAAGGTATAATGGTTTACTCCTCTATCCAGATAAAAAAGAGGATGACTTAGTGGATAGGTTTTCCAAGGTCTTAGCCCAAGCCTTAAGGCTTGGGCAGGCCCTGACTGACTCCTCCAGGGTCGGAGAGATAAGTTCCGGCATCTTGGAGTACCCGCCGCATAGAATCATCTGGGTCTATTATAATGAAAAACTCTGGGCAGCTTTTCTAAAAAAGGATTCTCCAACAGACCAGAGCATAAAAAAAATGGGAACCCTCATCCAGGAAAGCTATGAATAAAATCCTTCAGGAGATCAAATCAGTTCAGGGTGTAACCGGGGTTTTGGTCTTAGATAAGAAGGAGGGGGTTACCTATCAGCTTACCCCGGCTTCATTTCCAAGCGAGGGGCTGAAAGAGTTAGGCTTGCGCCTTTCGCGCCTGACGAAATTAAGTTCAGCTGTTATGAGCCTGGAGCTCAGATTTGAAAACGGAATAGCCTTCTTCTACAATTTAGATCGAGGAGCAATTTTTATATTCGGCCGTCCAGGGATAAATCTACCGATCTTAGATCTGGTCTTAAAATCAGTCTTTTTATCCATTGAAAGGAAACTGGAGAAAAAGGGGGAGAAACCTCATCCCCAGGAAGAGAAGAAAAGCTCTTTCATCTTGGATAAGATCTATTTAGAGCATCTTCTTCAAGCTTTAAACCAGATCGCTAAAATCTATAAACAGAAGTTAGGCACCTATCTGGTTACCCAGAATTTGAGAAGGTCTAAGGAGGAGCTTCTCCTCAAGTTCGAACTCCTGCAGAACTTCTTTGTGGATAATAATGGGACAGTCTCTTTAATCCGGGGGAAGGAGGAGGAGGTCCCTTTTGACAGTCTGAAGGCATTTGCACTATTGATCCACCTATTTATCCATTTATGTTCCAGCTATGACCCAGAACTTTTGACCGATATTAGAGAGCTCACCAAAGGGCTGGAGGAGAAATTAGAGCAGATGGGTTTTTATGAAACCTATGAAAAACTTAATCCCGCATAAATGCGGGGGAAATAAATAAAAACCCCTTTGTCAAAAGAAGCAAAGGGGTTTTTTGGAAAGGGATGTAGGTTTGAAAAAACACTCTGTAAAGAATACAATAAAGGGTTTTTACAGCCGCCCGGGATCTTTTGCTTTCGCTCTCCCGAAGGGTCATCGCGTACACGCAACCCCAGGGAACAACCTTCATCGCATAGCTGTTAAAGGTTTTTCAAATAATCCCTTTCCATTTCTATAATATAAACTAAATTTAAAAAAGCAAGTATTTTTTTAAAAAATTTTAATTTATTATGATTGAAGCCTTAGGGATAGATTTAATCGAGATAAAAAGGATAAAGAAAGTTAAGGAAAGATGGGGGAAAAGGTTCTTAGAGAGGGTTTACACTTCAAAGGAGTTAGAATACTGTTTAAATAAAAAGTATCCGGAAAGCTCACTTTCTGGCAGGTTTGCGGCAAAAGAGGCAGTGATGAAAGCCTTAGGCACCGGCCTTTCCTCTGGGGTAAGCTGGAAAGATATTGAGATTTTAAATGATAGAAAAGGGAAGCCAGAGGTTTTAGTTTACGGCAAAACCAAGAAACTTTTAGGTAAGAAGAAAGTTTTGATCAGTATTTCCCATACTAAAGAAGATGCTATTGCCCAGGCGATGGTGGTAGAGTAATTGCTCGGTTTATCGAGCTTTTTAGAGATAAGATCCCCTCTCCCTTGCGGGAGAGGGTTAGTCCGAATTTGTCCAGAATGGATCCATTCGGAGATCCATAGAAGGAGAGGGAAAATTAAAATACTTTCACCCTCCTCTTACCCCTCCCATTCCTTCGGATCCGTTTTAGGACAAGGAAGGGGAATAAAAAAATCTGGAGTGTAAACCTTTAGGTTTACCAGAATTAATCTGTAATTTTTTAATAGTTTTAGATAAAGCTAAAGTCTTCCGCAGGATCCTGTGGACAAGACCTTGCCGGCTTTATACTCCAGAAAAATCATAAAAACTAAGGAAAGGTTTAAAAAATGGAGCAAGAAAAAATCTTAGAAATATTTAAAAAATCAAAAGCCCTTTTAAAGGGCCATTTCCTTTTATCCTCAGGCCTGCACAGCGATATCTATTTTGAGAAGTTTCAGGTTCTGCAGTACCCTGAATATGTGGAGCTTTTATGTAAAGAATTAGCCGGGCTTTTTAAAGAAGAGAAGATCCAGGTGGTGGTCGGACCAACCACCGGCGGGATTATCATCGCCTATGAGGTGGCTAAGAATTTAAAGACTAAGTCGATTTTCGCAGAATTAGAGGGTGATTACAGGGTTTTCAAAAGGGGGTTTGATTTAAAAGAAGGCCAGAGGGTTTTGATTGTGGATGATATTATGACAACTGGCAAATCGGTGAAAGAGGTTATTGATTTGGTAAATAGTTATAAGGCTAAAATTATTGGTATTGGTGTGCTTTTAGACAGGAGCGGAGGAAAGGTCCAATTCGATTATCCCTTCAAGCCCTTGTCAACTGTAACTGCAAAAACTTTTAAGCCTGAGGAATGTCCCTTGTGTAAAGAAGGAAAATCATTAGTTAAGCCGGGAAGCAGGAAGATGGTGTGAGATTATTTTTACTTAAATTTCAGGCAAACCTAATTCCTCAAAGATCTGCTGGGTTAAAGAATCTGCCTGTTTATGGTCTAAAACTCTGTTAAAGAAAGTCTCAAAAAATTTACATTTCAACTCCTTCAAATATTTTTCGTAATTGTGAATAGCTTTATGCAAAGCAGTTTTGTTCTTGGGGATTTTTACGATAAAGTTATTAAGTTTTTGAGAATAAATAACGTATTTTGCCTCCTCTAAATTTTTTGCCTCGTATTTATAACCATCTTCAGAAATAACTTCCTGCAAACCCATAAAGAAATGCCCAAGTTTCAAAGGCTTATCGGTTATAGAGATTTCCTTTGAATCTTTAAGATAAATTGAATCGATAAATTCTTCTGGAAAGTTCTTGGGTCCATCTAGTAAAGTTTCTTCTAACACACTTTCTTTCAGCTTTTCGACATCTTTCTTATAGATTGCGTTTTTGGCATTCTTCCTCATTTTTGCCAAACTGATTCTTTCTCCTACTAATTCACATAGCCCGTCATAAATTGGCTTAAGATATTCCTTAGGATCTAACCCCAAAGCCTCTAAAACCAGCTTATCTAATTTCTGCCGGTCTTTCATCTTCACTTCTTCAAAGATAGGTTTGATAGGGCAAGTAGATAGTTTACTGAATGCTTGAATTATTTTATTTCTCAATGAAGAATTAACCACTTCATAATTAATAATAGGTAGATCAACCATGTCTGGTCCGTAGAAGGTGAGTAGTCCTTCTCCTAAAAGGGATCTTCCTAATAGTTCGACAGACAGAAAAGTTAAGGTAGAGTTTAGAATGGCAACATAAAAATTAGTCTCCCGACCTTTTTTTATCTTGCCTTCAAAAACAACATCTCCTAAAAAAATTTTTGATTTGTTTACAGGAAAGAAGAAACGTTCACCAATAAATCTATTTACCATAAAGTCACCAGGGTCACGTTCGCCAACATCATACCAGAAAGGTCTTCCCTGGACAGACGGAACTTCAGGGAAAGGCATCCCCCCTTTCTTATGTCCTCCTCTTTCCCTTGTTTTTTGCTTTTCACCCCATTTAATATATTCAAGAACTCCTTTTTTCCTTCCCCGTAAAAGTTCTTTTTTACTTTTATGACAAAGTAAAATTTTAAATTCAAGTTTCTTTGGGTCTATTAAAATTTCTTCAATCTCTTTGGGAGAGGTTGCAATTGGTGCCAAAAACTCTTTTTCAATTTCCCAATGAGCAATTTTTTCTTTAGTAAGATGGAAAAACTCATTTATACCAGTTTTTATACCAAACCTTATATCAGCGACTTTCTTTAATGGAAGAAGTTTATTTTCACTTTTTTCTAAAATTTCAAAATAGACATCTGGTGCCTTTAAAAATTGACCCCATTTTACGGTTTTACCAAAACCCTCTACTTTCTCCAATAGTTCACTTTGTTTTATCATCCTAATCCTAAAATCCTCATCTTCATAGGTAGCTATTCCTTTAAGGGTTACATAAACTTTAGCGTTAGAAAACTTTATATAATTCCGCTCCAGACCGGTTCTTTCTACTCTATTAACTATTTTATCTAAACCAAACCAACGCTCTGTAGCTTGTAACTTCATATCCCAGGGAATGAGCTCTTTTAATTTCTTCTTCAGTTTTACAAACTTAACTAAGTGATTTTCCCTTTCATTTTTATTCTTACATCTTTCTAAAATCGTTACTATGGTATTAACTGAAGTGTCTTCAAACCAGGGTTCACGGCGGGATTCTATGATTGCTATTATCTTGAAATTTTTTAGGAAAAACTTCTGAAGCTCATATCCATAGGCCACATCCAGCCAGGCATTGGAGGTTACAAATCCTAACCTTCCTCCATCTTTTACAAATCTTGCTGTATGAAGGAAAAGGTATGTGTAAATATCAGCCTGCCCAGAGATTTTGAGATTACCATTATCAAAAAGTTCCCGGTAATCATCCTTCCAGTCATTAAAAATTACATTCTCAATCTTTTTCTTATAACCTTTAATCCTTTTCTCTATTAACTCCTGTCGGATATAAGGGAAATTCCCCACCGCTCCGTCGAATTCAGACATTTTCTCATACAACATATGACCTATTTCGCCTGTAGGCTTGGGTGGTGGAAACGGAAAGGTTTGTCCTGGTTTTACCTCAAAGAAGTCTTTAGAAATAACCCTTGGAAAATTTGCATAGTCTTCTATGTTTTGTCTATAAAGATTGATAGTAGCAAGCTCTGCCGGGAAAGGAGCAACATCAATTCCCCAGAGCTGAGATAAAAGCTTTTTATGGTCCCTTTGCCCAGAAATTTTCATTTTATCGTAAGCCCGGATAAGAAAAGTTCCTGTGCCACAGGTGGGATCAAGAATTTTATCGTCTTTACTTCCAACGCAAAAAGCGTTAATTAAGTCAACTAATTCTTCCCTTGTAAAATACTGCCCTAAGCTATGTCTTTCTTCATATGGAATAAGTTTTTCAAAAACTTGGCCAATGACATCTGGAGGCATGTATGAGTAGTTAAAGCGGTTTAAGTCATTGATCAGTTTAATTAAGACTTCTATTGCTGGAGAGGGAAAGGATACTTCGTCTGTGAAGTCTTTTTCAAAAACTGATTGGTAGTCTATTTGCCTGGCTACTTCGAAAAACTCCTTGAGTTTCTCATTTGCCTTTTTTACATCAAATCCCGTAATGTCTAATTTTGGTATGTCAGTTCTAAATTTTCGAAGAGTTAGATAAAAAAGAATCTTTCCTAAAACCCTATAGACGATTTGACGAGAGATAGTATCATAGAAAGCTGGGTCTTCAAAGTTTATTATACCCTGCTTCACAGCCCAGCTAAATAATCCCTCTTTGAATGTTTTACTTTTCCCGATTTTCTCAATCAGAGATCTATGGATATAGGGAGATAAATTTTTAACTGCCTGATGGAGAAGATTTACAAAAAATGTGGTATCAACATCAATTTGATGGAGATGTCCTTCTCGATGAAGAGTAACTAAATCATCTAAAATTTCTTTTGATCTTTCTCTTAATAATATCTTTTTAGATTCAACCCATAAATCATCCAATGTAATTATTTGAGAAATAGGGAGGTAAGTTTTATGCCGGTATTGATGAGTTGCCATATCCCCAAAATTTGGAGTTCGCCAGATTACCGCCTCTCTCATATTCCAGGTTACAAAAAAGTCAGCATGCATAGCTCTGGCTTTTTCTGCCGCATTTTCGAGTAACTCTGGGTCATCTACTGGGGTAGCAACAGTTTTTAATTCCCACCCACAAAATCCTTGCTCTGCTTTGCGATTAAACCATATTTGAACATCTGGATAGCGAGTTTTCCCTTCTTCCACTTTTATTGAGGGGTCCGATGTAGCATATTCAAAAGGATAGGAACCCTTTTCAAAAAGTTCATTCAGCCAATGGATTACTAAGCCTCTGAACTCATTTTCTGTTGTTTTTATATCAACCATAATACTTCAAATTATATATATACTAACACAGAATTTTATTATCTTTATTTCCTCAGCTTTTTTGCGGCATCTAAAACTTCTTTAAAATATTTACCTAAATCAACATTATTCCCATTCATCTGATTAGGTGAGGTTAAAAGAACTTTCCTTCTGGCTGTGTCCTTAAGAGTTTCGCCAGGCTTGTATTTTCTCATAAAAAGTATAGTGGTTTTGGCGTTTGCTCCGGCAGAGGCGAAAACTTTTCTGGGTAGGGAAATAATGGCTAAATGGCTGCCTTTTTGCAAAAGCCAGTCTCTGAAATATTGCGTCTGGGCATTAGCATAGATACCATCCGGTAGGATTATGGCAATTAATCCCCCAGGTTTGGCTAATTGTAAAAATCTTTCGGTGAAAAGAATCTCAATTGGAAAGGTCATCAGTTTTTTTATATCTTTACGGGAGAGTAATAAATTCTTATCCTTTCTAATCTGATCATACCACTTCAGTATATATTCAGTCCTCTTTTTACCCGGCTCAATGGTCTTCATGCTCTCAAAAGAGAACTGTTCTTTATTTTCTTCAGATTCGGTTTTAGTAGGTTCTTTTTTCCAGGACTCATAATCATAATAAAGCGAATTAGCCAATTTTATAAGCTCAGCCTCTTCTCTTTTAGAAAAAAGATCAGGCCCCGTGTCTATTTCGTAACTAACCTTCCTTTTTTCTACTAAAGTCTCTTCTTCTCCAAACAAATTTATAATCTTCTGGTCTTTGATTAAGTTTCTCATCTCTTTCACTCTTAATAATCTACCCAGTTCAGCCAAACCAGTTCCTCCATAAGGAGGGTTTCCAATTATCAGGTCAAAGGAGTCCTTTTTTACACCTTTTTCTTCATCATCTAAAAGACCATCCCAGATGAAAAGGTTTAATTTACCGAAAATATTGAATCTTTTCCATTCACCCTCTACTTTTGGGTCTATATCGCAGCCGAAAAGATTAAACTGAGTTGTCATCTTGTTTTCAAAAGCATATTTTAAAAATATACCTTCTCCGCAAGCTGGATCAATAATCTTAATGGGTCTGGAAATCCTTTTGGGAAGGAAAGCCTTAACCATCTTATACATAAAATCCACAACCTCAGGTGGAGTAAAATACTGTCCCCAATCCTTCTTCTTTTGCTTCTCTAAGATTTTCTCTATCATAGGGGTATATCTCTGCAGAGGTTTCTTAATTTAGTCAGAATATAATCAATCAGTGAACCTTTTAAAACAGAAATTTCAAATTTTTTTCTCATAGATTCTATATTTCTTATAAAGCTTAGCTCCGAAGGTCTCCAGGGCGTGGTTGATTAAATAGTTATCCTCTAAATTCCAGGACATCTCTGCCCATTTGTAACCTTTTTTCTCCCCATTCAAATAGGTATCGATATAAAATATGGTATCGATCCCTCTTTTCTGATATTTATGAATAACACCCAGG